>OBKR01000460.1_pt1 | contig 44910 bp, 43 predicted proteins | sample 1518991 | NCBI WGS metagenome assembly OBKR01 (sample SAMEA2452117, study PRJEB22498) | human gut metagenome | biome: human feces; feature: human gut; material: feces | place: Australia | collected 2012
GTATTTATAATATTACTTCTTAATGGTTTGCTTAATCTTTATTCAGTTTTCAGGGTACTCCCTTTAATATACACCTTTAAGGTGAGTTTTGAGATTACAGCACTACTTCGGTAGTGCTTTTTTATTTGCCTTTTGTGCGTGGAAGTTTGTGTAAGGTCTATTTTTAATGCTGGATAACAATAATAAATTATGGTTTAGCATACTGCTTTGTCAAGCAATTATAAAAGTTTGGTCGACCTTTTCAAAGGTCGTGGGTGTGTGGGCAAACCCACAAATACTTTTTGCTAACGCAATCTAACAATAGCCAAACCCGCAAGCCTTTAAAAAGGCTTGACCTAAATTTTTTAATTATTTAGCTTAACTTGTGTGCTAAACAAAAATTTTTTATTTACTTTGTGATATTTTTGCCATTTAAATTGTTCATATATTGAAAGGTCTTTCGTAGTAAAAATTTCATAAGGAGGAAAGGTATGACTGACAACGAATTTAATCGAATATCTGAGCAATACATTGATATTGTGTATCGCAGTGCAATAAATATTTGCAAAAACAAAAGCGATGCGGAAGACGCTGTTCAGAATACCTTTTTAAAGCTGTTAAAATCTGATATAGATTTTGAAAACGAAGATCATATCCGAAGATGGCTTATCAGGGTTGCGGTAAATGAATGTAAAAATATTTGGAAATCTCCGTGGAACAAAAAAATATCTTCTTTTGAGGAGCTTGAAAAAGAGCCGGTATATATTGAAAATGAAAAATCCGAGCTCTTTGCCGAAGTAATGTCACTTCCACAAAAATACAGTATAGTCTTGCATTTATATTATTATGAGGACTACAGTGTACGGGAAATTTCTCGAATACTCGGCATTTCCGAAACCAATGTGCAAACCCGACTTATGAGAGCAAGAAAAAAGCTAAGGGTACAATTAAAGGAGGCGTGGAATGATGAACAAATTTAAAAATAATAAAGAATTTTACAAGAGCACATTTGATGATATTCACGCATCTGATGAGCTCTTAAGAAAGGTGCAGGCTATGAATAAAGAAAAAACTAATAAAAAGACACACGCTGTTCGTAAGGTGATTTATATTGTTGCAGCCGCCGTAATTTTGCTTGTGGCAAGTAACGCTGTAGTTTATGCAGCAACAGGCGAAAGCTTGTTTGAAACCATCCTTGTTGTTACGGTTGACGATCAAAGCAACGAAATTGTAAAAACCGATTTGGTTGGTGACGATAAAGTCAAATATAGCGAAAGTGTTGATGCAAACTTAGTGAGCAAAGACGGAAGAGTTTACCTTGAAATTGCCGATCTTAATTATAGCATTGATATTACTGATGACCTTGCCGACGGAAAGGCATAAGTTAAAGTAAAAGATGCGGATAATAAAGAGCATACCGTAAAGATTACCGGAAATACAGAAAGTTATACAATAGAATATGATTGATTTTTGAATGCATTAAGCCGAGCACAGATTTTGTGTTCGGCTTTTAATTTAGATCGTTTATAAAGGTTTTTTATCGTACTGTTTAAGTTAAGTAATTAACAAATTTAGGTCAAGCCTTTTTAAAGGCTTGCGGGTTCATAATATCTTCCGATATAACAATTTATCAGGTGCAAACAGCCACGCTGTTTGCCGGCTTGAACACAACAGCGTTAGTAAAAAGTATTTGTGGGCTTTGCCAATACCTATAACCTTTGAAAATGTTGACCAAACTTTTATAATTGCTTGGCAAACACAATAAAATTTGTTTGTACATTATAATAGTATCAAAATCTACATATAATTATTACCAATAAAAAATATACAATTTTGTATGATATAGTTATACTTTCAAAATATTGCTTAGCGGTTTGTAAAATGTGTATTTTTATTGCAATTATTTGGTTTCATGTTATAATAATACAAAATATGTTGTTAATAAACGACAAAAAATTGGAGAGAGAATTAAATGAAAAAATTTTTTGCGGTAGTTATTTGTACTGTTATGATAGTATCTGCTACAGCATGTACAGGCTCAATTCTTGAGGAAACAACATCATATGTTAATTCAAGCGATGAGAAATCGGTATAAGTAAAAAGTTGTCAGCTCACCACCTTTTATGGGTGGTGATTGTTGTTTTATATAGCTTTTTATGATAAAATGAAAATATTATAAAACAACAGGGAGGTTTTTATGAAACGATTTTTTGCAATATTCATTTGCATTGCTACAGCATTGATATTTGTTGCCTGCACAAATAATTCTGAAACAAAAAGCAGTAAAACCGAAACTACGCAAATATTCGCACAGAACAGCGGTGATAAAAAAAGTTTTGCGAGCATAGAGGACTATATAAACGCAGAAGAAACCCAAAAGGCCATAGACAGTATGAAAAAATCATATGAGTGTATGTATGATTTTGATTGCTATGCGGAGGATAACAAATTTGTTTACGAGTATAAATATCTTGAAACTGTAGGCGATGAGGCATTGCCGCAGATAAAGAAAGCGTTTGACGAAAAGTTTGAAGAAATGAAATCGACCGTAAAGCCGTTGATGGAGCAGCTTTTAGGCAATGTAAAGGAAGAAAATCCGATTGTGGTATTAAGGTTTTGTAACAGCGACGGTTCTGTAATATCGGAAAAAGAATATGATAAAACCGTTCTTGACGAGGCTGTATCCGAAAATTAAAAGCTGCAATATAACTAACAAATTTTATAATAATTTTTAATCATCACCTGTTAAGGGTGGTGATTATTTTTGTATAGAGTTTAATGGTCTGTTTGAATTTTGGAATAAAGTTAATAATTAGGGTTTAGCAGAGTATTTCGTAAAAATTATAAAAGTTTGGTCAACCTTTGAAAAGGCTTGACCTGAATTTTTAAATTATTTGCCTTAAACACTGTGTTAAACCATAATTTTCCCAACTTTCAATAAATTCCCATTAAAATAAAAATATTCTTGCAACCTTTTTATAATTAAAAAAGTGTTATATACAAAGGTGGTGAAATAATGAATGATTTAAACAACGATGATTTTGTTACAGATGTCGTAAATGAATATTCCGATACGATTTACAGGGTGGCTTTGAACATAACAAAAAACAGTGCTGACGCATTTGATGTGTGTCAGGAAGTTTTTATAAGATTAATTAAAAACAAACATAAAATCAAAGACCGCAGTCATCTGAAAGCATGGCTTTTGCGTGTTGCCGTAAATTGCGCCAAAAGCTGCAAAACATCGGCATATGTTCGCCATTGCGTACCGCTTGCCGAGGCAAGAGAACAGGGTGTGTCGGATAATACTTTTGATAAAGCAATTTTTCAATTCGTTATGCAATTGCCGCCAAAGTACTGCGTTGCGATTTATTTGTTTTATTATGAAGATTTAAAAATCAGTGAGATTTCAAAAATACTGAATGTAACACAATCAACGGTTAAATCAAGACTTGCAAGGGGCAGAAAACAACTTAGAGAAATTATTGAAAGGGAGCAATCATATGACTGATAAAAAAGATTTTAATGCGGAAGTATATAAAAATAATGTGAAAAATATTAAACTTAGCGAAAAGCAGAAATCTGAATTGATAAAAGTAATGCGTGATACCGAAAAACAATATAAACAAAACAATGTATCGCACAAAGTTTTCAATTTGAAAACAGGAACAGCGGCAGCAATAGCCGCAGTGTTTGTATTTGTTGCAATATATGCAGGATTTTTTAAAACGAATACAGAGCGAATTTCCTCAAATAAAAATATTTTTACAATAACGGCAAACGCCGCCGAAATTGAGGACAAGTCTGAAATAGGTGTATTTTCGTCGGTCAACGGAAGTCAATATTTATTGAAAGATTTTAATAATGATGACACGATTTATCGAAACGCACAGGGAAAAACCGATTATTTTAATGATTTTGAACTTACAAACCTTAAAATCAGCGGAAAAAATATTGAGAGCGTGACATTTAATTCAAAACAAAAAGGAATTTATTTTCTTATAAATTCATATATAAACGATAATGAAAATTCGGAAGATGTAGAAGACGGCAATAGTTATAATTATTATAACGGTATAGCCGAAATCGGAGATTTTTCAAATTACGGAAGTCTTGATAATTCACAATATACAAAAGCGGAATTTAAAGAACATTCGGACGGTTTATATGGGGAGTTTTGTGACGGATTTACATTTACGGTAAAAAACCCGAGTGAAAACGAACAGGAGATAAAACTTGATAAAGCGATAAATCTTATGGTTGAAACCGACAGAACAGACAGTGAAATTGACAATTGGGCAGACGAATATTACCGACTTGACAGTGAACTTTTAAGTATGAGAGCGAAAAATTGTATGAGTGATGACGGAGAAATTCAAGTTACAGATGAGGAAAATGCTCTTGAAACAAAGATGGAAAATATAAATAACAGCATACTTTCAAAAATTGTTGACGGGGCAGAGATTGATGTAAGCGTGCAGTTTACGGACGGAAGTGTTCAAAGCGAAAAAATCAGAATTTCTTACAATAACGGCAATTGCGGCGGGGAAGATAATTTCCCGAGTATTACTTTCAGATTGGTGTGAGTTTGGTTTAGCGAATAGTCAAACTAATAAACTTAAAAATTTAGGTCAAGCCTTTAAAAAGGTTGACCAAACTATTATAATTGTTTGGCAGGAATTTTGATGCTTTTCAAAATCTGTATTTAATAAACATACAAAAAAGACCGCTATCATCAAAATAGCGGTCTTTAAATATTTGATTATCAATATGACTGTATTGCAGAGAGCATTTTTTCAGGTGTTATTTGTGTATATTTCATTCCGTCAAACACAAGGTCATTGCCGTCAAAGGTATAATCATATGTGTCTGTCTGCTCGCCGTCCATATCATAAACGGCTGTCACCTTATTGAGTTTTGTATTGTATGTGAAATATGTAAATGTTGTGCCGTAGGAGTTGCAGTACATTCTGCCGTCCTCGCCAAAGTAATAGTAAAGTCCTGTTCCGCTGTCCCATGCGCCTACAAGTTTTTCGTCTATCTGCGGCTTTTCCGGTGCGCTTGGAACAAAGGTCGGATTATCCACCTTTTCAAGCACTGAATCTTCACCGTTATTTGTAATTGTAATTTTTTTGCCGTCCTCGGCAACTGTATATGAATACTCGCCGTTAATGCCGAACATAAGCTGACATTTAAAGGTTTCTTCGCCTGTACTTTCGTCAGTGCCGACCGAATATTTGCCGCAATATCCCATATTTCCCACAATAATCGACGCTCCGCCTTTACCGTTAAACAAAAAAGTAAAACTTTCAAGTTTAGAGCCTGCGCCTTCCGCTATTCTCCAATATCCGGCAAATGGGTCTGCCGGATTTTCCAGCGGTGCATGCAGAGCATCAAGGCTGAAATTCACTCCTTCGGGTGCGGTTGTCTGTGCCTGTGTCGCTTGAGTTTCTGTCGGTGTACCGCTACTCGATTCGGCATTTGTGCCGTTTGAACAACCGGCCGCAGTTAAGACAAGCATTGAACATACAAGTGTGGTTATAATCGACTTAGTAAAAATTTTTTTCATTGCAAAATTACTCCAAATTTAATTTTGAGGCGGTTTTTCCTCAACATATTAATTTTATTATTATCTGCTGTAAAAGTCAATATCGTTGTAATAATTTATGCACACCGTTGTGTCAGCGGTATCTGATTTGTGCGGTTTTCTCCGAAAAGCCTCCGAGTTTTGTATAAACTTTTGCTTCAACATCAACGGGCACTTCATAAATAATAATGCATACGGCTTTTTCGTTATCTTCGCTGTTTTCTTTACTGCGGCAGTAAGTTATGTGTGGGCTTGTATATCTTTCGGAGTAGTACATATTTGTACATACCACGGTATCGTCTTTGTTGTCTAACTCTACCGCACATAAGTATAATGAATATTTTTTAAAAAACTCATCGTTATATCTGTTGTTAACATTAATTACATCACCCATAGGCATAACTTTGCTGTATATCTCATTTAAATAGTTTAAGCTGTCATATGTATCTTTGGTACTGCGTATTCCCATTAATGTACCGGAAACCGCATCTGTAAGGTTTATTATTTCGTCTATTGCGTTGCCCTTCAAGTCGTCGGAGTACACATATTTGTCAATAGCATCAGCATATACTGTGTTGATTGGTTCTTTATAATAAAAGTTACTTTCATCGTTTGTTTTGTCGCTATAACCCGAAGTTGATATATAAACATACCGTGGAGTAAATTCAAAACTTCTTAAACAAATGATATTGCACACCAAAAGCACTGTAATAGGCACAAGGCACATAGCAAGCCGTATAAATATATTGCAATTTAAAAACTTTACCGCATATATAATGAAAGCGACGCTTAAAGCAATCAAAAACCACAGCAGTACGGGGACGCAAAAGCTGTATACAATAAATTCGCCGACTATCAGAACAGCCTCCGTAATGATTATTGCTTTCATATTAGTTATTGTGAGCGAGTGGTAAATATATTTGTATGCCGAAAAAATGCCTGCGCCCAGAACAAGTATAAACAGTTCCATAAAAAAAGGCATAGCTTTTGCATACATTTCTTCTTGGAAAAATATTCTTGTTGCAAAGAGTATCGTATTTTCCGCAATTAACACGATAAACAGAAATAAAGCCGTGTTGTCCAAAACAGAGTGTTTTTTGTATTTTCTTTCTTTTTCTGCCTCTTTTTCTGCCTGTTGTTCCCGTAACTGCACGGCATCATCGTTTTCCGTGTTTTCTTCACCGTAAAATTTAAATTCGTTCATATTATTCCTATATTCCTTATTTTTGATATATTCAGAATTTTCTGCCTGTTTATTATAATAAGAAACAAAATTGTTTGTCAATACTTTTTGTTTGGTTATCAGGATTTGCCTAAGAGTGGGTTTCGTTAAATAATAAGGTTTTGTTCTGAAAGTTTGGTCAACCTTTAATAAAAATCCCAAAAATCATACAAAAAGTCCTGCAAAGCATTAAAGCCTTACAGGACTGATTATAATATACAATTTTAAATAAAACTTATGCGGCGGAAGATACGATTCTTTTGCCTCTCCAAGTGCCTCTCTGCCAACGGATAAACACAATAATTCCTCTGAATATTTCATCGCACGCCATACCTATCCATACGCCTGCAAGTCCCATATTCATTACAATTCCGAGCACATACGCAAGCAGTACGCTTATGCCCCACATTGAGAAGATTGCAAGTATTGTCGGGAATTTTACATCGCCTGCGGCTTTCATGGAGTTAATGATTACAATGTTTGTTGTTCTGCCTATTTCAAGGAAAATCGAAATGAACATCATATTTGAAGCAAGCTCGACAACTGCCATATCGTCTGAAAATGCTTTGAAAGTATATCCCGATACAAGCCAGTTAATAACGGCAATGGAAATCGAAACTATCATACCGATTCTTAGCGTTTTCATAACTCTTTTATATGCAAAGTCGTAGTCGTTTGCGCCAACGCTGTGTCCTACAATTATCTGCGTTGCAATGGCAGCGGAATAAGCAAACATATATGTAAAAGTACACATCATATTTGCGTAAATTCGTGCGTTAATTGCGACCATTCCCATTGTGTTGATAAGTGCCTGCAGCACAAGCTGTGAAAAGTTATAGCTTATGTTTTCGCCTGCGGTCGGGATTCCGAGTTTTAACAATTCTTTAAGAATATTTATAGGGAACGGGCGGAGGTATTTAATACCGAGTCTGCCTTGAATAACCTTATAGAAGTAAATAATTGCGGCTACAAGCGCAAAAATACGGCTTAAGCATGTAGAAATCGCAACACCTTCTGTGCCAAGGTCAAGAAAAGAAAGCGGGCCGTAAAGGAAACAGTAGTTACCCACGATATTTACAATATTCATACCGAGGGATACAAACATTCCGAATCCCGTTTTGCCGTGGCTCATAAATATTGATGAAAAAGCATTGAAGACCGCCTGTGTAAATATTGTACCGCCGACTATTTTCATATACATATTGGCGTCAGGTATCATTTCGGCAGGTACCTGCATAATAATAAGTAGGGGTTCGCTGAACAAAAATACAATAAGACTTATTACCACGCTTAGCGCAAGGTTAAATGAAATTGCAACCGTGTAGATTTTATTCATTTTTTCAAATTGCTTTGCGCCGAGGTATTGGCTTACAATAACGCCCGTTGCACTCGATATAATGTTGAACGCAAGATTTAAAAATCCGAGAATAGAGTTTGCATTGCCTATTGCACCGACTGCAATGTCATTGTAGTTTGACAGCATAATAGTGTCAATGTAGCCGAGCGAAAGTCCGAGCAGTGACTGAAAAAATATCGGCAGTGCAAGACTGAATACCGTTCGTTTTAAGGGATCAACTTGTTTTTCCTTTAATTTGGCAGACGACTCAGCCATAAAAAAACACTTCCTTTACAAGATGTATGTTGACTTTATATTTTAATATTGTATAATAAGGTCAGAAAATAAACCTTATATTGCTTATAATTGTTTTTAAGATTTTATATTATGAAAGGATAAATAAAATGAAAATTTGCGTATTCGGTGCTTCAAGCGAGCAGATAGAGAAAATTTATATAGATACCGCCGAAAGTCTGGGCAGAGCGATTGCAAACCGTGGCGACGCCGTAATTTACGGCGCAGGAAAATACGGTGTAATGGGTGCGACCGCAAGGGGCGTAACCTCTGAAAAAGGTGAACTTATAGGTGTAGCGCCTGAATTTTTCAAGAAAGACAATGTTCTTTACGACAAGTGCACAGAACTTGTTTTTACGGACACAATGCGTGAGCGTAAAGGTGTAATGGAAGACCGTGCGGACGCTTTTGTAATTTGCGCAGGCGGTATCGGCACTTTTGAAGAATTTTTTGAAGTGCTTACTCTCAAACAGCTTAGTCAGCACAGAAAGCCGATTGTTATGTACAATGTAAACGGATATTACGATTCACTCATAAATATGATGAAAAAGTCCGTATCAGAGGGCTTTATGAGTGACGATTGTCTTAAACTCTTTACCGTAGCAAATACCGAACAAGAGGTTTTTGAGCAGATAGACAACTATAAAGAATATACCTACGATAAGTACGGCTTTTTAAGGGACGGTGACAACAATGGCTGATCGTTGTGACCAATGCACATATTTTGTGGAAGATGACGAGTACGGTGACTACTGTTCTTTGAGCCTTGATGAAGACGAAATGGAAAAGTTTTTGACAGGCAATACCGAACAATGCCATTATTTCAGGCTCTATGACGAGTACAAAATCGTGCAGAAACAAAATTAAATCTTCTTTATTCCAAAAATATAATGTGAATATAAAATTCACATCGATTAAAGATTTGTAATATTTATTTAAAATCTCAGAAAAATTCAATTTTTGTTCTTTTTTATATCTTATCAAAAAAACTTCCTTTTTACAAGGAAGTTTTTTTGTTTTTATTGTCATTTATAAACAGATAGAATAATAAAAAGATATAATCCGTAAAAATATAAACTATTCAAAATACCGAACTTTTGCTGTTTTGTTAGTGCAACTATACAAAAGTTATTCTAATATTGATATTTCCATTGAAATGGTGTGCCAAAAGTATTAAAATAATATAGTGGCTTATAGAAAAAATGTAGTAATGTTTACAAACAAACTGTTTTGTGAATGCGGAAAATTACAAGAGAGAGGGAGTGCGTGATGAGTTTTTTTGGTAAAGCTGTTGAGCGTATGATGACCGAAAATATCTCCCGTCATAAGCGTAAAGGCTTGATAATCTTTATAACTGTCATCACTTTGCTCTCTATGGTTACCACAACAGTTGCGTGATTCAGCGTAAATACTTTTGCCGGTGTAGATAAACTCAATTTAAGCATTTCAGTAAGCGCACAGCTGAAAGTAGGTATGGAAAACTACGGTACAGAAATCGACGGACTTGATTATGTTCTTGCCCGCAAAGTTTTCAGAAAGTTTGAGGCGCTTAATCTCTCTTATATAAGAGATGAAATTGACGGCTTGCTTATCTTGACGAGCTGTTCGGTGAAGAAAATATGAACGAATGTAAAGACTACTTAAAGATGCTCAAAAAGCTTGTATAATTTGCAAAATAAGGGCGAACTTTGTTTGCCCTTTAGCTGATTTATTGACATTGTTCATTTTTGCTGATAAACTATATATAATGGCTTTTGTTACGCTAAAATAAAATTATAAGGAGTGTCTAAAATGGTAGATTTTAGTAAGTATTACAGGTCTTACAAATATATGCAGGATATGCTGAAATCGGATTTTACTCACAATTATATAGAAGAGGCTCTCAAAGACGGGGACGAGGGCAAAGATTCTATATTCGGCAAAACTAATGAAAAAGTAATTGATATGGATTGGGTTATCGCAATTGAAGAAACCCTGCCGTATATTCAAAAAGCAATTGAAGAACAGGGCAGATTTATCAAACAGGCAGAAAATGTTGTTCGCATTAAAAAGGCAAAGAAAATTCTTACGGTTGAGCGTGAGGAGGGTTTTGCTATTTACGAAAATCGTGTGCTTTTGACACTTATTCACAAGGCGCTTATGTTTGTTGATGACAAATATTCAAAAATGAAAGATGTACCTAACGATTCTTACAATAATATAACAATGAACCGTCACCTTGAGCTTAATCAGCAAAAGCTTGATTTCAGCGTTAATTATGTAAACGAAGACCACGAATCACTTGCAGAAGACCTTGATGTAGAGGATATTGAGTCGCTTTCAGATTTTGACCGTATCCGCAGAATTCGTCAGGGACTTAACGAGTGTCTTGCAACTCCGCTTATGAAAGAGATTGCAAAAGAACCGCAGGTAAAACCGCCGCTCACACAGACTAACCTGCTCAAGGAAAACCCTAACTTTAAAAAGGCAGTAGAGTTGTGGAGCTTCCTTGATACATACAAAAAGCAGGGCTTTGAACTCGTAGGCGAAGAGTACAACGGTAAGATGACTGACGAGAACAAGGAAGATGTATATCTTGCTATGGAATTTCAGCATTTTATGATGTCGATTACCACTAACCCCGCACTTAGAAAAATGCTGCAGGAAAAGTACGAAGAAGAAAATGCCCTTGCCAAAGAAGAGGCTGACCGCCCCGAAAAGGTAAAGGAAATGGTACTTGATGCACAGACAGAGGCAGTGCGCAAAGAAGAAATTGAAAAACTTACTGCGGAGATTACGGAACTTAAGCAGAAAATCGCAGAGCAAAAGCAAAAGATTGAGGAGCAGGCAAACATTATAAAGACACAGGAGGGCAAAATCGCTGCTCTTGAAAACGAAAGAGAAAGTCACGCAAAGCAGGTAGAGCAGATGAATGCCGACTTTGCCGAGAAAACAAGAATTGCGGAAGAAAATTTTGCAAACCGACTTAGTGCAAAGCAGAAAGAATTTGACGACGCACAGACCGCTCACAACGAATATGTAACAAAGCTCAACACAGATAATGCAAATAAGATTGCCGAGTTAAATACTAACCACAGCAACGAGGTTGCACAGCTTAAGAGCGATTATGAAAACAGAATTGATACTATTAATAAAGAAAACGCAACCGCAACAGCTAATTTGAAATCCGATTACGAGGGACAGATTACTTCCATGAAAGCGGATTACACCTCTCAGATTAAGAATTACGAAAAGCAGATTGCCGATATTAATGCGGAAAACGCTAAGAATGTAAAAGAACTTAACGATAACCACGCCAAAGAAATCAAGACCATTACCAAAGAATCCGAAAAGAGAATGGCTGATTTTGAAAAAGAAACTACCAAGAAGATGAACGATACTATAGCTGATGTTAAAAAGAAAGCTAAAGACGAAGTTCGTCAGGCTGAAAAAACAGCAAAAGAAAAAATTGCAGAGGCAAAGGGCGAAAATAAGCTCTTTAAGAAGAAAAAAGAGGTATTCGAGGCGGCTTATGCGGCAGGTTCGGTAGGACTTATGGCAATGCTTGCCGAAAAATACGCATCTGAGGGCAGAACAGACTTTGCCGACCACCTTGTATCGGCAACAGCGGCAATCAGAGCAATTATGATTGCGCCCACACCAAAGGGTATTACACTCACAATGTACACCCACGGTTCCGCAAAACTCTTAAAACTTTATGCAGGCGTTACAAGATACGATGTAGCTATCGGCGACACTGTTTCTTCATTCGGCGGTGTTGAGGGACAGCCTGTATTTATCAGCTTTGCAGGTGTTGGAAGTGAGGTTGCCGACGAGATTGCAGGTAAAATCAAAGAAACGGCTGATTGTAAGGTAACTGTTTCTCAAAACAGAAGAATACAGTCAACGGGAATTATCGGCATATATTTCTGCGGAGAATAAGCAGGTATGCTATGAATAAGTCGGCACAGCCCGACGAAGATGTCGATTGGTCGCAGGCAACTCCCGGTGTTGACTACCTTTGCTTTGACCTTTATATAAGAATGCAGAATCCGAGAAAAATTTACATTACCGAAACTTCAGCTCTCACTCCGCTTGACAGTGTGCTCACCCGGGATAATGAAACCAATAAAAGCAGTAACCCGAGCACATACGGTAATTTTTCAAAGGATTGTATGATTGGTGCAACAAGATTTTCCGTAAACAGCGCCGACGGTACAGAAAATAAACTTAAGTGTATCCATAGTGACGGTTTCATTTCGGATTTTTGTTGTGGTAACTTAATTCTACTACGAAATCGTTTCTATGGATATTCTCTTTTTATTGTTTCATCTTCATTTAACAATATGCGTTTTTATGATTTTTAAAAAACTTGCACACTTTTCTTAACAAAGCCTATGAGTTAAAAATTGTTTCAACTTACTATTGCAATTTGCGTAATTTTATTTTGAAACATTCTTTTGAAAATAATAATGCCATTTTCTTTGTAGATGATATTAGTAGTTTTCAGGATATTATTTACTTTAATGTTGTCGAATACGGAATGGATAAAGAAGGTGCAATAAATTCAAAAGGCAAACAGATATATGCTGTATATGATGAACTATTATCTCAAATATAACACAACTATATTTTTGTTGTGTTAGTTTTGTTATATAAAAAGTAAAGTTACACTACTAATCAATTAAAACGCAAATTAAACGATTTTAAACGGCATTTAAAGGAGCTGTAAAAAACAGCCTAAATAAAAAAACGACTGCATTCTAACCTAAAGGTAGGAATGCAGTCATTTTTGTGATATAATTTAATATCAATGAAAAACCATATCAACAAGGTACATAAAACTAAAAAGTTTTCTACATTAAAGGTGCTTGGTTTTGCACCTTTTCGAGTTATGCCCAAATTTTAAACATTTTTAACATTCTTTATATTTTCATATCATATTTTTATACAATTTCAAGAATGCAAGCAAAAAAATCACCGAGGCTCACTATTTCGTGAATCTCGGCTTTTTGATATGCTGCTTTTTACAGCACCTATCGTCAGATTGCATAAACGGAAAGTATTTGTTGACTTGCCCACACCCACCACCTTTTATAATTGCTTGACAAAGGATTCCGCTATACCTTAATGTACCGGAATTTTTGTTAGTAAACATTTTTTATTTTGCTGTTTGGGGGCAAATTAAAAATATCTGATTAATGAAATAACTTTACCCAGAATAGCGACTTCATCTGCGATAATCGGTTCAAAATCGTCATTTTCAGGCTGTAATCTGAAATGGCCGTTTTCCTTATAAAATCGTTTAACCGTTGCCTCGTCGCCGATAAGGGCAACTACTATTTCGCCGTTGGACGCAACAGGTGTGCGGTTTACAATTACAATGTCACCGTCAAAAATACCTGCTTTTATCATACTTTCGCCTTTTACATGCAGTGCAAAAAGTTCCCTGCCACGGCTAAGACTTTCGGGAATAGGTATGTATGTTTCGATTTCTTCAACGGCAAGGATAGGATAACCTGCCGCAACACTGCCCACAAGAGGAACATTTACACTGCGCTCTTCACCTGCGATGCGTATGCAGCGGTTTAAACCGTGCTCACGCTCAATAAGTCCTTTTTCTTCGAGTGCGCTTAGGTGATGATGAACCGTTGAAGTTGATTTTAACCCCGTAGCCTCGCATATTTCACGCACAGACGGAGTTCTGCCTTCATCCGCACACTGTTTTAAAAAATTAAATATAGCCTGCTGGCTCTTGCTTAATGGTTTCATAGTAACCTCACAAATTGCAAAAGTGCCGATTTGTAACAAACTATTTACGGCCTATAATATTATAACATATTTTCTCTGAAAAATCAAACATTTGTTTTATGTTTTGAAAAATATTTTTTTCAATAGGTTTTCATATTGACTTCACATGATTTTCAAATAAATATAGTTTAATATAACTGTACTCAAAAGGCGGAACCGCAACCGCCGAGTATATTGTTCTACCCTCCTCAATACGGGCACTCGGCCCGTAATTGTACCCCTCATTTTTTTAAGAACAGAAAAGCACCGTGTAATCATCAGCACGGTGCTTTTCAATTTGCGATTGACATTAAAAATATAAGAACAAAGTGTATTTTATAAAAAACGCTTTGAATTGTTTGTGCAAATTTTTCAAAAACGCTATTTATCTTTTTGCAATTTAACAAATACAAAATTGTTTATAACACAGTTCAGATAAAAAATTAAGCTTTATAAAGCTCTCCGCCAAATCATAATTTATCAATTCAAAAAGCAAACATATTAAAGGAGGTTGTCGACTTAAAAGCCGAACAACCTCCTTCTTATACAAACAAATATTTATTTTTCATCAAACATTATGACTTAAGAAATTTAATATCGGCATCAATACTGTTGACAAAATCAGTTGCTTTCTTTATGTAAATACAGGTCTTTGTATTTTCTTCTGTTTTCATAGCATTGATTAAAGAACAGTTTTGCATTACGGTATTGACAGCAAGATAAAGAGTACAGTATTTAACCTGCTTTTCTCCGTCCTTTTTCTCCTGTGTAAACAAATGTTTTCTGATGTTAAAGCAACAATTATCGGTAAAAATAAATTTGTGTGTTAATACCTGATCTCTGTTTTGCCAGCTGTTTAAGTTATTAAAATCCACATTATTAAATGTACAACCCGAAAAAGTTAATGTTACATTTTCAACATCTGTTCTCGGAATATAAAGATAAGTATAGTTTCCTACCGTTTCCTCGCTGTCATTTGAAATTTTAACATCATACTCAAATTTATTTATCTGACAATTCACAAAATTAACAGTTGTATTACTTGATGCACAACTTATAATTTCTTGGCACTTACAGTGATCACCGCTGTTATGCTCATCTTTATCTTTACCGATATTAAATTTACAATCTTTCACATCGATTTTGCCGAATATATTTTTCACAGTGCTATTGCCAAAAGCAAGAACACCGCCGCCGTCGTATGTGTCGTTGTAAACATTCCAAGTACAGCCCTGAATATTTATATGCTTAATTTTTTCTTTACAAAGATCAGTATCGTTCGGCAATGTATTACTCCAAATTGTTACCATATCCGATCTGTGATTTCTTGTAAATACACAATTTGATAAACCTACATAATCAATGTCGCCTTTTAAGAACAGCAACGCAGTAGATGATTCTTCCTCTTTATCTCCTACCTGATTTAAACTGCCGTATAAGGTTTTGTTAGTAAAAGAACAATTGTTTAATTTCACATAATCGGCAACTGCCTTAAGGTCAAAAAATACAGCGCCTGCTCTGATTTCGTTATTACTTCCATCAGTCGGCTGTGCCTCTGACAAATCAGGTGTTACGATAACATCACATTTATCCCATGTATGATATCTTCCGACAGAAACACCGTCAACTAAAGAATTTGTAATTTTGACAGCGCACGGCACAGATTTATAAGTAATATCATTTACCGTAGTTTCAGTAAATCCGCAATTTTTAGTATTCCAATTAAAAGTGATATTATTAATGTATGTATTACTTGCAAAACAAATAATATACGGATTAATATTATTCGTTTTCTTCAACGCTTCGTCTGACAATTCAATTGTGGTAACTTCATTGTTTGCTTTAAGAAATTCGCCTCTCCATATTACTCTGTCCTTTATATACAAAGCACTCTTAAGAGAGTATGTTTTTAAACCGAATAACAGTTTTATATTATTACTGCCGATTGCATTAAAAAATTCACTTAGTAAAGAACCGTTGTTATTGCTTGCGGCATTGAAATCAGGGTGGCGTAATTCGTTGTTTTCGGCATCTACAACGCCGAAACATTCGATAGGAATTCCTGCTTTTGCCTGATCATTAGTAAAAACCGGAACCGCATAATAATTTTCGCTGATCTTAATTCCAAATGTTTTCTTATTCTTTGAAACAGAATAAGTAAAACCGTAACCGTCATCTTTATTAAAATAACCCGAAGTGGTTACAGTATCTCCCTCGTTAAAATTTTCTGCATTATTAATCATTTCTAAGAAAGTAAAGTTTGAATCCATAAAAATCTCCTTTATTTTATATTATTTTGAAAAGCTTTTCACCTACACTGTAAAAACTCCGAAAATTGCACAAATTAGCGCAATTTTCATTTAAGTTTTTAAGTGAAAAAGAACTTTTATATTAACGAACAAATATTCGCATTAATTTTTGTTCGTTTTATAAAATAAATGAGAACAGAATAAACTTTTATAATTTCTCGGCAGAGCATTTTATTGACTGTAACTTCAACACAAAACAACAGGCAGATGTACTATTACACCTGCCTGTTGTTTATAGATTAATTATTGCAAATAATTATATTATTTTGTCAAAACCTCAACAATTTCGCTGATATACATTTTATGGAAGTCGTTGTCGTACCACTTATCTACAGCGTCGTTATCAACAATGCTTTCGCCGTTCAAAAATTGTGCGTACATCTTTTTACATACAAGTACAAGTTTGGCCTCTGCAAAGTATGGAATACCGTCCTCTGTAAAAGCAGGTGTAAGACCTGTTTCGGCAACTTTGTCAATATCTCTGCCGCTTTTTGAACCGCAAAGCTTGAGTGCGTCACGGTATTTTTCGTCAAAAAAGCTCATTGTGTAGTAATCGTTATTCTCAATAAATTCAAATGTATATCTCTGCGGACGAATAAATGTAAACGCAACAGGCTTGCCCCACATAATGCCTGCGCCGCCCCAGCTGATTGTCATTGTGTTAAATTTATCGGAATTTCCACTTGTTACAAGCGCCCAATCCTTGCCGATAAGGTCAAAAATGCTTTCGTTGATGTCTGACGGATTAATTTTCTTAAAATCTGACATAAATATCCTCCTTAAATTCTGCTCTTGCTTTAAAATAGATGAGAGCAGTTTTTTATTTAATTATTTTGTGCCTGTAGAGCCGAAACCGCCCTCGCCACGCTCTGTATCGGAAAGCTCGCTGACTTCTGTAACGGTTGGGACGATTACAGGTGCAATCACCATTTGTGCCACTCTTTCAAACGGCTCGACGGTGTAAGGTTTATCCGAAACATTGCAAAGACCGACGCAGATTTCGCCCCTGTAGTCGCTGTCAATCACGCCAACGCCGTTGGCAAGGCAGATTCCGTGCTTGATGCCGAGTCCGCTCCTGGCGTAAACAAATGCGGCAACCGACGGGTTGGGCAACTCGATTGCTATACCCGTGGGAATAACCGCAATCTTCTGCGGCTCAACGGTGATTTTTTCGGTAATGCAGGCATATAAATCCATACCGGCGGCACCGCTTGTCGCGATTTTGGGAATTTTTGCGTTATCTTTTACTTTTTTTATCTTTAATTCCATAACTGTCCTTTCAAATTAAGTTGCATTTGTAATCTTGTTTTGCAGGATTTTTTTAAATTCCTTGCAAAAGAAAAATTTACTGAATTTTAATAATGTTTTATTAGAATATTAAAAACCTGTAATTTTTGTAACAAGGCATTAATTTAATTCTTTTAAACAATTTAAACAGAGTTATTAACATTAACATTGTTTTAACAATGCTATTTAACACCCCTTAGATATAAACCTCTTGTTGATTTGACTTTTAACATCGGATTTTGCGTAAATTCGCATATACTTTCCACATTTTCAACATAGTTTTCAACAGTTAAACGAAGTGAATAAAAAGATGTTGAAAGTGTTGAAAACTCATTTTGGGGTATATAAAGGGGTACACAGTTCAGCACTTCGGTACAAATTCCGTCACATTTCAGCGGGAATTTCTCACCCTTTCTGTCCGTCATTTTTGAGCTATTTTTGCAAGTTTTGCAAGAAATGTTTTCGCTCTTTGCAGGGCAGTTTACCGTAAGCATAAGAGGAAGATATCCGTAGGTGATAATGCCCCTCTTGATTGTGCCGCCCAGGCGGTTTATTCGCTCGAAAGTAAGTTCAAAACTGAGTTCAACATCCTCAAGTCCGTATTCCTCCGCCCATAGCAGGTCATATGTGTTTACAAGGTTAAGTCCGAAACTTCCGTGCACACGCATATTTTCACTTTTTGCCATATACACGGCGGCAAGATTTCCGCAGAGTGCGTCATTTATACCAAGCTGTTTTACCTCGCTTAGCCTTTTTGCTATTCTTTCTTCGTTTTTAAAAAGTCCTCTCGGAATTTCCACACCTATATTGCAGCCGTCAGCCATAAGCGATTTCAGTTTTTCGTTATCGGTATAAATAGGAACATAAATAAGTTCGCAGGCTTTGAAAGCGGGTGAAAACTTTGCGGTAGTCATTCTGGCCCTTATTCCGTTGCCTTTTGGCACACAGGAAGTGTCGGGTGCTGTAATTTCAATATCATTTATTTTGTAGTTATGCCGCTTTGCCCTTAAATCGTCAAGTTGAGCAAGTGCCTCTCTGCGCATCGCATTCAAAACAGAAAGCGGTAACGAGAGGCTGTCCTCTGTATTTATACTCAAGCTTTCAAAAAAATATGCCGTTGAGCCTGTCTTTTTAAGCTGGGTTTCGCATTTTGTCTTGTCAAGCGCAACCTTCTCTGCTTTTTGACAGACAAAGTCGGAAGTAACTTTTATATTATGCGTTCCGTCCGTGATTTCAAGGGTCGGATTTTCGCCGATTTTCGCCGTGAATGTACCGTTTATTGCAATATCGGAAAGCTCGTCCTTGTAGCTTTGACGGATTTTTGAAAAAAGTTTTTCGTCTGCCGATACAACATCGTTTTTTCTGCGGTATCCGAACATTTCATAGCCTGTTTTGCCTGTATAATAACCGTCGGTAAATCCTGTTCGTGAAAAAACATTTTTCAAAATTTTTGCCGTATCGTCGCTTATAAATCCGTTGTCACGCTGTTCTTTGCAGGCACGCACGGCGGCAGACACATACTCGGGGCGTTTCATTCTTCCCTCAATTTTAGCAGAGGCTACACCCATTTCCTGCAGCTGCGTAATATATGGTATAATGCTGTTGTCTTTAAGGCTTAGTGCGTGACCGTCCTTAACCTTTCCTACCGAAAACGGCAGACGGCACGGCTGGGCGCAGGCACCTCGGTTTCCGCTCCTTGAGCCGAGCATTGCGCTGAAGTAGCATTGTCCCGAAACGCACATACAAAGCGCACCGTGCACAAATACTTCGAGTTCAACGGGGATTTCGGCGGCTTTTTCAAGTTCTTTTTTGCTCATTTCCCTTGAAACCACAACCCGTTCAAAGCCCATTTCATAAAGAGCCTTTACACCGAGGTACGAGTGAACGCTCATTTGTGTGGATGCGTGCAGGTGCATTGACGGCACAAGCTGACGGGCAAGGCGTGCGACACCCATATTCTGTACAATAAGTGCGTCAACATCTGCTCTTGCGGCAATCAGCACAGCCTCTTTAAGCCTTTGCATTTCATCGTCAAAAACAATTGTGTTTAAGGTGACATACACCTTTACCGAATGAATATGGCAGTAACAAACCGCCTCTTTAAGCTCGTTTTCATCAAAATTATGCGCAGAAGAACGGGCGGAAAATTCCTTTTCGCCCAGATAAACAGCGTCTGCTCCGCTTCGTACGGCAGCAATAACACTGTCCATACTGCCTGCAGGCGCAAGAATTTCAATTTTATTTTCCATAACCATTATTGTAATCAATCAAATAATTAATCAAAAAGCGAGATCTGCTGTTGGCGCATTTTGCGGATGATTTCATCGCTTTCCTCATCATCTTCGCCCTCGTTTTCCTCTGCCTGCGCAGAATTAACCGCCTTTTGCAGAGCGTTTCTCAATTGTTCGTTTTCCTTTTCAAGTCTTTTATATTTGCGGGTAAGTGCAGTGTTTTCGTTAATAACCTCTGCAAGTCGGGTTTTGTACTCCGAACACTGCTTATTAAGGTCATTTGTTTGACGAATAATCTTATCTGCCTTTGAAATGCACTCTTTTTTATTGCGCAAAGCCTTGTTGCGGTCATCGCAAAAATTAAGTGCCGCCAATATAGCGCAATCTCTTGTGTCAAGGTGATTTGTTGATGTTACAATTTTCTTGATTTGTGCTATAACATCATCGGCAACGCCTTGCACATATTTTTCGTCATCTGCAGTAATCAGCGCATAGCTCCTGCCCTCAATCTGCACGCTGACTTTTCTTTTAGTATTCATTACAGCACCTCTCCATATTCAGACTCTGCCTGCAAAATAACAGAGTTTTTTACAATAAATTATAATCCACACTAAATTATAATATAAAATGATGCGTTATTAAAGAATTATGTTAAAGTTGTAATCTAATTTTGACATAATTATCCTTATATGTCGTTTTTTTGTTGATTTTTGTCAATTATATTGTAAACTGCTAACTCTTGTGTTAATATATAGTATGTGCGACAAAACGGTAGAGTTTTGTCGATTTCGCATTGTTTTACTAATGATAATATTGTTTTTTTTGATAGTAATTAATAACAGTTTATTAATATTACATATCAAAAAGCCTTTTGCGGAATATTATTTTACAGGGAAGTGATTATATGCCAGTTCCTTTTGATTCACAAAAAATTTACTATCGTACACCTTTCGGTGCGGTAGAAGAGGGAACAACCATACATTTAAGAATACTTTTGCCAAGAGATCTCCACACTCAGAGAGCGGATTTGGCAGTAAAGTATGACTACGATTACAACTGGGAATACTTCGGCTTTTTCTGGTGCGGCACATTTGATGACGCTACTGAAATCTGGGAGGCTGACTTTACTCCTAACAAAATCGGTCTGTACTGGTATGGCTTTAAACTTCAAACAAAATACGGCCTCAGATATATTGTACCGTCTGATCCGTATAATATCAGTACCATAGAAACTTCACCGGGCAGAAGTTGGCAGCTTACCTGCTACAAAAAGGATTTTACAACTCCAAAGTGGCCTGTAGGCGGCGTTATGTACCAGATTTTGCCTGACCGCTTTAATTTCAGCGGCGAAGAAAAGAACCTTACCCGTACAGATTTTCAGCGTAATACCGATTGGTACGCACTCCCGCAGTGGCAACCGAACGAGAACGGAGAAATTACAAACAGCGATTTCTTTATGGGCGATTTAAAGGGTATTACTCAAAAACTCGACTACCTTGAGGAGTTGGGTGTAAGTTGTATTTATCTTAATCCTATCAGTGAGGCATACTCAAATCACCGTTACGATACAGGCGACTATTCAAAGGTTGACCCTATCCTCGGTACAAAGGAGGATTTCATAAATCTTTGTGCAGAGGCTAAAAAGAGAGGAATCCATGTAATTAACGACGGTGTTTACTCTCATACAGGTTCTGACAGTAAGTATTTTAACAGAAGCGGCAGATATGGCGAGCATACAGGCGCTTACAGAGATCAAAATTCTCCGTATTACAGCTGGTATAAGTTTAACAATTGGCCGAATGATTACCACTCATGGTGGGGATTTTACACCTTGCCGGAGGTACACGAAACCGACCCGAAGTTCAATGAATATATCAACGGCAAAGACGGCATCGTAAGAACCTATATGCGTTACGGAAATTCGGGCTGGCGTCTTGATGTTGCCGATGAACTTCCCGACGAGTTTATGGAAAATCTGCGTAAAGCGGTAAAGGAAGAAGATCCCGAGGGCTTTATTGTAGGCGAAGTATGGGAAGACGCAAGTAACAAGGAAAGTTACGGCGCAAGAAGAAAATTCTTGCTCGGCGAAGAGCTTGACTCGGTTATGAACTATGTTTTCAGAAATGCAATCCTTGATTTCTGCCGTGGTGCAGACGCAAAATATGTTATGAACCAGATTATGAGTGTTATAGAGAACTATCCTCGTCCGGTTCTCCGTGTTCTTATGAACTCACTTTCAACTCACGATACAGAGCGTGCGCTTACAGTTATTGCAGGCGAGCCGCTCAACGGCAGAGATCGTCAGTGGCAGGCAAATCAAAAGTTAAGCTACGACCAGCGTAAGCGTGGTACAGCACTTTTAAAGCTTGCCGTAGGTATGCAGTATACTTTACCGGGTTTCCCGTGCGTATATTACGGTGATGAGGCAGGTCTTGAAGGCTATCGTGACCCGTTCAACCGTTGCTGTTATCCGTGGGGCAGAGAGGATAAGGAACTTATCGAGTGGCATAAGGCTCTCGGTAATTTAAGAAAGTCCTGCTCACCGCTTTGGGACGGTGATTTTGTAAAGGTTACGGCTGACAAAAATTTTCTGAGCTATATCCGTCTTGACAGCAAGTCATCGCTTTATTGTGCGTTTAATGTAAGCAATGAAGAAAGAATTCTGGACCCACCGCCGGGATATGCAGACGGTACACCTATTTTAGATACAAAGCTCGAAAACGGAAAATTAACAATTCCACCGCTCAGTTGCGCATTTATTATTAATGAAACAGACAGAAGATTGAGCCTTGCTTATTAATTAAAACTACAAATTTTATTTATACCAAATCTTAAAGAACGGTTTGCAGCGTGCAGACCGTTCTTTTGTTCTTTAAATTATGTATTTGGAAAATACTTTACCGTGCAATCATAAAAGTTTAGTCAACCTTTAAAAGGCTTGAACTGAATTTTTAAATTATTAAATCTATAATGTTATATTTATAAGCCAAAATGGTTTTGTTCTAAATGTTGGGGTAACAATAATAAATTATGGTTTAGCAAATTGATTTGCCAATCAATTATAAAAGTTTGGTCGACCTTTTCAAAGGTCGTGGGTGTGGGCAAAGCCCACAAATACTTTCCGTTTATGCAAGCTAACGATAGGCGAACAGCTCGCTGTTTGGCGGCTTGAACGCAACGGCGAAAGCCCATAAATGCGATAGCAATAAGAAAAGAAATTCGTTATTTCATTAATAAAATATAGGCTTTTTTAATGGCTGTCGCCTGTTTTAGCAAACTTAGTTTTAGCACGCAAACAGCGTGGCTGTTTGCGCCTGATAAATTGTTGTATCGGAAGATTTTATGGGCGCTGCCCAAACCCGCAATTTTTGAAAAAATTGAGTAAACTTTTTTGTTTTTGGGAGGATAATTTAGCGTTAGCTAAATTTCAATGCCCGACCGACACTCCGCCAAACTACAATTTACCCCAACTTTTGATAAAGAACCGCCAAAATACACGCAAAAAAGCAGTTCCGAATTTACGAAACTGCCTTTTTATCAAATCAAGTATTAATGTTTTGGGCTTTTGCTTTTTTGAGTTTTTACAGGCGGTGGGGTAGGGGTGATTTCTTCCGCTACGGTTCCGCCCTTTTTCTTTTTAATAATGTAAACATAAACGCAAATTGCCACAAATCCTGCAAGGCATACCGCCGTTGCAACAGCGCCCGGCTTAAATCCCTTTGGATAATACACAAGCTCTATGCTGTGCTCGCCCTTGTTGAGGTTGAATGCTATAAGCGCATTGCCGACAGGTGTAATTTCAACTTCTCTGCCGTCAACATATGCGGTCCAGCCGCCCTCTTCATAAGGAACAGAGGTGTAGAAAAGTCCGTCCTCGCTTGCGTTTATTGTGCCCTTCATAGATGAGCCTGTAAGCTCGGTTGTTGTCATAACATCTTTGCTTATCTGTGCGTATCCCTGTTCATAAACATTTTGGTCGAGCATATTTACATACACATGCGCACTGCCTGCCTGTCCCTGCGGAAGTTCGGCATAAACAGAGATTTTATCACCCTCGTTTACATATCCGCCGCAAGCAATGTACGGTCTGCCCATTCCGAGAGTTTGCGTATTTGTCGAATCGTCGTTTATCATAAATGAAACATCGTCTTTACCGTCAATGTCGGCATAAACATACACATATCCCGAGTACGGCGCTGTGTAGTTCCACTTAAGGTGCGGTGTTGTGGTTGTATCGGTACAGTTGTAGCTGTAGTTGCCGTAAGAAAGTTTATTTACGGGGAACTGTGAGTAGTCTGTGTGTCCCTGCGAAACAACCTCAAGCTGTGTATATACATTTTCGTTTACGCCTGTTGCAAGTTTAAAGAACTCGTTTTGCTGGTCAAACGGGTTAAACTGGTCCTCGTTTTTGTTTACCTGCCACTTGAGCAAGTCGGAATTAACCATAAAGCCCATAGGAATGTAATGTTCGTTTTTGAGCAAGGTTATGCCGCCCGACTGGTAGGTATTTGTAAGGTCATAACTGTTTTTGTAAGTACCCTCTCTTGAAATCAGATACTTAAGGTTCATAAATGTGTTTGTTACAGGCGAGCTTTCGGCATATGTGTAACGGTTGCCACTCTGCCAGCCCATCATACCGAAGTTCTCAAAGAATACGGTCATATCTTCGTTAGCCATTGAGTTGAACATTGAAAGTCCGTTATAGCCGTTGAGTGAACCGTCATTGAGGGTTTGTGTGCTTGTCATTTCGGCACGCCACATTTCCTTGGTATCTTTTTCGAGGTTATCCATATATTCAATTACAGAGGCTGTGTTTTCCTCACCTCGAGGGTAATCGAATGTGCCCGTTACGGTTGTGGTTTTAACACCGATATATGCGGTAGCGCCGCTTTCGCCCACGACTATGACCGCAAGTATAATCAAAAGCACCTGCTTTGGAATAATTCTTTTTGTATAGAGGAAAAGCACAATGCATACGAGTGCCGCAATAACGGCTGTACCCACGATAGCGTATGTTTCCTGTGTATCAATGGCAATCAGAATGATAACTGCCGAGAAGAGCGCCGCCAAAATTACATCCCAACAGGTGGTAAAGTCAATCAGCATAAATGCTCTGTAAGCCATAACCACAATTACAAAGCTGATAAGATAGCTGAAACGGTAAGGAATCATATTTGTAAAGTGGAAGCCGTGCCAAATGTAGTCGAGCTGACGGATAACGCAGCTTAACATCATAAAGAGAACAAGACAGCCGTCAACGATTTTTTCCTTAAGTGTGATTTTCTTAGATGTAAGGAATACGATGCCGAGTACCAAAGAAACTGTACCGCAGGCAATGTTAGGCAGGGCGTCAGCCTCTTTTGTTGCCGGAGTTATGAATGTAAGAAGATTTGAAAAAATCTTTTTCATAGCCTCAAGCGTACCCAAAAGGTCGTTTGTAGAGCCTATGTTAATTGCGTATGTAGACGGGAATGTACTCGAGGTTGCGTGGGTGTTTTGCAGGGCAAAGAACGCAGGCAACAGGAAGAATGCCGTCATACCGATTGCAAGTAATGAGAAAAGTGCGGTTTTTGCAAGCTTTGTAAAAAAGCTTTTAAAGCCGTTCCACTTAACAATGCTGTATGCAATGAAAATAAGAAGAACGAAAATACAGGTAAACAAACCTATGTAGTAGTTTGAAAGCAAAGAAACCGCAAGAGTAATTGTAAACAGTCTGAATTTGCCCTCTGTAAGGAGTTTAACGATTCCGAGTGCCACAAGCGGAGTAATGCAGACCGTGTCAAGCCATATTGTGTTCCAATAGTAGCCCATAAAGAATGCGCAGAACGAAAAAGTTGTACCGAACACAACGAGAGAAAAATCGTTCTTTTTGAAAACCGAGCGCAGGAAAATCGCTGTAAAGCAGCCTGCAAAGGCAACCTTTGCACAAACGCTGAACATAAGAAATTCCCTAAGCCACTGTGACGGAATAAATACGCACAAGAAGTTCATAGGGCCTGCAAGGTAGTATGACATAAGCGAAAAGTAATTTACGCCGCCGCCCTGCGTCCAAGACCAGAACAGTGATTCGCCGTGCTTAAGCTTATCCTGAAAATCTACCAAAAACGGATAATACTGGTGCCAAAGGTCAGTAACAAGAATTTGCTTGTCGCCAAACGGAGAAACCTCCATTATCGCAAAGCCTATGGTCATAAGAACAAACGGCAGGAAAAAGGCAATTATAATGTAAATGTTTTTCTTTAAAAATGCCTTAAATCCCTTTTGCTCAACCGCAGGCTTTTCGGGCAGCTTTTTTGCTTTTGTTTGTAAAGCTGTCATAAGCATAAGAATTAAACCTCCATAAAATTGTGTTTGCCCTTTTAAAGACAGGGCATTACCGATTAGTTATGCTTTTGCATATACTATAACTTATATATTGTAACACTTTATTTAGTCAAGGTAAATAATATTTTAAAAAAAGAAAATGAATTTTGAAAAATTGTCAGTAGTACCAATGTACTTGTCAAAAATCGACAAAAACAGGGGATAAAATTTTATGTTGATTTTTTTTCACTGTTATATACATATTCGTTGTTTTATGGTATAATTTTATTAAATTAATGAAAAAGGGAGGCAGGACTATGAAAAAATCTAAAATATTGGTATCGGCGGCGCTTGCACTTTGTATGGGAGCAACGGCAGTAACACCTGCATTTGCGGCGGATAATGAAAGCTTTACTTTTACAAAAATCGGCGATTACAACGCAGACGGTGTAGCAAGTGTATCAGACATTACTGCATTACAGTTACAGCTTGGCGGAAATGGTACAATTTCGGGCACTGCTCTTGAGCATATCGACTTTGACGGTGACGGCGCTTTTAATGTAAATGACATTACAGAATTGCAGAAAATGGTTGCCGGTACGGAATATACTTGCTATCAAAAAACAGACAGCTCATATAAAAACATTCCTATGCGCTATTATGTCTATGACTATAACGGTAACTCTAAAGGCGATATTATTGAATATGAAACAATCTACACACCGGAGAATTACATTATGACTGTTGATGAAATGAGGAGAAATTCAGTTAAAGGAATTTCTCTCATAACATCAAAGGAACAGTTTGTCGATTTGTTTAAAGCGGAGTCGCCGGAATTTGACGACGAGTTTTTCAAGGATAACGCTCTTTTTGTAATGCTCACAGCCAGGGATTGGTATGATTATACAGGAATAAACTCCTTTGCGCTTGACGGAAACAAGCTGATAGTATATGATTATGAGGTCGAAACTTTTTGGGAGTATGGCGAAAAGTGTTGTCGCAATAATATTTACAGACTGAATAAGGCTGACATCGAAAATATTACAGAAATTAACTTTTATACACAATATTTAGCACAGTAAATCTAACCCCCTCTCCGAGCGGAGAGGGGGTTTTGCGTTTGATACAATATTGCAGGAGTTAAATTGTCAGTAGTACCAATGTACTTGTCAAAAATCGACAAAAACAGGGGATAAAATTTTATGTTGATTTTTTTTCACTGTTATATACATATTCGTTGTTTTATGGTATAATTTTATTAAATTAATGAAAAAGGGAGGCAGGACTATGAAAAAATCTAAAATATTAGTATCAACGGCACTTGCGCTGTGTATGGGTGCAACAGCGGTAATCCCTGCATTTGCGGCAGAAAATCAAAAGTTTACATATACAAAAATCGGTGATTACAATGCGGACAATGCTGTAGATATATCCGATGTTACGGCTTTGCAGTTACAGCTTGTCGGCAACGAAGTAATCACAGGCGCAATGCTCGAACACCTTGATTTTAACGGTGACGGCGGTTTTAATGTAAACGATGTGTCGGAAATTCAGAAAAAGATAGTCGGTACAGATTATGAGTGTTACAAACCGCTGGGTGATTCGTATAATAATGTTACCGAAGAAACACAATATTACTATTATGATGAAGAAATACCCGGTAAAGGCATACCGTATGAGGTTATATACGATGAACACAACGGTATTGTTACAATGAATGAATTTGATTCAATAAAAAGATGTAATTTTCTTATAACTTCAAAAGAACAGTTTTGTGATTTATTCAAAGCTGAATCATCGGATTTTGACGATGAATTTTTTAAAGAAAATGCCTTATATGCATATATCGGTATTGTAGGTTCTAATGATTATTCTTTTATTGAGTACATTAATGCAGACGGAAATCAGTTGATTGTTTCAAGAATAGATATTTACGCATGGCCTAAGACTGATGACTACGCTTGCTGCAATATGCTTATAAAACTTAAAAAATCCGATGTGGAAAATATTTCTCATATATTAGTAAAGCAAAAATATGGCAGTGAATAATAAAACAACGCAAAATTTCACCCTCTCCAAGCGGAGAGGGTGTTTTGCGTTTGATACAATATTGCAGGAGTTAAATTGTCAGTAGTACCAATGTACTTGTCAAAAATCTACAAAAACAAGGGATAAAATTTTCCGCCATAGCAATCTATCAGATGTAAACAGCTTGACTGTTTGTGTGCTAAGACTAAGTTTGACAAAACTTTTTATTATCCGATAGTTATTAATAGACTTTCAGTTTTTTACCTATAAAGCATATCACAGCTTTTGTATGAACAGCAATGTCGATACTTTATTTATTATTAACTTTTATCTTGTCGCAAGGACTTTCTTGTTGCGAGCATTTTGCCTTTTATATAGTAAAAATCATCTCTGAAATCACTGCGGAAACTGTTGTAATAATTGTCAAACGGATTGTGAATGTGAAATACTGCCGTGTTCGGATTCATTACCGACACAATATTTCCCGCCGCACGGAGAAAAAACTCGTGGTGATCTATCATTCTTATGTTATCGTCCCAGCCTATTTCTTTGATTTTCTGCGTTCTCGCAAGAAAAATATTCGGGACTTTTCCATATACAATATGGTTTTCGTCTATCTTTGTCAAATGCGGTATTTTAAGCGGTTTATAGGCATTTTTCATATCAAATTCATTGTAATTTCGGGCGATTTTCTGCACAGGAGTACATTTGCCTGCGGTAAGAGGCACAAATCCGACAAGGTCAATGTCTTTGTGCGACTTAAGAAAACTAAGCTCGTCATAAATATTTGAAAGCGGAGTTAAAAGCTCGTCATCGTCCATACGCATTAAATACTCGGTTTTAACCTCGGCAAGTGCGAGATTAAGCCCCTTGCTGAGTCCACTGTTGAACGGCATATGAATTACGGTAGGCGGATTGTGTTTTGTTTTTATTCCAAGCGGAACTTTGCTGTCGTCTGCAATCACCACTTTTGCACCGGGATAGTGTTTTTGAATGTTTTTATACAGCTTTTTTGCCTGCTTTTGCCTTTCAAAGGACTTGAACATAAATGTTACATTTTGTGTAACTTCGTGTGCCTGCTCGGCAGTCGGCATTTTCTTTCCGCTGATTTTCCATTTTAAATTCAAATATCCGAACTGTACCTTTGCAAATATATCAAACGCAACTTTTGCAAGCGGTGCAAGAGGACTTTTGCATATTTTTTTGGCAATGTTCATTGCTTTACTCATAATATCACATCTTTGTTTTAATGATTAGGGTAGTATTTTGCCAAACAATTATAAAAGGTAGATCAAGCTTTTATAATCGATTAAAAATTCAGGTAATCTCTAATTTCTCTCAATTAAAAAATAACCGTTTAAAAATCGCAATACTCCCGATATAACCTATGTTAATGTCGGGAGTATTCTTGTTTTATCATTTCTTTTCTTTAAAGGCAAAGAATCTTTGTCCTATGTAGTTGAACGCTACAAACAGGCAAGAGCCGAGTATCATTGAGGTATAGCCTGCAAACTGTTCAACCGTAAATGAGAACATTGTAAAATTATTCGCCGTACAAATCCATTTGATTAGCGGAATCGCTATGCAATACGATAGTGCGTAGCAAACGGCAATGTTCAGCGCAAAGCGTAAAATCGGTTTCCAACCCTTTTCTGTATTTTTAAATGTAAAGTATTTGTTAAGAAAATAGCTTACAATACTGCCGATTAAGTATCCGAGAGCCGAGGCGAGCCACACACCCCATTCGTATCTGTCCCACGCAAAAAGCGCAAAGAGCACAAACTGCAAGCCGTTGCCAACGAGGGTATTGATTACGCCGACCAGAATAAACTTCCAAAACTTTATATCAAAAAACTTTTTTATAAAATCGCCCATAATCATTCCTTTTCCTCGTTGTTTTCGTCCTCAAAATTAGAGAATTTTGTTATGTAAATCGGTCTGTCCTTGGTTTCCATATAAATTCTGCCTATGTATTCGCCAAGAATACCGATAGACATTTCGGTAATTCCGCCCAAAAACAGAACCGCACACAAGGTAGTTACATAACCCGGTGTGGTAATTCCGAAAAACAATGTCTGAACAAGGGTTATCATTATATAGATAAGCGAAATAACAAAGATTATCGCACCCATTACTGCCGTAAAACGGAGGGGAGCAACCGAAAAACAGGTAATTCCGTCAATCGCATAACGAAAAAGACTTGAGAATTTCCATGTTGTCTGTCCAAGCTGACGGTCAACGGTTTTAAATGAAATCCATTTTGTGTTGAAACCTACCCAAGAGAATATTCCCTTTGAAAATCTCTGAACTTCGGCGAGTTCAAGAATAGAATCGACGACCTGTCTTTTCATCATTCTGAAATCCATAGCGCCGTAAGGCATTTTGGTATCGGTGAGTTTATTTGAAAGAGCAAAGAACATTTTTGAGAAAATTCCTCTGAATTTGCTTTCGCCCTCTCGTTCGTCACGCTTTGTGGCGCAGACATCGTAGCCCTCGTTTTCGAGAGCGTCTGCCATTTGTGGGAAAAGTGTCGGCGGATGCTGCAAATCGGCGTCCATAACCACCACATAATCGGCGGTGGAATGTTGAAGTCCTGCGTACATAGCCGCCTCTTTACCGAAATTCCTTGAAAATGAAATATACTTTACATTGGAAAACTGCTTTGCGAGCTTTTTCATAACAAGGTAAGTTTTATCTTTACTGCCGTCATTGACGAGGATATATCGAAATGAATATTCGGGCATTGAGTCAATAACCTTATTGGTTTCAAGCACAAAATGCTCAAGTCCTTCTTCTTCGTTGTAACACGGTACTATTAAATCTATAGTTTTCATAATAATTCGCCTTTATGTTGTTAAATTTGTATAAGCCTATAATTATTTTTATTATACCAAAAGTACACACAAAAGTCTATATTTTTATAAAGTATTTGAGAAGTGACAAAAGGTAAATTTATTTTTGTTTTAAAGGTTGGAATAACAAAAAAATAAAATCACAAAAAGAAAAACGGCAAAACCTTAGCGGTTAAGCCGTTTTTAAGTGGTTGCGGGAGCCGGATTTGAACCGACGACCTTCGGGTTATGAGCCCGACGAGCTACCGAGCTGCTCTATCCCGCGATATTTATTGCCTGTATCTTTACAGCTATATTATAATACACCTTGTTATCAGATTTGTCAAGCCTTTTTATAATATATTTTAAAAAAATCAAAAATATATTTGCAAGCCGTAAATGTTTTGTAATATCGGCAATATTATTCGGGCTTTTTGTTGTTTAGTTTTACTTTGATTATTGCATTTTTTGTATGATATTGGTATAATAAAAATACAGCTCATTTGCTGAAAAGGGAGGAATTTTTTATGTGTCAGAAAAAACCGTATTACATCACGACACCGATTTACTATCCGTCAGGCAATCCGCATATCGGACATTGCTATACAACTGTTGCTTGCGACTCTATCGCTCGTTACAGACGAATGCAGGGCTATGATGTAATGTTTCTTACGGGTACTGACGAGCATGGTCTTAAAATTGAGCAGAAAGCTGCCGAAAAGGGTGTGACTCCCAAGGAATATGTTGACGAAGTAGTTAAAACCTTCAAGAGCCTTTGGAACTTTATGAATGTTGACTATGACAGATATATAAGAACCACCGATGATTACCACATCAAGACTGTTCAGAAGATTTTTAAAGAACTTTACGATAAGGGATACATTTATAAGGGCGAGTATTCGGGTAAATACTGCACTCCTTGTGAGAGCTTCTGGACAGAAAGCCAGCTTGTTGACGGCAAATGTCCGGATTGCGGCAGAGAGGTTACAGAGGCTAAGGAAGAGGCCTATTTCTTCAAAATGGCACCTTTTGCCGACAGAATTGAAAAATTACTTACGGAAACCGACTATTTACAGCCGAAAACTCGTGCGACAGAGCTTGTAAACAACTTTATCAAGCCGGGTCTTGAGGACCTTTGTGTGTCGAGAACTTCTTTTAAGTGGGGTATTCCTGTAACTTTTGACGATAAGCATGTTATATATGTGTGGATTGACGCACTTTCAAACTATATTTCTGCGCTTGGTTTTTATAACGATGCTTATAATGATTTTGATAAATTCTGGCCTGCCGATGTGCATATGGTTGCAAAGGATATTATGCGTTTCCACGCTATCATTTGGCCTGCAATGCTTATGGCTCTCGATTTGCCGCTTCCAAAGCACCTTGCTGTTCACGGTTGGATTACTTTTAACGGTCAGAAGATGAGTAAATCACTCGGCAATGTTGTAGACCCGTTTGTACTTGGCAAGAGATACGGCGCAGACGCTATCCGTTATCACATTCTTCGTGAAATGGCACTCGGCGCAGACAGCTCGTTCTCTAACGAAATTATGATAAACCGTATTAACTCCGACCTTGCAAACGGCTTTGGCAACCTTGTGTCAAGAACCGTTGCAATGGTTGAAAAATATTTTGGCGGCACACTTCCTACAGAGCGTGAAGGCGGAGAATTTGACGATGACCTCATCGCAACCGCTACCGCACTTAAGTCGAGCGTTGATGACTTTATTGATAAAACCCAGCTTAACAATGCGCTCGCCGAGATTTTCAAGGTAGTTTCCCGTGCTAACAAGTACATTGACGAAACAGCACCGTGGGTGATTGCAAAGGACGAAACAAAGAAAGCAAGACTTGCAACTGTTCTTTACAATTTGCTTGAAACTATCAGAATCACAGCCACACTTCTCTCTGCATTTATGCCGACTACAATGCCAAAGGCACTTGAGCAGATTGGCGCTTGCGAGAAGTGCGCTACTTACGAAAATGCCGATAAATTCGGTGTTCTTCCGCTTGATGTGACAGTCAAGAAAGGTGAGGCTCTGTTCCCGAGAATTGATGTTGAGAAAGAAATCGAAGAACTCAACGCAATTATCAAGAATAACGAAAAGGTTGACGAAAAAACAGCAAAGCTTAAAGAAGAAATTGAGGGCGTTGCTCAAATCGGTATTGACGATTTCTGCAAGGTTGACCTCAGAGTTGCCGAAATTAAGGCTTGCGAGCCGATTAAAAAGGCTAAAAAGCTTTTGAAACTCACAATTTTTGACGGTGTAAAAGAGAGAACCGTTGCTTCGGGTATCGCAAAATTCTATACACCTGACGACCTTATCGGAAGAAAGATTATTCTTGTATCAAACCTCAAGCCTGCAAAGCTCTGCGGTGTTGAAAGCTGCGGAATGATTCTTGCAGCAACTTGCGGAGAAGAAATAAAGGTAATCTTTGTAGACGATATGGAACCCGGCTCAAAAATCAGCTGATTTGTTTTAAATTAAAATTGTTGCCCGATTACGGATTTTCCGTAGTCGGGCATTTTTGTGCATTTATATTCTAATGTTGGGGGTAATATTAACAAATTATGGTTTAGCAAATTGATTTGCCAATCAATTATAAAAGTTTGGTCGACCTTTTCAAAGGTCGTGGGTGTGGGCAAAGCCCACAAATACTTTCCGCTTACGCAATTTAACGATAGCCAAACAGCTTGCTGTTTGGCGGCTTGAACAAACAGGCGAAAGCCTTTGCGAGAGCAACAAAAGAAAATAAACATCATTTTCATAGTCAACGCAATGCGTTGACTATGTTTTTAGCATTTCTGTTTATAATGGCTGTCGCCTGTTTTAACAAACTTAGTTTTAGCACGCAAACAGCGTGGCTGTTTGCGCCTGATAAATTGTTGTATCGGAAGATTTTATGGGCGCTGCCCAAACCCGCAATTTTTGAAAAAATTGAGTAAACTTTTTTGTTTTTTGGAGGATAATTTAGCGTTAGCTAAATTTCAATCCCCGACTGACACTCCGCTAAACCATAATTTATTATTGTTACCCCAACATTTAGTACAAAACCTTTTATCAATAAATTTCTCCAAACTTTTTATAAAAGCCCAAACAAAAAACAGCAAGGAAAAATCCTTGCTGTCTTTAAATTCCATTAAGTATTAACTTATGCCTGAGCAGGTGCTCCTACCGGGCAAGTTGCCTCGCATGCTCCGCACTCTACACAAACATCAGCGTCGATAACATACTTGTCATCGCCCTCAGAAATTGCGCTTACAGGACACTCCTCAGCACAAGCTCCGCACTTGATGCACTCATCACTAATCTGGTATGCCATTCAAAAACACCTCCTGTGAAATATTACACCTATATTGTAACATATATTTTTAAAAATGCAATATTTTTAGAACATTTTCAAAAATAAATATTTTCCAAAAGGTATTTTTGGTTAGTTTACTCTAACCCCTTTAATTTTTCCATTTCTTCTTTATCGACTTTAATGTAGCCGTCTTTAACAATTTTGCACTGCTTTACATTAAAAGTCTTTGCCGGTGCTTCGGGCGGAGTGTTGTTCAGTTTAACCTTAAGCGTGCGGGCAATAAGGTTATTTTCCACTACAAGACCTTTTCCGTCAGGTGTATTGACTATTGCGCCAACCTTAGGAGTTTTCTTTAACAGGTCTGTGTATGCGTCCTGCTCGTACTTAAGGCAGCACATAAGTCTGCCGCAAGTACCCGAAATCTTTACGGGTGAAAGCGAAAGTCCCTGCTCCTTTGCCATTTTTATTGAAACAGGCTGAAACTCGCCCATAAAACTTGCACAGCAAAACGGTTTTCCGCATACACCGAGTCCGCCGAGCATTTTTGCCTCGTCACGCACACCTATCTGTCTTAACTCGATTCTTGTTCTGAATACAGACGCCAAATCCTTTACAAGCGCTCTGAAATCCACTCTGCCGTCTGCTGTAAAGTAAAACAAAATTTTACTGTTGTCAAAAGTACATTCAACGCTTACGAGCTTCATTTCAAGTTTGTGGTTTGCAATTTTCTGCTCGCAAATTCTGTATGCCTCCTTCTCCTTAAGTTTGTTTTCCTCAAGGTGACGAAGGTCATTTTCGGTTGCAATTCTGATAAGCGGCTTGAGCGGATACGCAAGCTCTTCATCAGAAACGGTTTTATTCGGTGTGGCAACCTTACCGCACTCAAGACCTCTTGCGGTTTCTACAATTACCATATCGCCGGCGCTTAACTTATTATCAAGCGGGTCAAAGTAATAGACCTTGCCGACTTCTTTAAATCTGACTCCGATTACCTCTGCCATATTATCCTCCTGTACTCCCCGCTCAAAAAAGCGGAAAGCAAATCCATATTTACATTCTGCGGTATTTTCTGCCTTGCAAGCTCGGTTGCCTCTACAAGCTGCAAAGCCATACCCGTAGTTATTCTTTTATTCAGCTTTTGTGCAAGCTGACCGTCTATTCTCGCACTTATTCCCCGTGCAACCGCTATGCAATCTCTGAAAATCACCGTAAGCACGGCAAGTGTTTCGTCTGCAAGTTTTCTGTCGGAAAAGCCTGTCAATGCCGACAGCAACTGCCACTCGCTCGGCGCAATCGTTCCCTCTGCCACCGCTCTTGCAAGCTCGGTTGCCTGCTCGCTGTAGCTTTCTTCACCTTTAACGGTAAGCACGGTACAGCGTGACAAAATAGTGTTGAGCAATCCTCTTGAATTTTTGCAAAGCAACAAAAACAGGCAATTCTGCGGCGGTTCTTCAAGCAACTTCAAAAATGAATTTTGTACCACAGGCGAAAGCCTTGTATCTGCACTTTCAAACACAAAAATCTTTATATCCGCCTCATTCGGGCGAATACTTGCGTTTTCAATAATATCTCGCATTTGCTCAATGGAATAAATCTGCGATTTCTTTTCAGGTTGGGCATAGTAAATGTCAGGGTGCACCTTTTCCCTTGCTTTTATGCACTGCTCGCATTTTCCGCAAGGCTTATTTTCGGCTCTGCACACCGCCCTCATTGTAAGAAAGGTTGCAAGCCCCTTGCATTTTTCGGTGTCTGCGCCCTCAATTACTATTGCGTGAGGTTGTCTGTTCTGTGAATACAGGCTGTCAAGCCTTTGCTTTAAAGCCTCATCAAACTCAAAATCCGTGTAATTCAACTTTTCGCCTCCCGACCTTATTTTAGTATAACACAAAAGTGTTCATAATGCTACAAAAATCATTTTACAGCTACGGTATTGGTAATAATTTCACCCTTGTCGGTAATATCAATTATTCCGTAGCTTGCCATATATCCGCCGCAGCTGCCCGGGTTAAGAACATAAAGTCCGTCCTCGTACATAGAAAGCGCAGAGTGAGTATGACCGAAGCAGAGAATATCAGCTTTTGCCTCTCGTGCGGCGCACATAATTGTGTAAAGTCCCACCTTTGCGTTATACAAATGACCGTGGGTTATAAAAATTGTCTTTCCGTTTATTCTCAAGGTTTCGGTCGCAGGCAGCATACTGCCCCAATCGCAATTGCCACGCACGCCGACAACCATTTTATCCTTAAAATTCTGTTTTAAATATTCAACCTGTTCCTCGCCGTCGCCGCAGTGAATAATAACCTCTGCAGTCGGCTGCTCGGTAACGGCTTTCATCATTCTGTTAAAATCTCCATGAGTATCGGACAAAACTAAAATTCTCATACTTACCTCCGCAAAACTAAAGCTAAGTGTTATAAAAAAATATATATACGCATATTATTATCCGAGGTGTTTATATGGCTGATAATAAGAATATGCAGGATATGCTTAAACAAATGTCGCAACAGCTCAACCTGTCGGAAAACGAGCTGAAATCCGCTGCAAAAAAGGGCAATGCAAACAGCATTTTTAAAAATGCCGACAGTAAAACTCAAAAAACAGTGGAGGAAATTTTAAACGACCCGCAAAAAACAAAAGAGCTTTTGGAAAGCCCGCAGGCAAAAGCAATAATTGAAATGCTGAGAAAGGGGAAGTAAAACCCGCCATGGCAGATATTCAGGATAAAATAAACGAAATACTCAGCAATCCCGAGGCTTTGCGACAGGTGCAAAGCCTCGGTGAGCAGCTCGGTCTTTCAGGAAACGCACCCGAAAAACCACAGCCTCCCGAAAAGAAAAACGAGCTTTCCCTGCCCACGGATTTTATGAACGACGACATTGCAAAAAGTCTTATTAAAATTCTGCCCGCCGTTAAATCAATCGGCTGTGAGGACGATACAACAAGGCTTTTAAATGCTCTGCGCCCGTTTTTATCTTGTGAAAAACAGGAAAAACTTGATAAAGCCGAAAAAATGCTTAAGCTGTTCAAAATTCTCCCTCTGCTCAAAGATATAAATATATTTTGAAAAAACTCAAAACTTTTTATTATTTAACTTAATCTGTTCGATAGTATCTCTTAGGTTCTGCTCTAAATGTTGCGGTAACATTTAAAAATTACGATTTAGCAAATTGCTGTATAAAGCAATTATAAAAGTTTAGTCGACCTTTTCAAAGGTCGTGGGTGTGGGCAAAGTCCACAGATACTTTCCGCTTACGCAATCTATGGTTTCTTTTTATAAAAAAGCTTGACCTAAATTTTTAATTATTTAGCCTAAGCAGTGTGCTAAACCGTAATTACCCCAAACTTTTAATAAAGAACCGCATTTAACAAATCCCCAAAGTAATATTAACACCCAACCTTTGGAGGTGATAATTTGGCATCGTTTGAAGAAGAGGCTCTGCGCCGTGCGCAACAAATGCACTCTCGCCCACCGCATCAGACGGAGCGTGAGAAAAAGCCTAAACCGCCTGAAAAAAAGTCCGAAGATACTCCGCAAAAAACAGATAATAAACAAGAAAACAAAACGCAGGGTCAGCAGAAAAGTCTTGTGGATTTTCTGCTCGCCGACAAAGAGCAAAGTCTGATTCTGCTCCTGCTGCTTTTGCTTTCAGGCGAAAAAGCCGACCCGTCGCTTTTGCTTGCATTGATGTATTTGCTTATGTAATTATCTGATCTGACCGTTGCCTCTTATAATAAATTTACAGCTTGTCAGCTCATTAAGGCCCATAGGACCTCTTGCGTGGAGTTTCTGTGTGGAAATTCCGATTTCCGCACCCAAGCCGAACTCTCCGCCGTCCGTAAAACGGGTTGATGCATTTACATACACTGCTGCCGAATCAACGCAGGCGGTAAATTTATTTGCGTTGTTGTAGTCATTTGTAATTATGCTTTCGCTGTGACCCGTGCTGTACTTTGCAATATGGTCTATAGCGTCATCAAGACTGTCCACAACCTTAACGGCAAGAATATAGTCGAGAAATTCCTTTGCATAATCCTCCTCGGTTGCAGGTATAACGCTGTCGCCGAGGATTTTTCTTGTGGTTTCACAGCCTCTTATCTCCACATTCTTTGTATCGAGAAGTTTCTTTATTTCAGGTAAAGCCTTTTGAGCAATATTCTTGTGGACAAGGATTGTTTCAATTGCATTGCATACAGACGGACGGGAAGTTTTCGCATTAAAAATAATGTTTGCCGCCATCTGCACATCTGCACTTTCGTCAACATAAATATGGCAGTTGCCTACACCTGTTTCGATTACAGGTACTTTTGCGTTTTCGACAACGGAACGAATAAGTCCTGCGCCGCCACGGGGAATAAGCACATCAAGATAATCGGATAACTGCATAAGCTCTGTTGCGCTCTGTCTTGATGTATCCTTAACAAGTGCGATACAATCCTTTGGAAAACCAACGCTTTCAACAGCGTTTCTCATAATCTCCGAAACGGCAAGGTTTGAATTGATAGCCTCTTTACCGCCACGCAGAATTACCGCACTGCCTGCCTTAAGGCAAAGTGCCGCCGCATCCGAAGTAACATTCGGACGAGCCTCAAATATGATGCCGATAACGCCCATCGGTACTCTTACTTTTTCAATATTAAGTCCGTTTTTGAGAGTTCTGCCCTCAAGAACATTACCGATTGGGTCGGCAAGAGCGGCTACCTGTTCAACGCCCTCCGCCATACCGTTTATACGCTCGGGAGTAAGTCTTAATCTGTCGAGTAAAGACTCTGTAAGACCGGCGTTTTTTCCGTTTTCTATGTCGATTTCGTTCGCCTTTATAATTTCATCGCTGTGCTCACGCAGAGCCTTTGCAATAGCCAAAAGCGCATCGTCTTTTTTACTGCCCGCCGTACGCAAAAACACCGAGGCATTCTTTGCGTTTGCACCCATAATTTCAAGCTGTGTCATATCAATTCTCCTTTCTGGCAAGGAACTTTGTTCCCACATTCATTCCGTCAAATACATAGTAAAGTACATTCGGATTTGCACCGTTTACAATGTGGCACTCTACCCCACGCTGAGTTGCATAATCCGCTGCGTGCAGTTTTGTAATCATTCCGCCCGTACCTCTGTTTGAGCCTGTGCCTGCCGCCATTTCAAAAATTTCGGGAGAAATTCTGCCCACAACATCAATTTTGTTAGCGTTTGGATTGGCGCGTGGATTATCGTCGTACAGACCGTCTATGTCTGTAAGAATAACAAGTTTATCCGCACCGACAAGACCCGCAACAATGGCGGAAAGCATATCGTTATCGCCAAAGTTGTTGCCCTCAAGTTCATCAATGGCGACCGTATCGTTTTCGTTGATTACAGGGATAATATTCATATCAAGCAGTTCATCAAGAGTATTGATTACATTCTGCCTTTTCTGCTCGGTTTCTACGGCATAGCGTGTTAAAAGTATCTGCGCAACCGAGTGGTTGTATTCACCGAAAAGTTTGTCATACATAAACATAAGCTCGCACTGACCGATAGCCGCAAGAGCCTGTTTTTTCTTGGTTTCTGTGGGACGAACTGAAAGCCCTGCCTTGCCCATTCCGACGCCGATAGCACCGGAGGACACAAGAATTATCTGCTCACCGCTGTTTTGCAAATCAGCAATAACTTTGCAGAGAGATTCAATACGGCGATAGTTGATTTTTCCGTTTTCGTATGTAAGGGTTGATGTACCCACCTTAATTACGGTAAGCTTTTTTTCCATATTATACCTCACCCGTTTTCAATATTCTTTCAATATTCATTATACTGTATTAATTTTGAAATATCTGCCGCACCGCATACGGCAACAGACACCTGTATTTAAATTATATCACAACTGCCCCTTAAATTACAACAAAATTTACACAAATGTATATGCGGTTTTTCGCAAAAATTTCATCAAAACTGTTAATTTATATTGACAAAAAGCCGTTAAAATACTAAAATTATAGTATATGTTACTAATTTAATATTTCACGACTTGAAAGGGGCATAATATAATGAAAAAATATGCATTTGGTGTTGATATAGGTGGCACAACAATTAAAATCGGTTTGTTTGAAACTTCGGGCAACCTTATCGAAAAGTGGGAAATTCCTACAAGAACACAAGAAAACGGCACATATATTCTTAACGATATTGCAGAGGCTATTGCGGCAAAACTTGCCGAAAAGAACATCAGCGAAAAAGAGATTGAAGGTATCGGCGTTGGCGTTCCCGGCCCTGTAGGCGATGACGGCACAGTATATAAGTGCGTAAACCTTGGCTGGAGTGTATTTAATGTAGCAATCGAGCTTGAAAGAAAGACAGGCTTTAAGGTTAAAGTCGGCAACGACGCAAATGTAGCGGCACTCGGCGAGATGTGGCAAGGTGGCGGCAAGGGCTACAAAAACCTTGTAATGGTAACACTCGGCACAGGCGTTGGCGGCGGTGTAATCATTAACGAAAAGATTATTCCCGGCAGTGACGGTGCGGCAGGCGAAATCGGTCATCTTCGTGTAAAGGAAAGAGAAACCGAAACCTGCGGCTGCGGCAATCACGGCTGTCTTGAGCAGTATGCGTCTGCAACAGGTATTGCGAGAGTAACAAAGAAATATCTTGAAGAGCACGATGACGAAACCGTACTCAGAAACACACCGGAACTTACCGCAAAGGCAATCTTTGACGCAGCAAAACTCGGTGACGAGGTTGCTATTAAGATGGTTGACGAAACCGCAAAGATTCTTGCAAAGGGACTTTCACTTGTTGCCTGCGTAGTAAACCCACAGGTGTTTGTAATTGGCGGCGGTATGTCAAAGGCAGGCGACTTCCTTATTGAGCAAGTACAGAAGTATTATCAGGAATATGCGTTCCACGCTTGCAAAAATACATTCTTTAAACTTGCAGACCTCGGCAATGACGCAGGTATTTACGGTTGCGTAAGAATGATCATTAAATAATTTAATATTGTTTTAATTATCTGTCCGACTTAGGTTTTAACTTAAGTCGGATTTTTTTGTGTGAATTAATAAGATGTTTTTTATTGAAAGTCGGTGTAAATTATTGTTTCAAATTTTTTTAACATTTTATTAACTCGATGTTAACAACTTTTCCTCTTCCCTTTTACGCAAAAATCCGAACACTGTTTTAACAAGTGTTCGGATTTTTCATTAAATATTATTTACAAAATCATTTATAACGGCAACCGTTTTCTTACTTGCCATTTCGCAGAACTTTACAAAGTCCATTCCCTTGTTTTCGTTCAGGTCATCGGAAATCGCTCTTAATATTCCGCACGGTACTTCCGTTCTTGAGCATATATGGGCAATCGCCGCACCTTCCATTTCACACGCAAGGGCGTTAAAGGTTTCCCCTATCTTTATTCTTTTCCTACGCTCCGAAATAAATATATCTCCGCTTGCAATCGTTCCTTTTTCGGCTCTTGTATTCTCAAGTTTATTTGCAGAAGCAAAAAGTTTGTCGGCAATCTTTTCGTCGCAATTAAAATACATTACCTTGCTCTCGGGGAAAGAAACCTCACCCTGCAAATCGCCGAGCGCTGTTGTATTCATATCGTGTTCGACCACATTTACAGCCACTACAATGTCGCCGACACTGACTTTTTCGGAAACCGATCCTGCTACGCCGCTGTTTATAATGCAATCGGGCTTATAATTCTGAATCATTGCAAAACTGCACATAGCGGCATTTACCTTGCCCACACCGCAAACCACAACAACAAGCTCTTTGCCGTTAAGCGTTCCGCTTGTAAATGTCATTTTGGCAATTTCCCTTTGCTTTTTGTTTTCCATAAGCGCAATTATTCCGTCTGCCTCAATCTGCATTGCGCAAATTATTCCTATCATAATTATTCTCCCTTAAGCAAAAGCTCTTTCATTTTATGAACATCTCCGTCCATTATCTTATAATTGCTGAGCAGCTCACCCTCAATTTCAGGTGAAATGCTCTGATGAATATACAATGTATCAATGCCGAAATCGTGAGCACCCTTAATATCTGAAATGTAATCGTTGCCAATCATTACCGACTCGCTCTTTTCAAGTCCGTATCTGTCAAACAAAATTTCAAAATAATGACTGTCAGGCTTTGAACACTCCTCATCGGAGCTGATGCAAATACCGTCAAAGTATTTTGTAAGTCCGAGCATATCCATTTCATTTGCGGTAAAACTTCTCTGTGCATTTGAAAGCAAATAAATCTTCTTGCCGTTTGCCTTTAATGCATCAAGAACTTCTGTTACGCCGTCATAAAGTTTAATATACTTTGTGGAAAAGCATCTGAACACTGCGCAGGTCTGCTCAACAACAGCCTTAGTCACCTTAACGCCCTTTTGGTTGTAAAGTTTTTTGAATACCTTATCAATCTTAATGTCGATAACGCTGTAGTCCTTGTGTCGTCTGTGTACAGCCTTTTTCTCTGCCTCAACAAGTTTACCGTACTCCTCGTTTAACTCTTCGGCAGTATAGATTGCACCCTTGTATCCGTAGTAAACTGCCATTTTCTCCCAAAGTTCAATACTCCACTCATCTGTGTTTATGTCAATTAATGTTCCGTATAAATCAAAAACACAGTTTTTATACATTAAAAAATCACCCTTTCTATCTATATTTTAACAGTTTTTACTGCTGATTGCAATAGTAATTATTTTGTGTTACACTATTATCTGAGGTGATATTATGGATAAAAAACAAATTGCCCTTATGGCTGTCGATGCGCTCAAAGCAGAGTACCCCGATGCAATTTGTAGCCTTGTATATACAGACCCCTTGCAACTTCTTATAGCCACCCGTCTGGCTGCGCAATGCACAGATGCAAGGGTAAATATAGTTACTCCCGCACTTTTTGAGAGATTTAAAACCGCACAGGACTTTGCAGATTCTACTCCCGAAGAAGTTGCCGAGTACATTAAATCGTGCGGACTTTATAAAACAAAGTCAAAAGACATTGTAGCAATGGCAAAAATGCTTTGCGAGGATTTTGACGGCATTGTTCCCGACAATATTGACGATTTAATAAAATTACCGGGTATCGGCAGAAAAACCGCTAACCTTGTATGCGGCGATATTTTCGGCAAGCCTGCGGTTGTAGTTGACACGCATTGTATACGAATTACCAAGCGGCTTGGTTTGCACAATTTAAAAGACCAGAAAAAAATAGAGTTCGCTCTGCGTGATCTGCTTCCCCCGAAAGAAAGCAATGACTTTTGCCACAGACTCGTACTCCACGGCAGAGCTGTCTGCACGGCACGAAACGCTAAATGTGAAAGCTGTTGTATGGACGGCTTTTGCCCTAAGAATATATGAGGTGACTATGAACAAAATTAAATTACTTGCACTTGACCTTGACGGCACAACCCTCACAAGCAAAAACACTCTTGCACCTGCCGTAAAATCCGCACTTGAAAAAGCGATTGCAAACGGCATAATCATAGCGATTGCAACAGGCAGACCCCTCGGCACAATGCCGCAAAGCATCTTGGATATTGAGGGTATTGACTATTTGATTACATCAAACGGCGCCGCAATTTATGCTCGGCACGGAAAAAAGATTTATTCCGCTACACTTAAAGAAAACGATGTACTTAAGATTCTTGATGTTATGAAAGACGAGGATATTATTTCGGAGGCTTTTGTTGACGGATTGACTTACACCGACAAGCGTTACAGCGACAATCCGCTTGCATACGGCTGTACCGAGGCATACATAGATTATGTAAAGGCATCGCACGGTCATATTGAAGATATGAGAAAGTTTATATTTGAACACAAGAATGAGCTTGACAGCATTGAATATATTTCTACCGACCCGCAGACAAGAAAAAGAATTTGGACTATGCTTGAAAATGCTGTTGATAATATTTTTATTACCACATCCTCCGAACACTTTATTGAATTAATGGATAAGTCGGCAACCAAGGCGTCTGCCCTATCTCACCTTGCCGAAAAGCTCAACATTGATATGCAAAACACCTGTGCTTGCGGCAATGCCGATAATGATGCGGATATGATTGCCGAATCGGGATTTGGAGCGGCTGTCGATGATGCGTCACGCAAGTGCATTGAATGTGCCGATTATGTTGTTCCCGACTCCGATAACGACGGAGTAGCAGTGCTGATTGATTACATTTTGAGTAACTGTTAAACAATGTTTCACGTGAAACATTTGATAAACAGGTTTTCAGTATTGTGATTTCCTAAAAATTATGTTCTAAAGGAAAGTCTGCTTACCAATTATAAAAGTTTGTCAACCTATAAAAAGGCTTGACCTAAATTTTTAATTATCTTACTTAACACCCAAGTGATACCCAACTTATCACACTTTATAAGCTAATCAAAGACAAAACTGCAACTCACTATGTGGTGACCCCCAAAAGTTAGATTTGAAAGCGTAGTGGCTTTTAGCTGCTACGC
>OBKR01000473.1_pt1 | contig 44210 bp, 32 predicted proteins | sample 1518991 | NCBI WGS metagenome assembly OBKR01 (sample SAMEA2452117, study PRJEB22498) | human gut metagenome | biome: human feces; feature: human gut; material: feces | place: Australia | collected 2012
ACTTGACTGTTAATCAAGGGGTCCTAGGTTCAAGTCCTAGTGCGGGCGCCATTTTTTTTTGCTAAAATTTGGTGTCCTACCTCTTTTTATGGATTCATTTTGGAATCCTTTTTTTATACAATTTTGATAATTTTATATTCAATAATGATATTATTAGCATCTATTTTTCTTTATAATTATAAAGAATGGTAGGTGCTTTTTTTGAAATATTTTATAGGAATTGATATAGGCACAAGCTCTACAAAAGCAGTTTTATTTGATGAACTAGGAACATCTTTATTGTCTGCAAGTTCAGAATACAATATTATTAGTCCAAAGCTAGGCTATATTGAAGAAAATCCCAATGATTGGTTAAAGGCTACAATTATAACAATTAAAGAAATAACTAAAACATATCCTGTTATTGAAGGAATTGGCTTATCAGGACAAATGCATGGTTTAGTTTTGCTTGATAAAAATGATAAAATTTTAAGAAATAGCATTATTTGGTGTGATAATAGAACTGGTAAAGAAAAAGAAGAAATTGAAAAAAAGATTGGTAATCAAAGAATAAAGGAAATTACTGGGAATGATGTTATGGCACCTTTTACACTTGCAAAGCTTTTATGGGTTAAAAATAATGAACCTGAGATTTATGGTAAAATTGCTAAAATAATGTTACCAAAGGATTATATAAGATATATCCTAACGGGAAGTTTTACAACTGAATATAGTGATGCATCTGGAATGCAAATGTTAGATATTTATAATAAATGCTACTCGAATGAAATTTTAGATAAGTTTGCAATAAATATTAATTTTTTGCCAAAACTCCAGGAATCAGTTGATATATCGGGATATATTATACCTAGTTTAGCTAAAGAATTAGGGCTTAAAAATATTCCTTTTGTTGTAGGAGGTGCTGGTGATCAAGCAGCCGCTGCAATTGGGAATGGTATTATTTTACCTTCTGATGTAAGTATTGTTCTTGGCTCATCGGGAGTTGTATTTAATCCTATCTTAAAGGAAGATATAAAACCTAATTTACCTGTTCAGGTTTTTATGCATGCAATAAAAGATATCTATCATGTTATGGGTGTTACAAATGGCTGTGGTTTGTCATATAAATGGTTTAAAGATAATTTTTGTGAAACTGAAGAGATTGAAGCTAAAATTAATAAGCAGTCTGTTTATGAAATAATTAATCGTAAAGCTTTAAGTTCACCTGCGGGAGCTAATGGGCTTTTGTATTTACCATACTTAAATGGTGAAAGAACTCCTCACAATGACCCTTACGCAACAGGTACCTTTGTTGGTATTAGGCAAAGTACCAATAAAGATGATTTTGCAAGAGCAGTACTTGAAGGAATATCTTATAGTATAAGAGATTGTTATTCTCTACTTAAGCCTAATAGATATAATGTTTATTTATCAGGCGGTGGTGCTAAGGGTAATCTTTGGCGACAAATTATAGCAGATAATTTAAAATGTGATATTTATCGGATTGAACAACAAGAGGGTGGTGCTTTAGGCGTAGCTATTCTTGCGATGGTGGCAGCTGGCATTTACAATAATGTTTTAGATGCAAAGGAAAAGATTATTAAAGTAAAGGATATTACAAAACCAAATAAAGAGAATTATAAGGTATATGATACAAGATATGAAGCATATAAAGCTTTATATTATAGTTTAAAAGGCTTTTTTAAAAAATATTAGGAGGAATAAAAATGAAAGAATATTTTAAAACAGGAAAAATTAAATATGAAGGACCTAAATCAACTAATCCTTTCGCATTTAAGTATTATAACGCTGATGAAGAAATTAATGGTAAAAAGATGAGCGAGCATTTAAAGTTTGCAATGAGCTGGTGGCACACCTTATGTGCTAAAGGTACCGATCAATTTGGTAGTGATACTATGTCAAGACCTTGGTCAGATCCTGATCCAATGAAGGAAAGCTATAATAAGGCTGAAGCAGGCTTCGAATTTATGCAAAAACTTGGAATTGAGTATTTTTGTTTCCACGATGTTGATATGGCTCCAGAAATGGGAACAATAAAAGAAACTTATCATGCTTTAGATGAAGTATCTGATTATGTTTTAAAGCTTATGAAGGATACTAATATTAAATGCTTATGGGGTACGGCTAACTGCTTTAATCATAAAAGGTATATGGCTGGTGCTGCTACATCACCTGAGGCTGATAGTTTCTGTCATGCTGCTTCACAAATAAAAAAAGCAATGGATATAACTAAGAAGCTTGGTGGAACAAATTATGTATTTTGGGGTGGGCGAGAAGGTTACGACACCTTACTTAACACCGATGTTAATTTAGAGCTTCAAAATTATGCTACAATGTTAACTCTTGCAAGAGATTATAAAAATAAAATTGGATTTAATGCTCAGCTATTAATTGAACCTAAACCAAAGGAGCCTACGAAGCATCAATATGATTTTGATGTTCAAACGGTTTTATCCTTCTTAAGGAAAAATCATCTTGAAAATGATTTCAAGATGAATATTGAAGCAAATCATGCAACCTTAGCAATTCATACTTTTAATCATGAATTAAATATTGCAAGAAATGAAGGTGTATTAGGTTCAATTGATGCTAATCAAGGAGATATGCTACTTGGATGGGATACAGACCAATTCCCAACAAATATTTATGATGCAACGCTTGCTATGTATGAAGTATTAAAAAATGGTGGCCTTCATAATGGTGGCTTAAACTTTGATGCTAAGGTTAGACGTCAAAGCTATACCGAAGAAGATTTGTTCTTAGCATATATTGCAGGTATGGATACTTTTGCTCATGGCTTAAGAATAGCAGCTAAGCTTCTTGAGGATAATGTACTTGAGGATTTCATTTCTAAGCGCTATGAATCATATAATTTTGGAATTGGTTATAAGATTAAAAATAAAGAAGTTGATCTTGAGACTTGTGCACAATATGCATTAAATAATCAAAATGAGAACTTGCCTTCATCAGGCCGTCAAGAAATGTTAGAATCAATTTTAAATCAGTATATATATAATAATTAAAAAAAGGCTGTGGATTTTTCCACAACCTTTATTGCTTAAAATAAAGTTTATTAGCATTATCATAAAATATTTTTTGTTTGCTAGAAAGAGGAATATCACTATTCATAATGTAATTAATAAAATTATCATAACTGGATTTTGTTAATGATGTTGGCATATCAGACCCCCACATTAGTTTATCATCACCAACAATTTCAATTGCAAGTTTAATATAATTAAGTGCGTTATTAAAGGGATATGGTTCATGTGTATTGTTTGAAACTGAAGCTAAGTCAAAAAAACAATTAGGAAGTTTTAAACTTTGAATATCATGCTTAAATATTTCATATTGATTTTCTTGATGAGAACATAAATGACAAACAACAAAAGTTACATCAGAATATTTCTTAATCATTTTTCTTAAATTTTCGATTTGATAACAGCCATTTTCTGGACGTCCGATATCAATGACACAAATAAGCTTATATTTTCTACATAATTCATAAATCCATTGCATCTTTTTTCCTGCAAGAGAAATGATATCATGGTTAGCCATTAAGCCTGAGGTATTAGAAACCTCCATTTTAATGATTTTAAACTTTAAATCCTCAAAAAAATGTTTTGCAATTAATTCTCTATTTTGACAAAAGGGGTCAATTGTTGAAGCAGCTATGAAACGATCTGGATATTTTTTCATTGTTTCATAGGCATATAAATTTTGAAATCCTAAATAATTACCTTGAAGAATAACTGCTTTTTCAATATTATGGTTATCCATAATTTCAAGAAGTTTTTCGGGACAAACACCATAATCACCCATATATTCCGGAAATAGTTGAAATTCTTTGCCATCTGCGTAAATTGCTTTTCCTTTTCCTAAACCTCTTAGCTCACCTCTTGATCCCCAGCCATTGATATGCTCACAAATGTGAACGTGTGCATCAATAATTTTCATATTATCACCTAAATAATTATAAGATATATTATGTCATAAAAACAAGCATTATTTTTAAATATTAATATAATACGATAGGTGACTTTATGTTTTGGCTATTTATGGGATTGATTTTTATTTTTATTATGACAATGACAGGAGTTATTTTGGCCTTATTTTTTAGACGTGATATATTAGATAATACGGTTGTATTATCATTTGCTTTAGGCGTTATGCTAGCAAGTGGAATATTTTCACTGCTTATTCCTTCAATAACCATGTTAAAAACAAATAATACAGGATTTTATCCTTTATATATTGGCGTTGCAATTGGTATTGCAATTATTGTAATTGTTCCTAAATTTTTTAACAAAGAAAAAAATGAAAAGAAAAGATTATTTTTAGCAATGACGATTCATAATATACCTGAGGGCTTTAGTGTAGGATTAAGTTTATTTATTGCATATTTAAGCAAAGATAGTGAAATATTACTTAATGCTATAATGCTTTTTATAGCAATTGGTATTCAAAATATACCTGAGGGTTTTGCAACAACCTTGCCATATAAAATAGAAGAAGGCAATAAAAAAGCATTTTTCATGGGCTTTATTTCATCAATTGTTGAACCACTTGCCGGATTATGTGCTTTGGTTTTTGTATCTGTAGGTGATATTATGCAACCTTATGGTTTAGCAATTGGGGCTGGGGCCATGATAATAACAGTTTTAATTGAAATGAAAAATAATTTAAATTTTAAAGGAATTATGTCATTTATTATAGGTTTTACAGTAATGACGTTACTTGATTTATTTTTGTAGTTTGATATAATATTTAAAGAAAAAAGTGGTGGTATAAATGTTGATTGGAATTATAGTATTAATTATTTTATTTTTATTAGATGTTTATTTTATTTATATATCCTTTTATCTTGAAAAAAAAAGAGAAGATACTAGACAAAAAAAATATAGTGATTCAATTAAAGAAGTAAAAACAGAGCTTGCTACTTATAACTTTTATACCTATCCTGATGAAATATTAATATCAGTTAATGGAAAGTTTGCCAATATTAAAACGAAATATATTGATATTAAAGAGAATTCTAAAATTGATGAATTGGTCTTTGATGGTGTAAAGCAAATTCTTAATTTTAATATTAAAGCTTCAAAGATATCATTTATTAATTCTAATTATAAAGAAAAAGATGGCGTTATTTTTGATGATAAGGATACAGTATGCTTTATTTATAAAATCCAAACAATTGAAAAATTAAAGGCCTTGGCCAGAAATTATAATATAAAAAGAAGTGCTTTGAAATTTTTTTCAAACGCTTCATATATTCAATTTACTAACAAAGGAATATTAAGAATATCTCATCCATATAATCAAGACGAAAATAATCCTAAGCTTGTTTGTCCGAAAAAAATTGATGGAATTGAAGTTAAATTGCTAGAAATAAATTATCATAATGTTGATTATTTATTTCTAAATGATAATATTAAGCAGGTTATATATGAAAAAAATTCTAAAATAAGAAGAATTGATTTAGATAAATCAAAATATTTAAAAATAAGAAATGGTAATCTTGTTTATAGAAAATACAATTTGATTATTTCATGCTTTAACGATGTGAGAAAAATCGACAAAAACTCACCTAAATACTACTATAAACTTCCTTTTAGTATTGAGAAAAATATCACATTTTGTCGAATTAAAGAGAAATAAAAAAATATTTGAGCTTTTCCTCTTTTTTTTGTTGAAAAAGAATTCTTTTTTGATTTATACTAAAAGAAGAAAAGGTGAGGAAGTGTTTTTATGCCATATAGTTCTTGGGGAGATTTTATTTGTGGAGCTTTTGTTCTTATAATTATTATTTTCCATTTTTTAAATAAATCTAAGAAAAATACTGCTTTAAAATCAGTGTTATTTATTTTAGTATCAGTTTTAATTTTTAATGTTTTACATGGTGTTTCGGATTTATTAGTTTACAATAAAGTATCACTAAAATTAGCTTTAATTTTTAAGTATTTATCAATAATTGTGTTTTCAATTATTGCTAGTGGTTTTGAAATTTATTGTTTGGGTGTTATAAAAGATACTACTAAGATATTAAAATGGCATTATCTTATTTTAGTGTTACCAGTTTTATGGAATATTATTTGGTTAATCATAAATAAGATTACTAATATTTGCTTCGAAGTAGAAGGAAATACTATTATATACCATGTTGCATATTGCTTATTATTTTTATGCTTCATTTTTGCAATGATATATATGCCTATAATGTGTTTAGTTTATAAAAGGGGAATATATCCTTCTCTTTTTAAGGTTGGTCTTACTTTTACTGTTTTTTCGGCTCTTTTTGGAATATTTCAATTTTTCTTTTCTTTTTTTATCAATAATAATGTTTTCTTTACATCTGTTTTTTTAACTTTGTCAACTGCATATACTTATCTATATTCGAGAAATGATTTGATTAATATTGACCAAATGACTAATTTATATATGAGAAACAAATGTATGGATGATTTGACAGCCTCTGATGGAGCTAGTGTATATATGCTTGAAATTATGCGTTTTCATCATTTTAGTTCTTTTACAGGAGATCAAATATTAATTGAAATTGTTAATTTTTTAAAGACAATTTTTAATAAGTATACAATGTATCGAGTGTCTTCAAATCAAATAATTGTTATTGTTGGTAAAAGTGATGATATCTCTAAGATTTCTTTAATTAATCAGGAATTTAGAAAACCTATTAACATTCAAGGTGATGACTACTCAATTGATATAAAAACTTCAATTATAATTAAGAAAAAGAATGAAACGGCAGAACATACGGTGTATCTTTTAGAAAAAATGATTAATCAAATTAAGGATACAAATGAGGTATTTATCGTATATTCATCAGAGATGAAAAGAAAATTAGAGATTGAAGAAAATGATACAAATAAAATTATTAAAGCGATTAATAAAGGCTCAGTAGTGCCATATTATCAAGGAATTTATTCTATAAATGATGAAAAAATAACCTGGTGTGAAGCTCTTGCAAGATTAAATGTAAATGGTGAAATAATTCCTCCTTCTAAATTTATTCCTATTTTGGAAAATCATAGGTGTGTTAATAAACTTGATCGTAATATGTTATGCCAGGTTTTAAAGGAATTAAAATCAATGAATGATTCAGGAACAAGGGTTGATGTTAAAGGAATTTCAATTAATTTTACGGCAGAAGATATTTTAAATCAAAGCTTCATTGATGAAATAAAGCAAATGGTTAAAAATCAAGAAATTGATCCAAATATGATTTCATTTGAAATTTGTGAAAGTGTTATAATTTCTAATTTTCAAAAGGCAAAAGAAATTATGGAAGAATTAAATAGCTATGGTATTAAGTTTTTCTTGGATGATTTTGGGACAGGCTTTAGTAATTTAAAGGCGGTTTTAAGCTTGCCATTTTATCTTATAAAGATTGATAAATCATTGCTTGATGCCGCAAAGGAAAATACAAGAAATCAACAAATTCTTGATGGTGTTGTAAAGGCAATTAATTCCATTGGAATGAAAACTTTAATCGAAGGTGTTGAAACTAAAGAAGATGTTGAATTAGTAAAAAATTTTGGGGTTAATTATATTCAGGGCTATTATTATCATAAGCCATCAAATATGACAGAATTGAATAAAACTATCGAAGAAAAGGTGTAAATTGCATCTTTTCTTTTTTAAGCATAATTATTGAATGATTACAATAAAAAGTGTATAATATAATACGATAGAAAGGTGATATTAATGACAAAAATAGATATTATTTCTGGCTTTTTAGGTGCTGGAAAAACAACTTTAATTAAAAGACTTTTAGCTACTCATTTACATGATGAAAAAGTTATTCTTATTGAAAATGAATTTGGAGAAATCGGTATTGATGCTGGATTTTTGAAGGAGACAAAGGTTGAAATAAAGGAATTAAATCAAGGCTGTATATGTTGTTCACTTCAAGGCGATTTTGCAACCGCTTTAACTGAGATTAAGACAAAATATAATCCTACTCGTATAATTATTGAGCCATCAGGGGTCGGAAAATTATCTGATATTGTAAAAGCAGTTGTAGATGCAAATTTAAGTGATGTTAAATTAAATGCTTTAGTTTGTGTTTGCGATGCAAATAAGGCAAAGATGTATTTAAAGAATTTTGGCGAATTTTATGTCGATCAGGTTGCTCATGCAAAAACTATTTTCTTATCAAGAGCTGATGTAGCAACTGAGGCTAAGATGCAAGAGTGTCTTGAAATTGTAAGAGAAATTAATGATAAAGCTATTATTGTTACAACTCCTATTAATGAGTTGTCAGATGGAACTTTAATTGATTCTTATGAGGCAAAAAATGATGATTTTGAGGCTAAATTATTAGAAGAGGTTAAGCATATGCACCATCATCATCACGACGATGAAGAATGTGAATGTGGACACCATCATCATGACGATGAAGAATGTGGATGCGGACATCATCACCATGACGATGAAGAATGTGGATGCGGACATCATCATGACGATGAAGAATGTGGATGCGGACATCATCATGACGATGAAGAATGTGAATGTGGACACCATCATCACGATCATGATGCTGATGAAGTATTTACAAGCTATGGCTTTGAAACAACACACAAGTATTCACATGATGAACTAGAAGCAATTTTACATGAATTATCATTTGGTGAAAAATATGGTTTCATTTTACGTTCTAAGGGAATTGTTGCTGGTATTGATGGTTGGTATCATTTTGATATGGTTCCTGAAGAGACAAATGTAAGACATGGTGAAGCTGCATCAGTTGGAAAAATTTGTGTAATTGGCTCTAAGCTTAATAAAGAAGAAATAAAAAAATTATTTATAAAGTAGGTTGGTGTTTTAATGGTTGAGGTACCTGTATTTTTAATAAACGGATTCCTTGAAAGTGGAAAAACAACTTTAATAAAAGATATAATTAATCAAGATTCAAAACTGCAAAAGCTTGATACCTTACTTATTGTATGTGAAACAGGCGAGGTTGAATACGATGAATCTTTCATTAAAGAAAATCATATTGATATTGTTTATATTGAAGATGAATCTGAACTTACAGTCGATTTTTTCAATAAACTTGATAAGGATTTTGAGCCCGCAAGAGTAGTAATTGAATATAATTCATTTTATAATCATGAAACTATCAAAGATGCTTTGCCAAAAATTTATGTTTTATCACAAACAATTACAATGATTGATGCATCTTCATTTGGGCTTTATTTTAATAATATGCGTCAAATATTTAATAATGCATGTAAAGATGCTGATTTGATTATTTTTAATCGTATTGAAGGAATTGACACTTTAGCTCAATTTAGACGTCAAATAAGGGCTTTCAATCAAAATGCTCAAATTGCTTTTGAAGCTAAGGATGGTTCTATGACTGATATGCTTGATGAAGACCTTCCTTACGATATCAATAGTGATGTGATTAATCTTGAAGAAACAGATTATCCGATTTGGTATATGGATTGTTTTGATAACTATCAAAAATATTATAATAAGGATATTACTTTTATAGCTAAAATAGAAGTTCTTGAGGATAGTAAAGAAGGACATATTATGCCAGGTAGAATGGTAATGACTTGTTGTGAGGCTGATACTCAGTTCTTAGGCTTTGAATGTATAAATGAAACTGATGTGAAAATAACGGATACGACATGGGCGTTAATTACAGTTACTATTCATCATGAATATAGCTCATTAGCTGATGCTGAGGTTGTTATGCTTCATGCAAAAAAAATTATTAAACTTGCTCCTCAAGAGGATAAAATTTTATCATTATAGTTGAATGACTAAACTATGTAAAAGTAGTTTAGTTTTTTAATTTTAAATACTATGAAAAGGCTTTCAAAATAAATGCGATTATGATAAAATATAAACACGAGAGATGAAAAGGAGTGATCTTATAATGGAAAATAAAATTAATGCTACAGAAGAAGTAGATAGTTTAGTTAAGAGATCCTTAAAATGTTTAGATGCCTATGCTAATTATACGCAAGAGCAAATTGATTATATTGTTGCTAAAGCATCAGTAGCTGCTCTAGACAAGCATGGTATTTTAGCCCTACATGCTGTAGAAGAAACTAAAAGGGGAGTATTCGAGGATAAGGCAACTAAAAATTTGTTTGCATGTGAATATGTTGTAAATAATATGCGTCATTTAAAAACTGTTGGTGTAATTAGTGATAATGAGGTAACAGGAATTACCGAAATTGCTGAACCTGTTGGTGTTGTTGCAGGAATTACTCCGGTTACTAATCCAACATCAACAGCAATATTTAAATCACTTATTTGTTTAAAAACAAGAAATCCAATTATTTTTGCATTTCATCCTAATGCACAAAAATGTTCTGCCGAAGCGGCAAAAATCGTTTATGAAGCAGCTGTTGCTGCTGGCGCACCCAAGGATTGTATTTTATGGATAGAGCATCCTTCAATGGAAGCGACAACAGCTTTAATGAACCATCCTGGCGTATCAACAATTCTAGCAACAGGTGGAAATGCAATGGTTAAAGCTGCTTACTCTTGTGGAAAGCCTGCTCTTGGTGTGGGTGCTGGTAATGTACCGGCTTATATGGAAAAAACATGTAATGTAAGACAAGCTGTAAATGATATTGTTATGTCAAAATCATTTGATAATGGAATGATTTGCGCTTCTGAACAGGCTGTCATTATTGATAAAGAAATCTATGATGAGGCGATTAGTTTATTTAAACAGTTTGGTTGTTATTTATGTAATGAAGATGAAAAAAAGAAGCTTATTTCTTATATGTTTGGTGTTAATAACGAGTCTGAATATGAGAAAGCTGTTTTAAAACCAATTATTGCCGGAATGAGTGCTGTAAGTATTGCTAAAAACGCAGGTCTTAATGTTCCTTCAAACACTAACATTTTGCTCGTTAGTTGTAACGAGGTTGGAGTTATGGAACCGATGAGTAAAGAAAAGCTTTCCCCCGTTCTTGCTGTATATAAATCAAACAGTACTGACGATGGGTTAGAGATTTCTAAAAAAATGGTTGAATTTAATGGCCTTGGACATTCGGCAGCAATTCATACGGCGTCGAAGGAATTGGCAACGAGATTTGGTGATATAATTCCTGCAATTCGTATTATTTGGAACAGTCCATCAACATTTGGTGGAATTGGTAATGTATATAATTCTTTCTTGCCATCTCTTACCTTAGGCTGTGGTTCTTATGGTCATAATTCAATTGGTGATAATGTTTCGGCTATAAATTTACTTAATATAAAGAAGGTTGGAAGGAGAAGAAATAATATGCAATGGTTTAAAATTCCTGCAAAAATTTATTTTGAACGTGATTCAATTGAATATCTACATCAAATGAAGGAAATGAACCGTGTTATTATTGTAACTGACCGATCAATGGTAGATTTAGGCTTTGTAAATAAGGTAACTGAGCAATTTAGACTTCGACATAACGAGGTACAATATCAATTATTTTGTGATGTTGAATCAGACCCATCTATTCAAACGGTAAAAAATGGTGTTGCATTAATGAATTCATTTAATCCTGATACAATTATTGCTCTTGGTGGTGGTAGTGCAATGGATGCTGCTAAGGGAATGTGGTTGTTTTATGAATATCCTGAGGTAGATTTTAATGATTTAAAACAAAAGTTTATGGATATTAGAAAAAGAGCATTTCGTTATCCTGAATTAGGAAAAAAAGCTAAATTAGTATGTATACCTACAACATCTGGTACAGGTAGTGAGGTTACTCCATTTGCAGTAATTACTGATAAGGAGGAAAGCAAAAAGTATCCACTTACTGATTATTCATTAACTCCAACTGTGGCTATTATAGATCCGACATTTACTATGTCACTTCCAAAAACGGTAACCGCTGATACAGGTATGGATGTTTTAACCCATGCGACAGAAGCCTTTGTTTCAACCCTTGCATCGGATTATACAGATGGCTTAGCAATTCAAGCAATCAAAATGGTATTTAAATATCTAAAACGAAGCTATGACAATGGTCCTAATGATCCAGAGGCTCGTGAAAAGATGCATAATGCTTCTTGCCTTGCTGGTATGGCTTTTGCTAATGCTTTTTTAGGAATGAATCATTCAATGGCACATAAAATTGGTGGCGAATTCCATGTTCCACACGGAAGAGCTAATGCTATATTACTGCCTTTTACAATTAGATATAATGGAACTAAGCCTGAAAAATTGTCAACATGGCCTAAGTATAATTATTATCATGCGGATGAAAAATATTGTGAGCTTGCAAGAATTTTAGGACTTCCTGCCTCTACTATTGAAGAAGGTGTTGAATCTTATGCAAAGGCTTGTGGAGAGCTTGCTAAAAGCTTGGGTATAAAAATGAACTTTAAATCACAAGGCTTAGATGAAAAAACTTATATGGCTTCTTTAGATAAATTAGCATTTTTAGCATATGAGGATCAGTGTTCACCTGCAAATCCCCGTGTTCCTATGGTAAATGATGTTAAAGAAATTTTGAAAAAAGCATATGATTCAGAAGAATTCATGTAAATAAAGCTTTATAATACACCCTTAATGTTTTCAAAATATCAGGAAAACTTAGGGGTGTTTTTTTAATATTAGCAAACTAAAATAACAAAAATATTTAAATAAAATTGAATATTACATAAATAATGTAAGTTTAGGAGATATTATACTTATAGATTTGCAGAAAGGATGTAATATTATGGATGATATAAGAATAATAAAAGCGATAATGCTTTGCGAAGGAAAAAGTAAGGAACAGGCCTTGTTTTATTATTTAAGAATAATTAATGGCTATTCCTTTGATATAATTAAAATACAAACTGGTATTAGTATCAAGGGAATAAAAAAAGCGGAAAAAACAGATCGCATTTATAAAAGATTACCGATTAATATTCAAAAAAAATTATGTTTATTTTATGGTATAAAAGATATAAATAAGATTAAAGAAAAAATAGATTCGATTAAGATTTATCCCGATGAAATAGTAAATATTTATCAAAGATTATTCAATTATTCCCATTTAAAAGCTATGCTTTATGTTCATTCAAAAATAAGTGGTTGTTCAAAAAAAGAATATCAGCATTTAGTTAGAATTACTCGTGTTAACTTAAACAATGATTTGTCTAAAACAAAAGTATCAAAATTAATTTTAAAAGATGATTTCTATAATATGGCAAAAATAAGTTAATTAAACCATAATTTACCCATAATCATTTTGTATAATAAAGTTGCTTTATGGAGGAAATATTATGAAATGGAGAAAAATAACTTGTTTATTTACAATAATGATTAGTGGTGTGGCGCTTGCATCATGTGGTGGAAGTAGTCAAGGAGAAACGTCTAATTTAATCACAACATCTAATTTAAATGCTAGCGGAAATGGCGAAAATGCCAATAGCGCTTTAGCTGGTACTGATGCGGCCTTAGTATCTGGTGAAAATTTAGCAGTTTATAACAATTTCAAGTCATCATCAACTGATATTGAAGAAATTATGGAACAGGTTGTTGATTTTGCAGATAGTGCTACAATATGTGTTCAAAATTATCAAACGGTTTATCAAACCCAGTTTACAGGTAGGGGTTGGCAAACAACAACGACTCATACTCTTTATGGTTGGGGTTCAGGTGTAATATATTATAAGGCTCTTTTAACTGATGGTTCTTATTTATATAAGGTTATAACTAATGAGCATGTAGTTGCAGGCGATACAAGCTGTGTTTCAGGTGAAGAAGAATATCAAATTTATGATGAAAAATATGATACAAATTTATCTGCGACACTTTTAGGTTCAAATGAAGATAATGATATTGCGGTTTTTTCGTTTGTAAGTGATAGAGATTATAATGCGGCATCATTTGAAAGTGATGAAAATATAAAGAAGGGTTCATATGTTGTAGCAATGGGAACTCCAATTGATCTTGCTTATTATAATACAGCATCTTTTGGTCAAATTTCTAAAATTACATCTTCAACTGTTCAACATGGTGCTACAATTAATTCGGGTAATAGTGGAGGTCCTTTATTTAGTTTAAATGGTAATCTAATTGGTATTAATAATGCTAAGCTATCAGGAAAAACATCATCTGGGTCAACAATTGAAGGAATTTTCTTTGCAATTCCAAAGGAAATTGTTATAGAATCAGTCAATGGAATTGTTGGTGAAAATGAATTATAAAAAAATAAGTCACATTATTGTGACCTATTTTTTTAGCTCTTCAAGCATTAATTCTTTAATCATATTGCCAATTTCAACTGTTTTCATACCTTTATATTCTTCATAAGGAATAATCTTAATTACTTTAAGATCAACATGTAGTGGACGAAGATGGGGTCTTTTGCCAATTGCTCGACTATTTTTAAGAACAGTTACGACAATAGGACATTTAGCTCTAAGTGCTATCTTTAAGCATCCATCTTTAAATTCAAGAAGAGGTTCTGTTGTTTTATTACGAGTTCCTTCAGGAAAGACGCCAATTGAAAGATTTTCTTCCTTTATTAATCTACAGGCTTCTTTTATAATTCCTAAGGCTTGAACTGGATCTTCTCTATCTAGTGCAAGATAACACGATCTATGCATATATCTTCCTGCAAAAGGAGCTTTAAGATTTTCTTTTTTGGTAATAAAGGCTATTTTATGCTTTCTAAAGCAATGTACTGTCATAATAGGATCTAACCCATGACGATGATTTTGAACTAATAAGAATGGTTCATTTGGAATTAATTCTTTACCGGTAACATATAGTTTTACATGCATGGCACGAATAACAAATCCCATAACAGCTTCCATTAGAAAGCGATAAAAACGATTAACTTTTTTATATTCCTTTTTTAAAGAAATGGTTCTTCCAAGAAGTCCAAAGAAAATTGCAAAAATTAAGAAAGCAATAATATAATATCCGATAAATAATAAAGCATAATATAATATATATATAAATCCGTTATATGGTATCCAAAAAATAGCTGACAAGGTTGTAGCGATTATGGATAAAATAACGAAGATAATTTCTAACATAGAAAGCACCTCATTTAATCAATATATTGATATCATACCACAAAAAAAATAAAATGATAATAAAAGTTTATTAAAATAGAGCTATAAATTGTTTTTTTTATAATATTTGTGTAAATTTTTGGCAAAAATTAACATATTACATTTTGAACAATTTATTTTTTTAATGGTATTGCTATTTAGTGATTTTTGCTGTATAATTGAAGAGGTAAGAATTTTAATATAGTCCAGAGAGGCTATGAAATCTTTATATTAACTATGTTTATTTTTGCATACCTTGATTAAGGATAATAATACTCTTTGGATTAATTCTAAGGAGTTTTTTTTATGAAAAATTTATATTCACTAAACGATTTAACTAATGAAGAAATAATGGCACTATTAGATGATGCTATTTGTTTTAGAAAAGGAGAAGAAAAGTTTAAACTGAGTGGTAAGATCATTGCGAATTGCTTCTTTGAACCATCTACAAGAACTCAATATTCATTTAATACAGCTGAGCTTATGCTAGATGCTAAGGTTTTATCATTTAATCCTGCTTCATCATCTATGTCTAAGGGTGAAACTTTCTATGATACGATTAAGACATTTGAATCATTCGGCGTTGATGGTATTGTAATAAGAAGTAGTCAAACTAAATATTATGATGAATTAAAAAAGATAAAATGTGCGATAATTAATGCCGGTGATGGTACAGGAGATCATCCGAGTCAAAATTTATTAGACCTTTTAACTATTTATGATGAATTCGGACACTTTGAAGGAATTAAGGTATTAATGGTTGGCGATATTATTCATTCAAGAGTTGCACATGGAAATGCTAAAATTATGAAAAGATTAGGAATGGAATGTATGATTGCAGGTCCTAAGGAATTTTTAGATGACACAGCTAAGATTGTTGATTTTGATGAAGGAATCAAAGAGGCTGACGTAGTAATGATGCTAAGAATTCAAAGAGAAAGAAATGCTCATTTAGAGTCATTAACAGATAGTGAATATTTAAATAGATATGGCTTAACAAAAGAAAGAGTATCTAAGATGAAAAATAATGCTATTATTATGCACCCAGCTCCTTTTAATCGTGGGGTTGAGCTTGAAGACTCTGTTGTAGAATGTGATAAATCGAGAATATTTAAGCAAATTCAAAATGGTGTTTTTGCTCGTTGTGCAATTTTAAAAAGGAGCTTTGAATAATGTTTACATTAAAAAATGGTTTGTGCTTTATTGATGGTGAATTTAAAAGGAAAAACATTATCATTGATGGTGAAAAAATTGTTGAAATATCAGCAGCTGAAAAAGGAAACATCATTGATGTAAGTGATTGCCTTCTTTGTGGGTCATTTATTGATTTACATACTCATGCAAGAGAACCAGGCTATACTAATAAAGGAACAATTAAAACGGAATCAGAGGCAGCGGCTCATGGTGGCTATACAACCTGCTTTTTAATGCCAAATGTTAAGCCAGTTCCTTGCAATAGGGAAAATTTAGAATTAATTAATAATATAATAGCTCGTGATTCTAAAATAGATTTACATCAAATTGCATCAATCACCTATGACCAAAGTGGAAAAGGCAATAAGCTATCTGATATGGAAAAAATTAATGATTTATGCGTAGGCTTTTCTGATGATGGTAATGGAGTGGTAAGTTCTAAGACAATGTATGAGGCAATGAAAATTGCAAGTAAACTTGATATGCCGATTATAAGTCATAGCGAAGATAAGGATCTTGTTTGTGGCGGTGTTGTAACAACAGGAGAATATGGTAAATTACATCATTTACCTATGATTGATCCTTTATCAGAGGCTTTAGAAGCTGAAAGAAATTGTCTTTTAGCTTATAAAACTGGTTGTAGACTTCATATTTGTCATGTATCAAGTCTTGATACGGTTAGAATTGTAAATTATTATAAAAATCTTGGAGCTAATATTACCGTTGAGGTTACACCACATCAATTAACTTTGTGTGATATGGACATTAAAAATAGTAATTATAAAATGAATCCACCTCTTTCAACTCCGGATGTTAGAGATGCATTAGTTGAGGCTTTAAGAAATGGAAAAATTGATTGTATTTCAACTGACCATGCACCTCACACAAAAGAAGAAAAAGAAGCTGATTTATTACATGCTCCTTTTGGTATAATTGGGCTTGAAACGGCATTTCCAGTTTTATATACGGATTTAGTAAAGAAAGGTCATCTTGAACTTAAAGAACTTCTTATTTTACTTAATAAAAAGCCTGCTCAAATTATGAAACTTAAAGAAAATAAATTAGAGGTAGGTGCTGACGCTAATATAGTAGTGGTTAATTTAGAAAACGAATATGAAATAACACCAGATTTTTTCAAATCAAAAGCGACTAATTCGCCTTATATTGGTAAAAAGGTATATGGTAGAATAGAAAAAACATATTATAAAGGAGAAGCTGTGTATGAAAGATAAAAAGCTAGTATTAAAGGATGGAACGGTATTTGAAGGCATAAGCTATGCTGCTGATAAGGATTTTATTGGGGAACTTGTCTTTAATACTTCAATGGTAGGATATCAAGAAATTGCAACAGACCCATCATATAAAGGTCAAATTGTTGTAATGACTTACCCTTTAATCGGAAATTATGGCGTAAATGCTGATGATGGTGAATCAAAAAAATGTCATTTAGTTGCTATGATATGTCATGAGTATAACGATTGTCCCTCAAATTTTAGATATACCCAAACATTAAGCGAAATGTTTTTGGATTCGGATTGTGGACTTTTTGGAGGAATTGATACAAGACAGCTTACAAGAATAATAAGAGATAAGGGGTCACAAATAGGATTAATAACTGATGTAGATAAGCCTTTAGATGAATGCTTAAAAATAATTAATGATTATAAAGAACCTCACGATCAAGTCAGTCAGGTTTCAACTAAGCGTAAGTTTGTTTCTCGTGGTATCTATGCTAAATATCATGTTGTATGTATTGATTTTGGTACCAAAATGAATATTATAAGAAAACTTAATGAAAAGAAATGTAATGTAACAGTATTGCCTTATAATACAACTGCAGACGATGTACTAGCTTTAAATCCAGATGGACTTTTCTTATCTAATGGTCCAGGAAATCCTGAGGATAATGAGGCGGCTATTAAACTTGTACGCGAGCTTAAGGGTAAACTTCCTATTTTTGGTATTTGTCTTGGGCATCAAATTATTTCCTTAGCCTATGGTGCTAAAACCTATAAACTAAAATTTGGACATCGTGGTGGAAATCATCCGGTTAAAAATTTAGATACAGGTCATATCGAAATAACCAGTCAAAATCACAGCTATGCCGTTTTAGATGATTCTCTTTTAAATACTGGTTTAAGAAAAACACATATTAATTTATTAGATAATACTATTGAGGGAGTATGTGATGATAAAAATTATGTTTTTTCAGTTCAATATCATCCTGAAAGTGCAGCTGGTCCAGAGGATTCAGAGTATTTATTTGATAAGTTTATTAATAATATGAAGCAATTTGGAGGTAAGAAAAATGCCTAAGCGTTTAGATATTCATAAAATTTTAGTTATTGGATCCGGACCAATTGTCATTGGTCAAGCAGCTGAATTCGATTATGCTGGTACACAAGCATGTCTTGCTTTAAAGGAAGAAGGATACGAGGTTGTTTTAATTAATTCTAATCCGGCAACGATTATGACTGATAAGATGGTTGCGGACAAAATTTATATGGAGCCTCTTGATTTGGAGTTTGTATCACGTATTATTAGATATGAAAGACCTGATGGTATTGTATGTACATTAGGTGGTCAAACAGGACTCAATTTAGCTGTTCAATTGGCAAAAAAAGGAATTCTTGAGGAATGCCAGGTTGAAGTTTTAGGTACAAGCTTTGATGCAATTGAAAAAGCAGAGGATAGAGAACTTTTTAAAGAACTATGCTTGAAAATTGGCGAGCCTGTATGTAAGTCAGATATTGCAACATCAATTGAACACGCTATAGAGGTAGCTAATGAAATTGGTTATCCAATTATTGTAAGACCAGCATTTACCTTAGGTGGTACAGGTGGAGGATTTGCGGATAATGATGAAGAATTAAGAGAACTTGCTAAATTTGCTTTAAAACTATCTCCAGTTGGTCAAATTTTAATTGAAAAATCAATAAAGGGCTTTAAGGAAATTGAATATGAAGTAATGCGTGATGCTAATGACACAGCTATTGCTATTTGTAATATGGAAAATATTGATCCAGTTGGAGTTCATACTGGAGATTCAATGGTTGTATGTCCATCACAAACATTAACAAACAAAGAATATCAAATGCTTAGAAATAGTGCTTTAAAAATTATTAGAGCCCTAGATATTAAGGGTGGTTGTAATGTTCAATTCGCACTTGATCCTGATTCGTTTGACTACTATGTAATTGAGGTTAATCCTCGTGTAAGCCGTTCATCAGCCCTTGCATCAAAGGCCTCAGGTTATCCAATTGCCCGTGTTTCAGCTAAAATTGCGGTTGGACTAAATCTTGATGAAATTGATATTGCTAATACAAAAGCGTCATTTGAACCAAGTCTTGATTATATTGTAACTAAGCTTGCTCGTTTCCCATTTGATAAATTTAAAAATGCTGATAACACACTTTCAACTCAAATGAAGGCTACAGGTGAGGTTATGAGTGTTGGAAGATGCTTCGAGGAATCCTTACTTAAGGGTGTAAGAAGCCTTGAGACAGGTGTATGTCATGCCTATTTAAAAAAGTACGATAATGTAAAAACTGACGATTTATTAAAAATGATTGTTACACCAACAGATGAAAGATTATATCAAATCATGGAACTTTTAAGAAGAGATGAGGCTATTAATAAACTTTATGAGTTAACAAAAATTGATCAATTTTTCTTGGAAAAGTTTAAAAATATTGTTTTAATGGAACGTAAACTTAAGAGTAATTCATTAACTCCAGATCTTCTTTTAGAAGCTAAAAAACTTGGTTTTTCAGATAAATATATTGGAATGATTTATGGCTATGATGAGGTTAGTATGACTAAGCTTCGTCTTCAATTTAATATTCGACCAAGCTATAAAATGATTGATACCTGTGCTTCTGAATTTAGTGCTTATGTACCATATTTTTATTCAACTTATGAGCCATATAATGAATCAATTAAGAGTGATCGTAAAAAGATTATCGTAATTGGTTCAGGTCCAATTCGTATTGGTCAGGGTGTCGAATTTGATTATTCAACTGTGCATGCTATTTGGGCTATTAAAGAAATGGGCTATGAAGCTATTGTTATCAATAATAATCCTGAAACAGTTTCAACTGATTATTTGATTTCAGATAAACTTTACTTTGATCCTCTTACAATTGAAGATGTAATGAATATTATTACTCTTGAAGATCCTTATGGTGTAATTGTTGAGCTTGGAGGTCAAACAGCAATTAATTTAGCTGATAAGCTTGCTAAATTTAATGTACCAATGCTTGGAAGTGATAATAAGGCTATTGCTAATGCAGAGGATAGAGAATTATTTAATGAACTTTTAATTAAACTTGGAATTCCTAAGCCAAATGGTGATACAATTATGGACAAGACTAAAGCCTCAGAAGTCGCAAATCGTCTTGGATATCCGGTTCTTGTAAGACCAAGCTATGTCCTTGGTGGAAGAGCAATGCAGGTTGTATATGATGAAAATCAACTTCATCGTTATTTGGATAATGCGTTTGAGGCATCACCTGGACAGCCGGTTTTAATTGATAAATATATTAAGGGCCGTGAGGTTGAAGTAGATGCTATTTGTGATGGTAAGGATGTCTTTATTCCAGGAATAATGGAATTAATTGAGGCCACAGGCGTTCATTCAGGTGATTCAATGAGTGTTTATCCACCTATATCATTAACTGATAAGGTAAAGGATACGATTATTAAATATACTATTGATTTAGGATTAAATATTGGAATAATAGGTTTATTCAATATTCAATTTATTGTTGATAAAAATGATGATGTTTATATTATTGAGGTTAATCCTCGTTCATCACGTACTGTACCATTCCTATCAAAGGCTTCTAAGTATAACTTAGCTAATATTGCAACAAAGGTTATTTTAGGACATTCTTTGAAAGAACAGGGCTATTATAGTGGACTTGGTAAGGTTCAAAATATGTATTATGTTAAAACGCCAACCTTCTCTAATAATAAGCTAAGAGGACTTGATACGGTTTTATCTCCTGAGATGAAATCAACAGGAGAAGCTATTGGCTATGATGAATCACTAAATCGTGCTATTTATAAATCATTAAAAGCCTCAAATATGCGTGTTGTAAATTATGGAACTGTACTTGTGACCTTAGCTGACACAACTAAGGATGAGGCTTTACCATTAATAAAGCGCTTCTATGAGTTAGGCTTTAATATTGAAGCTACAAGTGGTACAGCCAAGTTCCTTAAGAAGCATAATATAAAGACAAGAATTCGTAAAAAGATTTCAGAAGGCTCAGAGGAAATTCTTGATTCATTAAGAAAGGGTCATGTTTCTTATGTTGTAAACACTTCAGATGGTGAAACCCAAAATAAGGATGGTTTTATTATAAGAAGAGTTGCTGTTGAAAATAATGTAACAGTCTTTACATCCCTTGATACATGTAGGGCTTTACTAAATGTTCTTGATGAAATTACAATGAAGGTAGGTACTATTTAATGCTACAAAATGCCCAAATTCTAGAAAATAAAAAAATAATTGATGATGTTTATCAATTAACTGTTAAGGGCGATTTTAAGCCCTTAGCAGGTCAGTTTATTAATATAAAGCTTAATAATGAGGCGTTATTATTAAGAAGACCAATCTCTGTATATGATGCAAACCATAATAGCTTAAGTGTAATATACCGTGTTGTTGGTGCAGGTACAAAAGAACTTGCAAGCTATAAGCCAGGTCAAGAACTTAATATTTTAGGACCTTTAGGTAATGGATTCCCTCTTGTAAAAAATAAACGGGTTTTGATTGTTGGAGGAGGAATTGGTGTTCCTCCAATGTATTTTCTTGCTAAAATGCTTAAGGACGAAAATGATATAACGTTTGTACTAGGTTTTAGAAGTAAAAGTCAAATTATTTTAGAGAATGAGTTAAAAAAATATGGTGATGTTTTTGTGGCAACTGATGATGGTAGTTATGGATATCATGGTAACGTTTTAAAGCTTATTGAAGAGAATAAAATTGATTTTGATGTTATTTATGCCTGTGGACCAACTAGAATGCTAGAGGCACTTGATAATAGATATTGTGGAAAAAAGGAAGGATATATTTCTTTTGAAGAAAGAATGGCATGTGGTATTGGTATTTGTTATGGATGTGCTTGTAAGCCGAAGCAAATTGAACGAGGTATGTTAAGAGTATGTAAGGAAGGACCTGTATTTCCTTTGGGGGTGATTAGTTATGACAAAGCTTAATATAAGTTTACCAGGCTTAAATTTAAAAAATCCTATTATCCCTGCTTCAGGTACCTGTGGTTTTGGAGAAGAGCTGTCAAAATTATATGATTTATCTTTACTGGGTGGGATTTGTATTAAAGCCACAACCAAAGAAAAGCGTTTAGGAAATCCAACTCCTCGTGTTTGTGAGGTTTATGGGGGAATGTTAAATGCAATTGGGCTTGCTAATCCAGGTATTGATGATGTAATTTCTAATAAGCTACCTCTTTTAAAACAATATAATACTGAGGTAATTGCTAATATAGCTGGAAATACTATTGAAGATTATGTTGAGGTTGCAAGAAGATTATCTGAAGATGAAAGTATTAAAGCTTTAGAGCTTAATATTTCTTGCCCAAATGTTCATCAAGGTGGTATTGCTTTTGGCACAAATCCAGAATCAGCCTATGAAATTACATCGAGAGTCAAAGCAGCCTCTAAAAAGCCTGTTTATGTAAAGCTATCGCCTAATGTTAGTGATATTGTATCAATTGCTAAGGCAGTAGAAAAGGCTGGAGCTGATGGTATTACAATGATTAATACCTTAATGGGGATGAAAATTGACTTAAGAACAGGTCGTCCGCTTCTTGCTAATAAAACTGGAGGCTTTTCAGGACCGGCTATCAAGCCTGTAGCTATTAGAATGATTTATCAAGTATATGAGGCTGTAAATATTCCTATTATTGGTATGGGCGGGATTATGAATGCTTATGATGTACTTGAGTTTTTATATGCAGGTGCTAGTGCAGTCATGGTTGGTACTGCTAATTTAATTGATCCTTATGCTTCATTAAATATTGTAAATGAGTTGCCTCATGTTTTAGAAGAATATGGTTTCAGTGATATAAAAGATGCTATTGGATATGCACATAGAAAGGATAAATAAAATGGTTATAATTGCATTAGATTTTGAAAATAAAGAACGTACTTTAGATTTCCTTAAAAAATTTAAAAATGAAAAGTTGTTTGTTAAGGTAGGTATGGAGCTTTTTTATAGTGAAGGACCTTCTATTATAAAAGAAATTAAGGATTTAGGCCATAAAATATTTTTAGACCTTAAGCTTCATGATATTCCTAATACTGTTAAGGGTGGTATGAAAAGCTTAGCCAAGCTTGGCGTTGATATGGTAAATGTTCATGCCGCAGGAGGAATAAAAATGATGCAAGCTGCTTATGATGCGTTTGAAGGTGTTGAAAACAAACCTAAGATTATTGCCGTAACGCAGTTAACATCAACATCAAAGGAGGCTATGAATAATGAACAAGGCATTCCTGGTGATGTTATTGATTCGGTTTTACGTTATGCAAAATGTGCTAAGGAAGCACATCTTGATGGTGTTGTTTGTTCACCTCTTGAAGTAAGAGCAATTAAGGATTCTTTAGGTGAGGATTTTTTAACGGTAACACCAGGTATTAGACCTCAAACGGTAAATGATGATCAGGTACGAGTAACAACCCCTCATGATGCAAGAGAACTTGGAACTAACTATATAGTTGTTGGACGTCCAATTACTAAAGCAGAGGACCCATATAAAGCATATTTAGAAATTAGAAAGGATTTTTTAGGTGAATAATATGAATCAAATTGCAAAGGATTTATTAAGTATTAAGGCGGTTTTTTTATCTCCAACAAAGCCATTTACTTGGGCTTCAGGTATAAAATCACCAATTTATTGTGATAATCGTTTAACGCTATCTTATCCTGAGGTAAGAGAAAGAGTAGCTAAATCAATTGCTAATATAATAGAAGAAAAATATCCTGAATGTGAAATTGTGATGGGTACAGCAACTGCAGGTATCCCTCACGCAACCTTAGCAGCTTATTTTTTAAACAAACCTTGTGGTTATGTTAGAGGCAAAGCTAAAGATCATGGAAGACAAAATCAAATTGAAGGTAAATATGAAAAGGGTCAAAAGGTTGTTGTAATTGAGGATTTAATTTCAACTGGTGGTTCATCACTTGAGGCGGTTGAAGCATTAAAAGAAGAAGGACTAGAGGTTTTAGGAGTTATCTCTATTTTTACTTATCAAATGAAAAAAGCTATCGATCGCTTTAATGAAGCAAAATGTGAATACACTAGCCTTGCAACATTTGATGAATTAATTGAAGAAGCAGTTAAAGAAGGTTACATATCTTGTGATGAGGCAATTAAGGTTAGAAAGTTTAAGGAAAATCCACAAGATGAATCATGGATTAATGCTTAATACATAAAAAAATCTTTTTTCAGAAAACGCTTGCAATAATATTTTATTGTGCTATAATATAAGCGTGTTAGCGCTTTCAAAAAGCGCGATGCATCAACAAAGAAAAAAGATTGGAAAGAAAAAAGAGTAAAAAAACTTATTGAGAGAGTAAGTTTTTTTATTTTTTTTATACTCTCGTCAATATTCAGCTTTTTTCGATAGTCGAACTTGCTATGATTTTAACTGGTGAGACGCGCTTGAAAGTTAAAATTTTTGATTTTGAGCATGAAAATGATCTTGAAAAAGCAATTAATGAATTCATAAAAAGAAAAAAAATTATTGATATAAAATATCAAATTTCCCATTTTTATGCTGGAAATGAGCAAATTTACTCGTTTTCAGCTTTAATTATGTATGAAAACGACCAAATATACGAGAAATAGCTATTTTTTCGCAAATATCAAAAGTCTTTTCTTTTGAGTCATCTTACCGTAATATTAAGATATAATATTTAAAATTGAGATGAGGTAAGTGAAATGACTAATAAACAAGATAAAATTATTAATCAAATAATGAAAAAGTATATTTTTGAGGATAATCCTAGTGCTATCGTTGGAACAGAATTACGTTTAAGAAGAAATGGATTATCTAAAACATTAAATGCAATATGTCAAAAGACATGTTCTGTAAGTTATCTTTCTAAAATCGAGAAAAACGAAGTAAATCCTAATCCGGAACTTCTTGAGGAGATTTGTGACCGCTTAAAATTAACTAAAGAAAACCTTGAAGTTATTAATAATAGTAAAATCATTTTTGATGATGTTATAAAAGCTACATTTGAAGGAAAACCAAATGTTATTTATGAAGCGTTTCTAAAAATTCAGGGTTTTAAGAACTATCGAGCAAAATTAATTGAATTTTATTATTGTGTAATGATTGATGAACTTAAGGATGCAAGAATACTTTTTAGTGAGCTTAATAAGCTTGTAGGAACAATGCTTCTTAATGATTTAATTATGTTTGCATATACAGAAGCACTATATCATGAAAAATTAAATGAACTTCAAGAATCATATACATTACTTATTGGGCTTGAAAAATTAACGTTACCATTTAAATTTCTTGATTGCTTAGTTAAAGAAACAAAGGTTAAAATATTATATAAAATAAATTCTAATCTATTTTTAGCTAATATTCAATCATTTAAAAATATATGTTTGAAATACAATGCCTATGATAAAATGCAAGTTGCCGATGATATGGTAAAAAGATACATGGTAAGAAATAGATATTTCGCATTATTGGAACTTGATGAAAATAATAAAGCGGATCATGATTATTTATTATATGAGGAAATTTCTTCAAATGATGAAATACATAATAGAAAGGGATATTCCCCTTTTACAAGACTTTTATATTTAAAGAAAACGCACAATAAAGACTATGATGCGCAATATAAGCTATTAAATGAAAAGCTAACACCTGAAGAAGATTTAGTTTTAAAAATTACTGAAGAAAGCGTATTGTCTGATCAGTATTATCATGATGTAATGGAAATTTATTATCCAATGGCATTAGCTATTGGAGATGAAATAATTATTACTTTAGTTGAAAATGAACTGGTGAGGCTCTTGCAAAATCAAAAAAGATATTTAAGAATAGTTGATATTTATTTAAATAGTAGTAAAAGAAAAAAGGAGCTTGGTTTCTTTTGCTAAAAAAGTACCGTATTAAAGTTATCCTATTAGTGCTTTCAGTATTTATATGTCAACTATTCTTGTTAAATGTTAATGCCTATGTTGGAAATGGATTTTTATGGAATAAAACAGAAATTTATGTAGATTTAAATAGCAATTTTGATGATTATATTAAAGAATTTGAGGTAAAATTTTATTATAAGGGAGATTTAACAAATGAAGAGGTTAAGGTTTCCTTAGATTCATTTTATTATGGTAATTTAACAATTAGTACAAATATAGTTGAAACAAAAGCTGTAAAAATGATAGCGACAGTACCGGGATATTCATCATATGATAGAAGAGATATTCTTGTACATGTTGTTGATACAGAATTTCCTAAAATTACCAAAATAAAGGATTTAGATTTTGAAATTGGTCAAGTTATTAATTATGATGATTATTTTAAATTTTCTGATAATGATAAAATTGAATCATATCAATATAATGATTCAAAAATTAATTATTCTGTTCCTGGACTTTATATATTAAATGTTGTTGTATCTGATCCTTCTGGACATACTCTTTCTGAAAATTTTAGTGTCAGTATTAGTGATAAAAGTATGCCAGATTTAATATTATCAAATTTTATTACTGTTGAATATGGTGATTTAGATTTCGATATTAAAAATTATGTAAAGGCTAGTGATTCTTATGAGGGTGATTTAACATCTAGTGTTACAATTTCCGGACTCGATATTTATAAGCTTGGAGATCAAACTGTTACAATTTTTGTAAGTGATAGTAGTGGAAATGTTAGAAGTGTTAGTAAAGTTATTACGGTTGTTGATACAACTGCTCCGGTTTTAGAATTATCAAAATATAATGATACAATTTATTTAGGTGAAGAAACTCCTGATTTGAGAGGTTATATAAAAAGATGTGATGATAATACATCAGAAATAAATATGTCAGATGTTGAAATAGATGCCACTTCCTTCTTGATGGAGTATGGAAGCTACACAATTACATATAAGGTTCACGATAAGGCCAATAATTATTGTATTAGAAAATTAAACTTAAGTGTAAGCTATAAGGAAGCTCCTGTAATTGAATGTAAGGATTTGGAATTTGAGCAAAATGAAACAATTAATCTTAAAGATTATATTAAAGTATCAGATTTATATGATGAAAGTATGTCATCAAATTATAAGCTGTATGATAGTGCTCTTGATACTAAAACGCCTGGTAAGTATGAAATATTTGTAGAGGCTACAAATATGGCAGGACATTCTACAATAGCTAAATTTTATGTTACAGTAAAGGCCAAAAATTCCGATACTAAGAATACCTTTTATGATATCTATGAGTATATTTATGAGAATAAGCTTGTAATTATATTAGCTATTATTGTAATAAGTGGAGTTATAGTTGGGCTTCTAATAAAAAAAGCAAACAAAAAAATATAGTATAACTTTAATTTAAACCTATCAAATGATATAATAAACCCAAGAGGTGAAGTCATATGATAGGTTTTTTATATGGTCAAACAGAATATAATATATTAAAATCAGCTATGCGACTTGAGGATTATGTAAATAAGGCTAAATTATATGGCTACAAGTCCTTATCGATTACTGATCATAATATGTATGGTCACTATAAATTTTATAATTTATGTCTTAAAAATGGTATTAAGCCCTTAATTGGCGTTGAGCTATACTATAAATCTTTTGATGATAAAAAGGATAAAATTATAGTATATGCATTAAATGATACTGGCTATATGGAAATTTTGAAATTATCAAGTATAGATAAGCTTGAGGGAAAAATATTTTCTTTAGAGGAATTGTCAAAATTTGAAAATGTAATTTTTATTTCAACCTTCGAGTCTGAGTGGTACCGGACAAATGATCTTAATGTTTTATATGATAAATATAAAATGCTTAAGCATTTTGGTATAGGTTTAAGCTTTGCAGGTCAATCTTTATTAAGTCAAAGTAATTTGTTATATGAATTTGCAACTAAAAATAACATTAAAATTTATCCTATATCACCAACATTATATGACACATTGGAAGACTTTGATGCATATGAAGCATTATGCTTAATTGCTTCAGAAAAGCCTATGTCCTATTTTGATTTTCATCTTAAAAATTTAAGAGATCTTGAAGATGAATACTTTATGCATGAAGAAGTTTTTAAAAACTATGAAGAACTAGTAACTGAGTCTTCTGTTACTATTTTTAAAGTAAAAAAATCTCTTCCTAAATTTAATACAGGATTAAATACCTCATCAGCGGAGTATCTTCAAAGTTTATGTCAAAAGGGCTTAGAAAGAAGATATAGCTACTCTCATGTAGCTGATTTGAAAAAGTATAAGGAAAGAATGAATTATGAATTATCTGTTATTCATTCTATGGGCTATGATGATTATTTTTTGATTGTTTGGGATTATGTGCGATATGCTAAAAAAGCCGGAATTATGGTAGGCCCTGGACGTGGAAGTGCTGCTGGATCACTTGTGGCTTATTGCTTGGGAATTACTAATGTCGACCCTTTAAGATATAATCTTTTATTTGAACGTTTTTTAAATCCTGAACGTGTTACAATGCCTGATATTGATATGGATTTTCCGGATAATAAAAGAGAAGATGTTATTAATTATGTAAAATCTAAATATGGTGATTATAGAGTATGTACAATATCTGCCTTTGGTACATTTCAAGTTAAATCATCAATAAGAGATATTGGTAGAGCCTTAAAAATAAAATCTCAGGATATTGATATTATTACAAAGCTTGCGGCTAAGGCTTCCGATTTTGACACTTTTTTAAGTGATTATCGTGAGAATAAGGAAATATATAAATTATTGACAGTTGCTAAAAAAATTGAAAATTTACCAAGAATAATTACGACTCATGCGGCTGGTATTATTATTTCTGATGATGATCTGACAAATAATGTTCCCCTTCAAAAGGGATCAACTGATCTCTATCAATCTCAGCTTGACTCTCATGATTTAGCTGATTTAGGACTTTTAAAGATGGACTTTTTAGGAATCACTAATTTAGCTATTATTGATAGTATTTGTTCATCAATACCTAATTTAAATAATATTACAATTCAAAATATACCGCTTGATAATGAACATACCTATGAGCTTTTAAGAAAAGGTGATACCGATGGTATTTTTCAGCTTGAAAGTGAAGGTATTAAAAAGGTTTTAGTTAAGCTTAAGCCAACCTCCTTTAATGATTTGGTTGCCGTATTAGCACTTTACCGACCTGGTCCTATGGATAATATCGATGAGTTCATTTTAAGAAAGCATGGTAAATCTTTTTCCTATCTTCATCCCGATTTAGAGCCGATTTTAAAAGAAACATATGGTATTATTGTTTATCAGGAACAAATTATGCAAATTTGTGTTCGATTTGCAAAAATGTCATTAGCTGAAGCCGATATATTAAGACGTGCAGTTTCTAAAAAGGATAAGCAGCTCTTAACGGAAAATCGAGAAAAATTTGTAGGTGGCGCGGTAAAAAATGGCTATGAGAAAAAGGTAGCTGATGATATATATGACTATATTGTTAAATTTGCAAATTATGGATTTAATAAGAGTCATAGTGTTGCCTATTCAATTATTTCTTATCATATGGCCTATTTTAAGGCTAATTATTTTGCCCTATTTATGGCAAAGTATTTAAATAGTGTTTTAGGTAATGTTAGTGTTATAGAAAATAAGCTAATGTATGCAAGAAGAAGAGGAATTAATGTTTTACCACCAAATATTAATGTATCTTGTGAGTATTTTGTTACTAAAGGAAATGATTTGATTTATCCTTTAACTGGAATTCAACAAATTGGCTTTCAAATTGCTAAACAAATAATTGCCGAAAGAGAAAATGGTTCTTTTAAATCTTTAAACGATTTTAAAGAAAGACTTCCGCAAATAAATAAGAATGTAATTGAAGCTTTAATTTATTCAGGTGCTTTTGACTCTTTTAATGTAACTAAGAAAATGATGCTAAGTCAAAGTGATCCGCTTGAGTCTATTTTTAGTAATGAATTAAAATCAGAGCTTAAAAATATTTCTGGTGAGCTATCAGCAGATGAGCTTAGATTAGGTGAAAGAAAATATTTAGGTTTTAATATTCAATATGATTTGTTTAAAAATATGGAATATCTTCAAAAACAATATAACGCTATCCCTTTTTCTAAAAGGGCTATTAATTATAATAGCAGAATTATTGTTGAATTTTTAAATATTAAAGAAATTAAAACTAAAAAAGGTGATTATATGGCTTTAGGAATTGCCTTTGATGGTAAGACATCATTAAAGCTTGTTATCTTCCCTAATGCCTATATGAAGATTAAAAAAATGCTTAAAACAGATGAATTATATTTGACTACGGGAAGACTTTTAAAGTCTAGTGTTACTAATGAATATGAATATCAGTTAGATGATATTCTAGAAAAAATTAGGTGAAAAAATGAATTATACGGATGTTTTAAAAAAAGCTAAGGAAAATGTCGGCCCTTATTGTAAGGCTTGTAATATATGTAATGGATATGGCTGTAAGGGACAAATCCCTGGGCCTGGAGCTAAAGGTCGAGGTGATGGGGCGATAAAAAATTATGAAGCGTGGGAACAATATAGAATTAATATGGATACAATTACGGATATTCAGACTGTTTCAACAGAAACTTCATATTTTGGATATAAAACGAGAGCCCCTATTTTTGCAGGTCCTGTTGGGGCAGTAAAAAATCATTATAGTGATAAATATAGCGATATGGAATATAACAAGATTATGCTTGAGCAAATGAATGAAGATGGTCTTTTAGCTTTTACAGGTGATGGCAAGAACGAGAGTGTAATGATTGAAGCATGTGAAGCTTTAGCTAGAATTTATGGAAGAGGTATTCCAACAATAAAGCCTTGGGATATTAATACAATGAAACAAAAGATTGATTTAGTTAAAAAAGCTAATTGTATCGCGATTGCCTGTGATATTGATGCTTCAGGACTTCCTTTCCTTAAAAATAATAATCCTCCTGCTGGAGCTAAAGCAACTAAAGAATTAAAAGAAATTATTAAATATGCAAAAAAGCCTTTTATTATTAAAGGTATTATGACTGTAAATGGTGCCTTAAAGGCGGTTGATGCCGGAGCTAGTGCGATTGTTGTATCTAATCATGGCGGAAGAGTTTTAGATGATGCGATGCCAACGGCATTAGTATTACCACAAATAGTTAAGGCTGTTGCTGGAAAATGTCTTGTTTTTGTAGATGGTGGAATAAGAAGTGGAGCAGATATTTTTAAAGCTCTAGCTTTAGGTGCTGATGGTGTATTAATTGCAAGACCTTATGCAGTAGCATTATATGGTGGTGAAAAAGAAGGAATTCATGCTTATAATGAAAAGCTTATTTCTGAACTTGAAGATGTTATGCTAATGGCAGGAGCGAGGTCAATTAAGGACATTAGACCTGAGATGATAACAAAAATTAATTTGTGATTCTTTTTCCTATAAAATATGCCCTAATGTAATATAATGGCCTTGGTGGTAAGTATGGAACGTAGTGAAAAAGAATTAAAAAAAAGAGAACAAATACTAAATGGAAATATTTTAAAAGCTATTTTGATGATTGCCTTGCCAATTTTATTTTACAACTTATGTAATTATTTATATGGTATTTATGATATGATGGTTGTAAAAAAGGCAGGAATTGGGGACGCAGCTGATATAGTTGTACTTGACCAAATAAAAAATATGATTTCAACAGTTGGTGGAGCACTTGCAACAGGTGGCGGTATTCTTATTTCAAGAAGATATGGAGCTAAGGATATTGATGGAGCTAAAAGATGTGCAAATACTTTATTTAGTTTAGCACTAATTATTACCGGAATCACTTTTATTTTTATTCCGATTGGTAAACCATTCTTGTTGTTACTTCAAACTGATAGTACAACAATTGAAAATGCAATGGGGTATTACAATGTTCAAATTATTATTTTAATGATTACAACGATGAATAACACCTTTATTGCGATTGAAAAATCTAAGGGTAATACCTTTAAGCTTGTTATTTTAAACTTAGGTGTTATTTTTATTAAAGTTGGTCTTTCAACCTTGTTTGCATTTGGTCCTTTTGAAAATGTAACAGTTACTTGGCTTGCAGTTGCTACAATGCTGGCTCAGCTTTTTATGTTTGGCTTTGGAATTGTTTTTTGTTTTATTCCTACAAATGTTTTAAGAATATCAATTAAAAGCTTAAACCTTGATAGAGAAAATTGCTTAGGCATTTTTAAACTAGCACTTCCGGTTTTTATAGGTAGATTTTTATTTAGCTTTGGAAAGGTATATGTTAATTCTTCAGCTACATCTGTTTATGGTAAGATGTGTGTTGGTGCTTTAGGTATTTCTAATACAATGGCAGGACTTATTACTAATTGTGTTAATTCCTTTGAAGATGCTGGTTCAACAATTGTATCTCAAAACTATGGTAATTCTAATGGAAAAAGAATTCAAAAATTTTTCTTTATTAATTTAGCAGTTTTATCAGTTTTATCATTAACGGGAAGTATAACAATGTTCATACTTAAAGAAAATATTGCAAGCTTTTTTGCCGGTAATGATTTAGAGTATAAAGAAATGATTGTTAATATTTTTAAATGGGAATGTATGGATTTATTCTTTAGTGGCTTATCTGCAGCAGCCGCATCATATTTCTATGGCTTTGGTATGACAAAGATAACAATGACTCTTTCAATGTCAACCTTGTTTGCATTTAGAATACCAACTCTTGTAATTTTAATGTATGCTGTTAAGATGAATTATGAAGCATGTGGAATTGCAATGTTTGTATCGAATACCTTAAGTGGTATAATTGCAATTATAATTGCACTTGTAATGGTATTAAGACTTCCGAAAAGTAAAAAATATAAAAATTTATTTGAAGCAGAGGCTTAGGCCTTTGCTTTTTTTTTATAAAAATTATAAAAAAATCATGAAGTAGAGGACGTTTTGTCCTCTTTTTTTTGCTTTTTTAAGGCTTTTAAAGTACTTAAATTCAAAAATATAGATAACTAAGCCATTTTTTTAGTGGTCAAAACGTCCCTTTTACTTTTAGTAGGAACAAATATAATAAGGGCGTAGGTTATATCCTATGATTACCTAATTACTACCATGCTGCAGAAAGTGGAATCTCTTTTTAATTAGGTAATGAAAAAGTTAACAAAACATTTATAGAGATTAAACTGTTAAATATTAAAGGGAATGATAAATCAAATTTTACAAGTGTTTCAATTATTGGAGTGATTTGTTACTTGACAGGTGATTTATATGAATTTGTTTCTAACATATACCAATAAGAGGTATTTTAGTAATTTTATAAGTAATATCATGTAAGAAATTAAATGAAAATAGAAAAACACCACCCTCAAAAATAGGTGTTATCTTCCCAGTATAAGTGAAGGGATATCAATCATTTGAAAGGAGGTGACTTAAATATGGAAATTAACATTATAGTTACTATGGTAGGATTATTTGCTTCATTATCAAGTGTTGCATTTGCATTTTTAGCATTTAAAAGAAGTGAAAAGCAGGAACATAAGGTAGAAGGAAAGAGTGAAGGATTAATCCTATCCGATATTGGGTATATCAAAGCTTGTGTAGATAGAATGGAAAAGAATCTAGCTATAGTTGATGAAAGATATCGTAATGTCGTAGAACGACTGGCTAAGGTCGAAGAAAATGTAGCTAATGCTCAAAAAAGATTAGATGAAATTATTAAAGAAGGTGGATAAAAGATGAGTTATTTGAGCGTACCTATTATAGTTTTATGCTGCTATTTAGTAGGTGAAATTTACAAATTTATATTTGAGAAGAAACAAAAAGCATATAAATTGATACCAATAATTCTTTCTGCTTTAGGTGGAATAATTGGTATAGTTATTTATCTTACCAATCCAAAAATTATATTTAATGCATCAAATATTTGGATTGCATTACAAATTGGTATTGTGAGTGGTGCATCATCAACTGGTGCAAATCAAATAATTAAGCAATTATTCAAGGAGGATGCGAAAAATGAATGATAAAGAATTTAATACATTTTTAAATAATATTATGGCAAAGAGAGAATATATGCTTGTTGTACGTAAGCATGTTTCAAGCTTTATTGAAAAGATATTAAGATGCTTAGGTCATGATTTTAGACATGATGTTTTTAAAAGTGTAGTATATGGCGAAAAGCCATATATTACACCAGAAGAAGAAAAATGGAAAAGCTATTATGATTCTTTTATGTATTTAATGTTAAATAGACATAGTCCTTTTACAACTAGTTTAGTTAAAAGGTTCATGTATTTGATTTTAAATAAAGAACTAGATGATTCTTTGCTATTAAAGATAACATCAAAGGCATTTTATCTAGATAATGAATTTAGTATTGAAGCTTTGACTAGATTTTATATGGAAAGCTATGAGTGTTTAAATATTTTAAGTGAACAAGATTGTTTTATTATAAGCTTTATGCTACTTAATTACTTTCTTGTAAGACATAACATTCCCTGTATTAGGCTTCTTTATATGGATTTTAAAAGATATGAAGAATCTAAGGAAGAATATTTAAAAGAAAATAATCAGGTGTTAGAAGATTTTTTTAAGGAAATTATTCTTAAATCAAAGCTTCAAACAATTAAGTTTAATAATGAGCTTAAGCCTATTAGCTTAGAAGATATAAAGAATGTATTTACTAATGATAAAGAAAAGCTTATAGAAAAATATCATATTAAGAATATTTATTTGTTTGGATCATTTGCTAAAGAAATAGAAAGGCTTGATTCAGATATTGATTTACTAGTTAGATTTAATGAATGCAATTCCTATGAAAGAAAAAAAGAAATTATGGAATATCTAAATAGTAATTATACAAATGTATTTAAACGATTTATTGATTTTGGAGAAATCTCAGATGAAATTAATGATGGATTTATTTTAGAAAACAATAAACTTATAAAAATAATTTAGGAGGAAAGAAAAATGAGTTTAGGATTAAAAAAATATACGCATCAGCTTGAGCAGGAATTAGTAGATGCGAAATTTAATGTAAATACCTGCGATTTGAATTTAATTGGTGTAATTAATGTATTAGCTACAAGTGGAATAGCACCAATTAATTTAAACTTAATTTTTAATTTAGAAAATAAAGATGAAGATGGTCTTTTTGGTAAAGGCTTTAAGCTAGACCTATATAAGAAGATTGAAAGTAAAGGTAGAGATTTTAAGGTTACAAACGCTGATGGATCAGTTGATAATTATTATGAAGCTAATGGATATTATAATAAAGAAACTAAATTGACTGCAAGTGAGGAATCTACTGATGAAGATGTTGCCAATTATACATTTAGAATTGTAGATAGTGGAGGAAATGGAATATCATTTTCAACAGGAGATGTAGAATATGCAAATTATCCATCTCATATTCAAGCTAAACCGAATGTTAATTATAATATTGGTTTTGAATCAAAGAATATTAAATTAATTTCTAATAATAAGGATAAAGAAGTAAAATTTATTCGTGATGCAAATGGTAAAGTAAAAAATATTGAATATTATTTAGGAAAATACCCTTCAGCTAAATTAAAGAAAAGCACAGAATTTACATATTTAAATGGTATGATAAATACAATTACAAACTATGCTTATAATGATACGGGAAATAAACTATGTCAAAGTGTATATACAATTAGCTTGTCAGATACACAAATGACAATTAGTGAAAAATATAGTAAGGAAAAGCTTGTATATGAATTAAGTAAGAAGAAGGTAACATCTTTTTCTAAATATTATGGTGGATTGCTTGATAAGACAAGTCAGGTGAAATTATCTACACTATCAGGTCAAACAAAAATCACCGATTATAGAGGAAATATATCTTATGTTATTTATGAAAATAATTTACCTTGTGTATTTATCGATCATGAAGGAAATTGTCAAGAGGCTTCATATGATTTAGAGACGAAAGAACAGGTATATAAAAGTGATGTGATTAGATATAGTCAAGCAGCCGGTAATATGCTAACTTCAAAAAGTGTAGATGCATTAGATAAGCCATTAAGGGTTAATGTATCAGAAGCTTAAATATCATATCCTGCATATGATACTATTTTGGGAGACTCATTAAGATATGTTTCTGGATTAGGTAGCTTAACTAAAAATATTAGTTTAACGGGACTTGGAGGAGATACCTATGAATTTGTTATGTTTGCAGGAGCAAAAAGAGGAACTACAAATAAAATAACTATATCATTAAGAGGAGCAAATGATGTGTCAACAAGAACAATTGCCCTAACAAATACTCCAAGAATTATTTCATTAGGATTAAGAGTCCTTAAAAGTCATAGTATGCTAACATTGACAATAAATATTGATGGTTTTGATGGCTATATAGGTGCCCTACGTTTATATAAGAAAAACTTTGGTATGACCGCTGTTTATGATGATAAAGGAAATATTATAGGACAAAGTAATGGAACTTCATCTTCAAGCTTTAAATATAATGGAAAGAATCAATTAATTGATGTAAGAAATAGTCAAGGAGTAGCTTACGATATTAAATATGATACTAATGGAGATATTGTATCATCAACGGGAACATATGGAATTAAAACAGAAAACGAATACGATGAAAATGGAAACCTTAAGCTTTCTAAACAAAGTGCATATAATGTTTTAAATGAAATAGAGTATACTTATGATGAAAATGGCTTTTTATCATCAAAGACAGATGAATTAGGGTATAAAGAAGAATATGAATATGATTCAGTAGGTAAGATTTTAAAATCTACTGATGCCTTATCACGCGTAAGTCAGTATAAGTATGATCAATATATGAATTTAAATAATTTAGTATTAAGTAATAATCATTCAACTAATTATACATATGACACTCGTCATCGATTAAGTACAATTAGTAATCAAAGTGGAATTAAATATAGCTTTACATATGATAATTTTAATAATGTTATTAAGGTAGAATTAAATGGTATAACCCTATTTAAGTTCACATATAATGATGAAATGCAGCTTGTAAGCCAACAATATGGGGAAAATGGGGATATTTATAACTTTAAGTACGATACTAAGGGAAAAATTGTAGAAATTAAGTATGGTTCATCAACTAGATATAAATTCAATTATAATAGCTTAAACCAAATTGTATCAATTCTAAATCAAAATGGACAAGTATTAAATAATTATGAATATGATATTAATGGTAATGTTACAAGAGAATATAAAACAAATATGGATTTAAAGTATGAATATGATAAGGAAGGAAATATCATAAGAAGTGAGTCTAATGTTAATGGTAAAAAGATTTATCAAAGTTATAATGTACTTTCAAAATCACAAAGTGCATATCCTGAATCAATTGTAGGCGAATTTGTAGATGCTAATATTAATGTGGCGACATATTTAACAGACTCTAATTTGATTGGAAATAATAAAATAATCTATAGTTTTGATAATTCTTGTAATCAATTTTCAAAAACCGTAAGAAGAGATAATAGTATTCCATGTCTAGATTTTAATTTAGATCCAAATGGTATTTTGTATCATGTTGATGGTGAAAATTACGGTCAACCAATGGGAAAGGTTGCAATGTGGTTTAAACCATCATCATTAAGTACAACAGAATATTTGTTTAGTCAAAAAAATAATAAAGGTAATGGATTTTTGGGAGTATATATTAAGGATAAAAAATTGCATGTAGAAATTTATAATAGTAATAATACAAGAATTGAATTACTTACATCAAAATATGAGGTAAGAAATAATGCCTGGAATTTCTTTGGAATAAGCTATTATTTGCCAACTCCAGATGGATACTCAGATGGAGATGAGGGAGAAATTAAATTTTGCTTAAATGGTAATATTCAAACAATGGAAATGACAGGAAGAAACTATGGACTTGAAATGGATAAAAATCCTGCATATCATATTGGACATATGTATTTTAATGGTGAAAGCTCAGGCTTTTCTGGTAAGATAGCATTATTAATGATAAGCAATAATGACGATAGCGATATAAGCATAAGTACATTGATGAATTATTATAAATTAACAAAGGACTATATTTGTGATAATCAAGGCGACACACAGTGGAGATGTGTTAATTCATCAAGTTCAAACTTATATACAATCGATTCAAATATTCAAAACAATTATGAAATTTTCCCACTTCAAAATGATTTAAAATCATTAAAAGGAGTTTCTCCTATTAATTATGATCTAAGAGCATATGCTAAATGTGATAATGATAGATCTTTTAATTATAATTATTTAAATAAAGGATTTTCATATGTAGCAGATGGACAAGTGTTAGAATATGAATTAACACCAAAGGATTCCGGAACAATTATGCTAAGAGCATATACGGATGCCAAAACTGATAAGCAATATTTCTTTGAAGGATTTAATGATAAGCAAACCTTAGGCTTATATCGTAATGCAAATAATAAACTATGCTTAGATTTAGATGGTAAGGTTGTAGAATCTTCCATTACAGTCTCAACTGGTTCATGGCATACAATCGGTATTTCTTATGATACTGAAGATCCTAATGATTCACAGGTGGTATTTAAGTATAAAAATATTCGTTTCTTTGTGGATGGACTGATAGATACACATCAGATTGAAACATGGTTTAATTATAAGAGCTTGTCATTTATGATTGGAAGATGCTACGATGAAAATATGATTGATGACTATGCAAATTCATATCCATTATATGGTCAAATTGAAATGCTAGCTGTATCAAATTATTATGTATCTGAGGCTACATTAAGAAGCTTAAGTAATGAACTTCAAGGCTTTTCAACGATTAATGAATATGATGAATTTGGATTATTAAAATATAAAGAACTTCATAGTTCGACGGTAAAAATTTTAAGAACATATTATGATACTAAAACAACAAATGCTCATAAGGAAGCTAAAGTACCAATTGTAAAATCAGAAATCAAATATTATGGTTCAAAAAATTATACAAGAAATTATGAAACAGATAATATTGGAAATGTAGTTAAAATTACAGATTCAGTATTTGGCAGTCATAATTATACTTATGATTACAGGGGATTCTTAACTAAGGAAGATGATATTGGATATGCTTATGATAATAATGGAAATATTACAAAGGCTGGAAATGATACCTTTACTTATGATAATTTAAATCGATTAAAGACGATAAATGGATGGCCAGTATCATTTTCTTCAACAAATCCAGGAAATCCTGCAACCTATAGAGATACCGCATATAGATTTGAAGGAAGAAGATTAATTTCAATATCAGAAGAATTAGGTATTGATGAGCAAAAGAGTATTGATTATACTTATGATAGTAATGGCTTAATAATTAAAAAGGTTTTAGGCTATTGGTATGATGACGATAGAGATTCGGAAGAATTTACAACGCAGTATTATTATGATGGAGATAAGCTTATAACAGAAATAAATCAATATTGTAGATTAGATTTCTTATATGATGAAAATGGCATGTTATATGGTTTGATTAAAGATAATTCTAGTAAGTATTTTTATGTAAGAGATTATCTTCAAAATATTTTAGGAATAGTTGACCAAAATGGTAAACTTGTTGTAAAATATAAGTACGATGCATATGGTAATAATAAAGGAATAGAAGATACAAGTGGATGTAATTTAGGTACTCGTAATCCATTTAGATACAAAGGATATTATTATGACGATGATGCAGAAATGTATTATTGTAAATCAAGATTTTATGTACTAAAGTGGAGAAGATGGTTAAATAATGATAGTATTAATTATCTTGAGCCTCAAAATATTACTTGTTTGAATTTATTTGCATATTGTAATAATAATCCCGTAATGTATGTGGATCCAACAGGTGACTTTGCAATAAGCATTTTAGCTTTAATTATTGGAGGAATTATTGGTGCTTGTATTGGCTTTGGAACGGCTGCCTATATTGATTCTAAAGATGGGCAAATGTTTAATGGTGATGTTAAATGGTATGATTATTTGGGAGCAACAGCACTTGGAGGCGTAGTTGGTGCTGGGGTAGGTGCTTTAGCAACTATAGCTTTTACCGCATCAATTCCTACATTTGGACTTATTGGTTCTGGTGGTGCATTATCATTTGGTATTACAGGTGCTGTCGAATTGACAATTAGTGGGACTTTAGGATTATTAGCGGCAGGGGCATTAGGCGCTGTATATATGTTCTCTAAAGGAAACGGTCCTAGGATAGGACATAACCATTATGAAAATAAACAGTTTAGACAACTATGTAGAAAGCATAATTTAACAAAAACTGAGGAAGAGAAATTGCATAGATATATTTCACATCAAAATTATACATATCACGAAATAGAAGAGTTAATTTTTGAACTATTCGGCAAATAGGAGAAGAAAGATGGATTTGATTGATTTTTTACAAGGAAAAAAAATTGAAGATATTACATTAATTAGGGGACTAGGAATAATTCCAGCTTTTATTAGAATTGTAGTTTCTTTTAATGATGTAAAGTATTATCTGGAAACAGAGATTAATTTTAGAGTTATCTATGGAAAACAGATGATATTATGCTTTGATGATATGTTTTTGAATAAAAAGTATAACGAAATGTCTGTAAAAATGTATAGGTCTCAAGTTGATATAGAAAAGTCTCTATTGCAAATTAATTTAGAAAGTACTCGTAAGAAAATAATTGGAAAATTAATAAAAAAATTGAAAATTACCCCTTATGGTGATTTGACATTTTATCTTTCTTCAAAATGTAGGCTTCAAATAATAAACGATACTCATTTGAATGATTCATGTATTTTTCGAATTCGAACTGAAAATGAATGTAAGGAAATAATTACAAATAATGGAAAAAAGTTTTATATTGAGGAGACACTTTATGAAATTTGTAATAAAAATAATTGTATAGAAATAAAAAATAGTATATAAAAAAATATTAGTATTCTTGCCTCGTAGGTATATGAAGTTTGCTTCATATACCTGTTTACGTAATAACTATACTTTTTAGGAATAGGTGACCAAAATGATAAACTTGTTGTAAAATGTAGTTACGATGCATATGGTAATAGTAAGGGAATAGAAGATACAAGTGGTATAGGAATAGGAAGCTATAATCAATTTAGATACAAAGGATATTATTATGACGATGATGCAGAAATGTATTATTGTAAATCAAGATTTTATGTACTAAAGTGGAGAAGATGGTTAAATAATGATAGTATTAATTATCTTGAGCCTCAAAATATTACTTGTTTGAATTTATTTGCATATTGTAATAATAATCCCGTAATGTATGTGGATGAAAATGGAAATTTTGTTTTAAGTGCATTACTTCTAACTGTTGCATTATCTGCATTAGCAGGAGCAATTAATAGGTTAGTTGGTCAATTTGTTTCAGATGTGGTATCTAATGCTTGGAAAATGGATTAAATTTCTCAAAATGGGAATTTTCAACATGGGAAACATATGTTGGTTCTACACTTGGAGGAGCAATAGGTGCACTTGCAACTATTCCTGGTGCAGGAATATATCTCGGATCAGTATTTGGTAATGCCGCTTCTACAGCAATTAGTATGGGATTAGAAAATGCAACAGGAAGATCTAGTTATTCTGGAGTAAACTTCATTTCTAATATATTAGTGTCGGGAGCAATTGGTCTAGTATCTGCAGGAATTGTAGATTGTCATATGAATATAAGTGGAATTAATAAAGGAAGCCATAGTTTTAAACAGTTTTTTAAATCTGGTTTAACTAAGAATAGAAAATATAATTATTCGATGTCAATGAAGACATTTGGTAAAGGCGTGATTTGGAAAACTGTGGATGGTTTTTCATCTTCTTGGATGCTTTCTAGTATGTTACAAGGATATATTAACTCATTATAATTTATGAAGAGGAGAAGAGCAATTATGAAAAAAGTCTTTAGACCTAACAGTGGATATTATATTTTTTGTTGCATTTTAATGTGTTTAGTTTTGGTTTCAATTATTATTATGGGTTGGATTGAATATTATAAAAATTTTTATGTTAGATGTATGATTTATACTTTGATCTTAATATTTGTATTGATTATATCTATTTTAGTTGTAACAAGACTTAAATTTGTTTTCTATGATGATTATTTTATTATTCAAAATGGAACGTATGGTGACCATTTAAAAAAGAAGGATAAAATTATTTATTACAATAAACTAAAAGATATTTGTTATATTGATACAAGTATAGGAGTACCACATATTATATTAAGGGTTGGCAGTAAAAAAATATTGGTAAATACTATTTTATTTTCAAATAAAAAAGCTTTAGAAATGTTAGAGCTAATTAAATCTAAAATAGGCATTAGAAATAACTAATATCAATTATTGAAAGCGTATAGAGATGACTTCTTTATACGTTTTTTCATTATATAATATTTGAAAAATATAAAATTCTTTAAATTAGTAAAAAATCTATTATTTTTTTGTCAAATATTGTATAATGATGTTATAAACTAGTTATTGTTTTAGAGAAAATATGTTTTTTATTGGGCTTGAAACAATAATTTATTATTTAATTATATATAAAAGGGGGAGAATTATATTGAGTAATAAAGGTATAAATAAATATGTGCAAGATAATTTTAAAGATAAAATAGTTAAAGAATGTGAAAATTTTTTTGAAAGTCATAGATATATGGTAAGAGAAGAACTTGGATTTAAATGCTATAGTGGCAATTTAATTTGTGGTGATTCTAATATAAATTCCTGTATAGCTTATGATAAAAATGATAAAATTGGTTTTGATATTATTGTAATAATTAAAATATTTGGAACAATTCGTAAGGGTCAGAATAATTACGTTGGAAAAGAATTATGGTTGAATTTACTTTGTGAAGGTACTATTGAAACGGAATTTAAAGATTTTAATATCATTAATGTAAGAATATATGATAAAATAAGGGTTAAACATGAAAGAAGTTTAAATGAAATGCTAGTCCCATATATTAAGAAAAATGAACTAGATTTTATTGCAGAAGAATTTTTAAGGAAGTATTATCCAAAAGCATTGTTAAGTCCAATAAATGTTGATTCAAGATTAGTGGCTGAAAAAATGGGACTTAAAGTATGTAAGCATAATATTGTAAAGGATAAGTCTATTTTTGGAAGAATTTTTTTTGAAGATACATTGGCTCCTTTTTATGATGCTAGTTGTGATTCTATTACAAAACTTTATGTTGATGCTAACACAATTGTTTATGATCCAAATTCTTATTTTATGAGTAATATTGAAAAGGAAAATAATAATACTATTATTCATGAGTGTGTACATTTTTATTTACATAGATATGCTATAAAGTTTCAAAAGACTTTTGATAAAAAATATAAATGGTTTGATTGTGATATTAATGGCAGAGCTAATATGAATTTAGGAATGGATATAAATATAATGGAGTGGCAAGCAAATGCTTTAACACCAAGAATCTTGATGCCATATAAGGCTTTTAGTGAAGAAGCTTTTAAGCTAATTAAAGAATTTAGACTTAAAAATAATAGTGATACAATAGATATTCTTCCTAATGTCATTGAGACTTTATCAAATTTATATCACGTATCTAAATTGTCTGTTAAAATTAGATTGTGTGATATTGGCGTTACAGAAGCATATGGCTGTGATATATGGTGTGATGATTACAAAGTTCCTGATTTTTCATTTGAACCAGGTACTTGTGAGTATAATGAAACATTTGTTATTCCGGTTCTCTAAATTAATTGGTGTAGGTTTTAGTTTTAAACTATAAACAAATTGGTGTGGGAACTATAAACAAAT
>OBKR01000477.1_pt1 | contig 44099 bp, 40 predicted proteins | sample 1518991 | NCBI WGS metagenome assembly OBKR01 (sample SAMEA2452117, study PRJEB22498) | human gut metagenome | biome: human feces; feature: human gut; material: feces | place: Australia | collected 2012
TGCGGTAGGCGATGCCCTCCAGGCAAGCCACCTTTAAGCCCTGCCGCTTCTCCAACACCTCTATGAAGGTAGATGCCTCCGACAGGGAATCGTGCGTACCCGTATCCAGCCAGGCGAATCCTCGTGCCATAGTCTGTACCTTCAGCTCCTTGTCCTCCAAAAACCGTTGGTTCACCGTGGTTATTTCCAGCTCGCCCCGTGCCGAGGGCTTGATGCCTTTCGCCACTTCCACCACCTTGTTCGGGTAGAAGTACAGGCCCACCACGGCGTAGTTGCTCTTCGGGTGTTCAGGCTTCTCCTCGATGCTCAAGCAGTTGCCGTCCTTGTCAAACTCCGCCACGCCGTAACGCTCCGGGTCGCTCACCCGATAGCCGAACACCGTGGCCTTTCCGTTCTCCTCGGCGTCCTTCACCGCTTGCGCCAGCATCGTGTTCAGTCCCGCGCCATAGAAGATGTTGTCTCCCAATACGAGGCAGGCGCAGTCATCCCCGATGAATCGCTCCCCGATGATGAACGCCTGTGCCAATCCGTCAGGCGAAGGCTGCTCGGCGTATTCAAACCGCACCCCGAACTGGCTGCCGTCTCCCAGCAACCGCTTGAAGCCTGGCAAGTCGTAGGGCGTGGAGATGACCAGGATTTCCCTTATCCCTGCCAACATGAGTACAGAGATGGGATAATAAATCATCGGTTTGTCAAAAATCGGAATGAGCTGTTTGCTGATTCCCTTGGTGATAGGGTACAACCTTGTACCGCTGCCACCAGCCAATACGATTCCTTTCATAATTGTGGATTTATGTCGGTTTTATTTATTTGCTAACTCGCAATATAGTTTCTCTACCTGGTCAGCAATCTTCTCCCAGTTGTATTTCTTCATATCATAGTCAATATGCTGTAACGGCTGTTGAATGATGGTTTTCAGTTTATCGGTAAGAGCATCGACATTACCGACAGGGAAATAGTCTTCTTTGTCAAGACCCACTTCAAGATTAGCAGGAATATCACTTACAATTACCTTTACGCCGTAACTCATTGCTTCGAGTAGTGCGATAGGCAAGCCTTCATGGCTTGACGGCAGGCAATAGCAACGGCAATTGGTAAGTAGTGAATGCAATTTTCGCCCCTTGATGAAGCCCGTCAATACCACGCCATGCTTCCGTGCCGTTTCTTTCAGGCCGCGGGAATAGTCATCCTCGAAGTCCGTGTCGCCCGCCAACACCAGCTTCATGCCCTTTGAATCTATCTTGGAGAATGCTTCCACCAAGTGGTGCAGGTTTTTCTCAGGTACGAAGCGGCACATCCCCAGGATGTATTTTCCCTTCTCTATCCCCAGTTCCTCGAAGTATTCGGGATAGTCACATAGCTCGGGCTTCGACACACCATTATATATAAGGTGTACCCCTTTGACGCGGTTGTACTTCCGCTGGATAAGATTGCGTATCACCTCGGAGATGACAATCACCTCGTCCGCAAACAGGCAGCCCATACGTTCACCAAGCTTCAGCATTGTTTTGGCAGCGAAGCCCCACTTGTCTCGGTCGTAGTCAGGGCCATGGTGCGTAAACACCACCTTCAAGCCCAGTACTTTGGCGTAGGGCACCAGCAGGGCAGGCCCTATGGCGTGGATATGCACGATGTCCGCACCCAGCCGTTTCGCCTTGTTGATGGCACGGAACGTATGGATGATGGCCTCAAATGATTTCTTCTTCGGGCTGTCGATGTCCACCAACTTCACGCCTTTCCATTCCTTCAGGTCGTCCTTGACATAGTTCGTCCTACGTATCACCGTAACGTCAAAGCCCCGTTTGGCGATTCTTGGGAACAGCTCCTCGCAATGCGTTTCAACACCACCCATGATGTTCGGGATGCCACGGGTGCCCGTAACTACTATCTTCATGAGTATTTTAGTTTAAGTGATTTTCTTCTCCTTTTCGTCAGTGCCATGGGCAAGCAACAAGGAAGGATGGCGCATTACGCCCGAACTCAGGCGGATTGGGGCGAAGGCCTCCCTGACTTTAGAAAATTTGGCTGACGAAAGTTACTTGTCGAAGTCGCTCAGTACGTATATCGACAAATATTTTGGGTTAAAATGCTTTTGACTTTCCATACTGTCCTATAAAACAAGACAATATGGTAAACCCACCGCTATATATGGTCTATTTTTAGACCCGATATTTTCTTGAATGGCCTATAGGCCTGGATTATTTTTCTTAGGGTAGCATACCAGAAGAGAGTTCTTCCAAATAAGATGTTTCCGTTTCTTCACTTACTCGGTCAGAAGGAATTCTTGAAGTATATGCTACAAACCTCATCATCATTTGCTCAACAAACGGATGACGTAATTGCGCTATTACTTCGAGCTTTCCAGCGGTTTCCCATTCAACAGAAGTAATACGCTGGAAATCTACCAGAGCGAGGCCTAAATCAAAAACAGGCTCCGTATCAAAGAAATAATATCGGCATATATCCTTATTGTGGATATATTTCCCAAGAAGTTCTTTTAAGGCATCTTTCTGTTTCTTGGTCAGGCTTGCGGTTTCTTTAGGGACTTTGGCTAAATATTCTTTCGTGCTGGTGATGGTGTCTTTGGCGGGAATAATGGCAGCCACTATGAGGAAGCTGCTTTTTCCATGTTCCAAGTCACATGCATTAGACAATACCATCCCTAAAGGATTGTCCTCAAGTCCCCAGTCTATTCCGTCAACGATAGCTCCCTGGGTTAATCCGTGTTCATCTTCGACCCACATCCCTTAGTCATCTATCTTGATGAAATCCACACTCTTTCCATGGTAATTCCTTTTAAACCATGCAGAGTTGGCAATTCTGCTATATCTTTCTTTAAAACTTTTCTTGGCGGGCACGTTTACTTCAAACCTTGCGGTTAATTTGTCACTTCTTGTGTCTGTTATGGTCGGTTTATTATAAGCGATAGTGTTCGCCTGGTCTTGTTGATTGAAAACAGCTCTTGCCGCCACAGTGGGGGAGAATGCGGTGGAAGTCACTAAAGCTATTTTCAGTACATCAGTTATGCTATTGGAAAATGTATTCATGTTACAGACGATTTATGATTTTATTTTCCATGAGAGAGTAGGACTGTTCAAACATCTTGCGGAGTTCATTCCCTTGGGGTAATTCATTCAGTTCGGTCTGGTGATGATGATTGATGGCTACGAATACCCCCTCTCTCATACCCGCCCTAGGTTCGATACTAAGGTTTATGGCTTCACTTTCGTCCTCTTCTACAGGCAGTCTTAGGCTTACGCTATTACATCTCATTTCTTTTTCACCAAGAGAATCAGTCTTGATGAATTTTTCGCATATCCAGGAATCAGAGTTTTGTCCTAACTCAAATAGTTGATACTCATAATTGATTCCATATGCGGAGAATTCTGAGACGAAGTTTTTGCTGGCAAGTTCTTCCTTTACTTTCTCCACATAGTGTAATAGCTCGTCCACGTCCTTAGCCTTGAAGATGATTTTCTGTGGATTGACAATCACCAAGGGAATTGGCTTGTTGTTGATAAAGATGGCGTAACCATCAGGGGTCATGCCATTCTCCGTCTCTATAGGCATGCCAAATAGCGAGCGGCAGAACCGATTGTCAAACACGGGAATCATCGCCTGTGTTTGTTTATATACGGCAACAAAGGCTATGCTAACAAGTTCCTTTTTCATGCTTTGGAAGTTCTAGTCCATTGCAAAATTAAGCATTTCTTTTAAGACTACGAATGTTTTCACATTATTTTACACGTGAATCACTTGGTTTTATGTCAGTTTGACTTCTCAAAATGTCTCTCCACGCCCCACCCATCACGTTCGGAATGCCACGGGTGCCGGTAACTACTATCTTCATGATGCTGCTAGATTAAGAATATTTGATTAACTTCGCGCCCATATTGTTCATCATGTGATATGGGAAAGCTGACAAACCTAAAGGAAACCTTGCAATACACGGGGATTATCGCCCTCTCCTGCCTCTCCGCCTTCTGGCTGTGGGTGAGAGGGAAGAGAAGGAAGTGACCTGTTTATATCATGCCATGCGTAAGCCACTTATGAGGACTTAGAATTTCTCCCTTAAGTCCCCTTGGCAAGGGTCTTGCCCCACGTCGCACCATTTCGGGTCAATGCAGGCAGGTTTGCCCTGCATAGAGCGTAGTTTATTTTGTAATGCCCACTTGGCGGGATACTTGATATACTTGTGCATCACGGGGCTGGCCGTGCCCACCATCCAACAATTCTTGGGGCACTTTCTCACCATTTGCCGCACTTTCTGCGCCTGTTCGCTCTCCCATATCTCCATGAAAGGAGCGTCATGGATGTTGCCCATGCTCTCTTTCCAATACTTCTCTTCCAGTCCGTTGCAGGGCATCACCTCTCCCCACGGGTCTATAAAGAAGTTCACCATGCCCGCCTCGCAAGGCAACATACGTTTGCCACCCTCTATGTAGTTGATCAGTCCCATGTTAAACCAAGCCCTGAACCAACTCTTCGGATGCTTCTCCTTCAGTTGCCATTCTATCAGCTGCTTGAAGTTGTCGCACACCTCGTCCTTGTTCGTGATTACGTTGTCGCTCTTGTGGAAATAGTAAGAGTTGTGGAAAGCCGCCGTGGCGAACTCCATGCCCATGGCCAGCGACAGTTGATAGAGCGAAAGCATGTCCTTGGAGTTGTGGTTGGAAACCGTACAGCCAAATCCGATGTCTTTCAGTCCCATGTGCTTCAAGGTAAGCAGCGTTCGCAATCCCTTGTCAAAGCCGCCAGCGTGCCCGCGCAGCTCATCGTTCTTCTGGCTGAGGCCTTCTATGGAGATGCGTATGCCTATGTTCGGGAATTTCTTGGCCAAGGCTATCACCCTGTCCTCAAACCACCCCGAGGTGGAGATGACGATACGAGGTGTGTGCCTGTAGCACTCCTCTACAATCTCGTCCAAATCCTCACGGATGAACGGCTCACCGCCTGTCAGGTTGATAAATTTCAACTGCGGCAAGGGCTTCAAGTCCTTAGCCTTGATTTCCTCCTGCCTGTTGGTAGGGTTCTTCCAAATGTTGCACATCTGGCAACGCATCGGACAACGATACGTCAGGATAATGCTTGCGTCTGTGGGATGTGGAATATTCATATTGTTCATGTTTATAATGGTTTATCTTCGACTAAAGTTTTGATACATTCGTATTTCTTGCAGATTAAGGCATAATATTCTTTATCATGCGAAACAGGTACAGCGTCATCATTTTTATCCTGTTGATTTCCAATGAATTTTCTTTTCACCAAGTCCCAAAAAATCACAAGCTAACGCAAACCTGCATTCAGATGGATTGTTCATCCACGGAGCACCAATGCAAGTTTCATATACTTTTTCTGAGGGTATACCTTTGCAAACCTTATGAAATAACGGACATGCATTATATGGCTGTTTCTGTGTAAAATATTCAAAAACAAGAGAATGAAGCATCAGGGATAATACCTCACTTGCACTTTTTTCTTTTTCATCCTCCTGCAAGCCAGGCACAACAACTTGTCCTTCTGTCGTTTCCAAATAAGGAACACCAAGATTATCTATCAAGGTCTGAAAGTATTGGAAAGAAAGAGCTTCTTTCCTTCCATAAAGAATTGTAATTACAGGAACAAACCCAGTCGACAGATTGGCCCTTTCAATTACTTGCTCCATATATTGGGCTTTTACCCCCATACATTTGGATATACTGTCAATCAGTCCACGGGACATCTTGTTATAAAAGTCAACTATTCCAGTCTTTGAATTGTCCTTTAACTTTATATTACTATTGTTGACAAATTGGTCAAACAAAATTTTCCCGTCTATATTTGGACTATCATTCGCAGTTTTCAACTCTTTGAAAAGTAAGCTTGCCGGAGTCATATCGAACAATGATATATGACAAATAGAGATAAGCTTTAATTTGTCTCCTGCAATATTGGGATAATAGGCTTTAGCAATCAATTCTATCACATTATATGGAATATCGTGTGGGCTTACCGCATCAGCGTCAAACAACCGTTGGTACATGGAGGCCATACTTTCCTTGATTATTTTTGCCCCTATATGTACTTTCTTTTTGCCTCCGTTCACATAACATTCCAAATAATACTTTTCAAATTCCTTGCCATTGTAATTCTCATGTTCTTTCAATATATTAATGCCTTTATCTAACTCGATTCTTTTATTAGAGTAACTATCGAAACATTCCTCGCCCAACCCTATTTTCAGTACATGAAGCCTCTTCCTCAAAGTCTCAGAAAAATTGAATTTATACAACAAGGGAATATCGTTTATACGTTCCAGTTCTTCCTTGGCTTCTGCAATGCATTGATATCGAATCATAGACTCATACATACCCCATAAAGTGGATATGTTTTGCACATAATGTATGTATTCATGTACAAAAGTTCCCATGTCTTTTTGGCTCATCCGAGACAAGTCTTGATTATACTTTCCATCCATGAAAATTCGATAAAAGGAAGTGGAATATTCACCCCTTAGTCGTGTTAATAATTCCTTGTCCATCTTAAAAATGTTTTGATTTTATCCAACGAGCATATGTGTCCAAAATTTATAACATTGGTAGCAAGAAGTGAGAAGTATCTATCAGCCTGGGCAATACCTCGGTTATGAATGTTTAATCAATATGGAGAATTCTCCTGATATTCCAAGATTCTTTTGATAATGTTTGCTCAAATAATCTAGTAAAAATATGCAGACAATAGGCGCAAACTAATATTATCAAGAATACGATTAGAAAGTTTAAAGGGAAAAGTCGATTATAATTATCCGTAATCAGATAAAACTGAACAACATATATTTGGAGAGATAGCAAAAAAAAGAATCTTATGCAGAAAAACAATAGCTTGTTATCCATCACTGTTTTTAGTATGTTTTTAAGACTAAAAAATCTGTATAAAAAGAGTATAAATAAATTCAGTGGTATAAGAGCAAGAATTTCTGTATAGTACATCCAATTCTCCTTGCATTTGCCAAACGAAATTACGACAAAGTAAGATGCGAATAAAATCAAACCTATCAATCCATCTCTATGCCTGCCACAGGATTTAATCTTATCATTGTGAATACCGCAATACAATCCGAAAATAAAGGGAGTTAGATAACAGAAATACCGTAACGTTATATCATTGAACACAGAACGGTCTGGATATGAGAACAACAACATCATCGTTAACATGATTAACACTGACCCCATCATTAGACACATGAACGTCTTTTTATTCATATGCAAGAATGGATAAATAAACAAATACATTATAAATATGCATTGTACAAACCAATATTCTGGTATCAGTATAAAATCCTTCCAAGAGATATCTTTCAGTGAGAATATATTGGCAAATATGTTCCACACGATGAAAGTAGGTAGAAGTCTTCGTATTTTATTCTTAACGAAATCTATATACGAACCTTTCGCACTAGTTCCTAAAGTCAGTGCAAACCCAGACACAAAGAAAAACATCGCATTACCTGGAACCCCGCCTGTCGCTAATGCGGGGTTTATATCTTGATACAAAACTCTGAAATGAGAATTTGTTATCAAAAGCACAGCTATAACCTTTAACAAGTCAAGAGCTATATTTCTCTCACGTACTGTATGCGTCGTGTGAGGAGGTAAATTCGCCATATTATTATTTTGTTTTTCTGAAAACATCGTAATATAATTTTGCGGTCTCATCCCATGAGTATCCCAATGACCTCTCATAGCATTTTTCAGAGAGTTCATCATTGTATTTTTTATCATTTAATATTTTCAATATTTTCTTTTCAATTCCAATAACATCTGTTGGTGAAACCATCACATCCAAATCCCTGACAATTTCTGGGAAACATGAGGTATTAGAACATATTACAGGTGTTGCGCAAGACATTGCTTCTAACACCGGTAGGCCAAAGCCTTCATATAAAGATAAATAAATCATGATTTGAGAACCCGAATACAATTTCGGTAAATCTTCATCTGGTAGATAGCCTGTAAAAACAACGTCGTTTTTATATGTGGAAGAATTGACAGCATCATATATCACTTGTGAATTATGGCCGTCCTTACCAACTATCACCAGTTTCTTGTCTGTTGCTTCTTGTGATTTCAGTTCAAAAAAGGCATCAAGTACAGTTTTTATGTTCTTCCCAGGATAGTCTATTGTGCCGACAAATAGCAAATAGTTTTTATATTCCAAGCCGTATCTCGACAATACAGCCATAACCTCATCCTTATTATATTTTCGGAATACACTATGGTCTACAGCATTAGGAGTAACTTTCACCTTTGAAACATTTTGATGAAGATACTTTATTATATCATTTCTTGACGCTTCCGAGACCGTAAGTATACAGTCGCTTCTTTTCGCCATCAAGGGGTCGCATATTCTTTTGCGATAAAACATCCTTGGTTTAGAGAATTTATCGGGTACATTATATTCTATCAAGTCGTGGATGGTCACTATCGTGGGAATGATTTTCCATAGCAACAACGTAAAGTTAGGTATATAAGCAATGTCACACTTATATTTCTTTAACAGTTTTTGGAACAGCCACTGATGCCATAAGATATTCTTTAAACCGGACTCTTTTGTATAGGGCACATCCACAATTTCAATGTTCTGATATTTTGCCAAGCAATCATATTCCTTAAAATCGAAATTACGGAATAGCACATACTTGTCCTCAGGGTATTGTCTTGCCAGTTCTGATAAGACGTTGATCAATACACGACCAATGCCAGTCAAGCGATTACCCACATAGCCACTAACGCCTACTATCATATGTTATCTTAATTTATAATTTTCAAATTCCTTGCCTAATAGAAAAGTGTTTAAATCATATAGAGACAATCTTCTTATGAATTGTAAAAACAAGACATAATTTCGATATCCTATGATTTTATAGAAGATTCTAAGTAATTTATATAGGAGCTTTAATTTCCTTTCGAAACCTTCCATGTTTTTTTCGTCTATAGAATCCACTTTGATTTTGTCATTATTAGCGCCCAGCATATTTTTCTTTTTAAGCAATTTGTAGAAACTTCCATTGCTGGTATCAAAAGGGTTACCTTTATAGCTGAAATATGTTGTTATACCATTGTATAATCTTCTATGTAATTTATCTATCCGAATGCCATTTTCAAAGAAATTGTACGTGTATGGAAGATTTAAATATTTATTGAAGAGATCTCTATTAGCATAAATATAGCCAACGTATTCATTTACCAAAGGCTCAATATCTTCATAATATTTCAAATTGCTAATTCGCATTCTATTTTGATTGTTTACAACTCCAGTCATTGCCATTTCTCGATAGTTATAACCAGCAAAATGGCAAAATATCAATTTGTCTTTGCGGTCGCTGGCACCTGAACGGCTCACTACATAATAGCCGTCATTCTCTTTTATGACTTTTCGCTCATAGTAATTCCAAGGGGCTAAATTCAATCCCAAATTATTAGAGAAAAGTATCTCATTGTAATTTAAGAATGCAGGAAAGAAGTCAGTCCATTTTTGATCCGTGCATACCGCCCAAAGTATTTCTCCGAAACAAAGTATAGACAAACGGTCTTCCCACCATTTCATCAAATTCAACGTTTTAGGATGGTTTCTGAAAGCGCCAAATCCTAAATTGCTAATTCCGTTGAAAAGAAAACTTCTGTCTGGTAAATCTCCAGAATATGGATAATCAGGAATCGTAATATGAGGTGCTGTTACAACCAAGAATTTCTCCAGCTTTTCATAAACATATTTGAAATTATTAAAAAGATAAGTATCTGGATCCATATAACAGACCGTATCATAACCTCTTTTGAAGAAGTATTCAATAGAAAATGGTTTTATGCAAGTGCAAAATTCGGTCAGGTTATACTTAAATGCCATGTTAGTCCATAATTGGGAATCTATAGCAAGAGTTTCCTTAGCCAAGATAACGTTATCTGCCACAGCCAAGTCTTTTCTATCAAATTCATCTGCAACAACAATATAAAAATCAATATTATCGTTGTGCCTATATACGGACTTTTCTAGAGCTTGAGCTAAACCAATGTAGTTTTTAGCACAAATAGTAAACACACAATTTTGATTCATATCTATAACAAATTATCGCAAATCTTTAACAACACGAGCCGGATTTCCTACAGCCACACAATAAGGAGGAATATTCTTAGTGACCACAGCATTCGCTCCAATTATCGATCCTTTGCCTATCGTTACACCAGGCATGATGCATACCATTTCACCAATCCAAACATAATCTTCTATAATTACAGGCCCCTTTGTTTCTAAAAGTCGTTGAAAAGGATTAAGTTCCAAATTATTTCTATCAGATTTTCCGTGTGAATTATCAGTAATGAAAACCTTACGTCCTATTACGACATTATTCCCTATGATAATTTTATTCACACAAGTAATATGTCCATCATCTCCAAAGCTACTATTGTCGCCTACCTTGAAAATTGGATCAAATTTTTGAGTTCCGTATTGTTTATAAAGTTCAATCACGACATTCTTCCCTATTGTGACATTGTTTCCAAACCTCATAAGTTTTGGTTCATGAAGCCAAGAGAACCCCGAGAACTTACAATTTGATCCGCATTCTCCAAATTCTAAGCTAATCCATGCAGAATAAATCCGTTTCCTTAGCCCTTTAATTTTCTGAACAGTTTTATAACCGATGAAGAGATGTAAGCCCATGGCAATTAATTTTATCAAGAACATATTTCAAAGATTATAATATTGCTTAGATTATTGAAAGAAAAAAGTATATGGATGCATTCGCCCCAAATCATATTTATCGTAATTAATGCATCCTAAAATAAAACGAATTGTAAATAATATCACAAAACCAAGTAATACAAGTCTATAATTACGAGCTTTGCTGTTGGCAATGGGCCAAGTCACCGCAATGGTTGAAAATAAGAGCAAGGCGACTGATAAACGTTGGGCAAATGCAAAGAACATAAACATGTTATTTAAAGTGCATCCAATAATGTATAGCTTTGATATATCATGATTTAATTGTTGATGGTCTACATATTTAATAAAAGACAATGCTAATATGGTAGGCAAAGATAACGTTATTATATTCATGGAATCAAAGGAATTATCTACATCCAAATAATAACTGATTCGTTCGATAGCAGAAATGTCAGCCTGTATGATTAAAGAAAAAATGTACATATAAAACTGATCTTTCAAGATATATCCTAGGAGGAAAGAAGATATGATAAGTATAACTGATATTTTTTTACTAAACTCTTTCCATAGAAAAACGCAGATAAAAATTAGAGAAACGGGTAGTGCCGTTGTATGCATAAAATAAGCAAGAACCGAGAACAACAAGAAATATCCCCATTTCAAATATTTGTTTTCATTTTTCTGAAAAAGAATGAAACCTATCAAAATCAATGATATACTTAATATTTGTCTTAAAGCCACAAAATACGTTCCATATAGCCCCCAAATAAAAAAGAGAATAATTGACAAGATTGGGTTGAAGGAATATTTCTTTATTATATAATATACAGGCCAAAGTGAACAGAGTGTATTCATTACAAGATAGAAAACCCCATTTCTAGATATACGTTGAAGGATGCCATTATATATCAATAATAGAGGTTCAAGCTCACGTTGATCTGAATTATATTGTTTGGTCATTCCAGTAAAGAAATTGACATAATCTTCTGTATCTGCTCCGACAGACTTTGCACGAAGTGCTATAAACAAAAAAGTAACCCAGCATGATATATAAAACAGCTTACTCCTATATAGAGGATACTTTTTTGCAACCATAAGGTTAAGGAGCAAGAAAGCCATTAAGATAATATAAGGATAATCAATCATGGTTTTTTAAGATATGCATGTAAAATGAATAAACTTGGTTTACATTATTCTCTATAGAGTAAGTTTGAACTGCTATATTTTGAGCATGCAATGCTTGATTTCTATATTCTTCTTCAGGCATTTCTGTAATTATCTGCATGTCTTTTTTAATTTCAGCGATATTGTTAAAAAATAGTCCTCCAGTTTGTTCCAATATCTCTTTTGTACCTGCCGAATTCCTACCAATTACTAGACTTCCACAAAAACAGGCTTCGGCTGTCATTCTTCCAAATCCTTCATTATGGGATGCTACAACTAACGCCTTTGCTTTTGCCATATATGGGATAACATTTTCCACAAAGCCTATAAATTGTACACTATTTTTACAAGAAGAATTGTCGGCAATATGTCGTAAAGTTTCGATATATTTTTTATTTCCTGCACCAATAATCAATAATTTGTAATCATTATGTTCCTGTTGAAAATCATTAAAAGCTAAAATAACATCAGATATTCCTTTTTCTGGACTAATACGACTCGCACATAAGAAATACTTTTCTTTAGGGAAATAACATACATGATCTTTATTAAAAATTCCATTATATATAACTTTAGCTTTTCCACAATGAGTCAATTTAAAATATTCATTAATGCCTTTTGTTATTGATATCGTGAAGGATTGTTTTAGCAATTTACAAAAAAAATCAAATGACGGGTATATTTTTAGTTTAAAATCCAATTCTTGATATTCGCGTAAATGCCATACATGTGGAATCCCCAATTCACGTGCAACTATAAAACCTTCATGTATAACTCCTGTATTCGTATGAATAATATCTGGTTTTATTTTTTTTACTAACTGCTTAAGGCATATGTAGCTATATTTTTTTCGTAAAGGAAGTAACAGCCGTTTTATTTTTTGAATATATAGATTAAATCCATTTGTTTCAAAAGAAACAGATTGGCACAAATATACTTTTTCATACTGCAACTGTATTTTTTCCACTTCCTTGAGAAAGAATGGATTTATTTTTTTATTTGCAGGTATAACAACGATGGGGGTTGTGCCTAATTCTTTCAATCCTTTTATCATTGTGAAAAATGATAATGTCGCACCTCCCATGACTGTACTGTGAAGTATATATAGAACTTTCATATATGCAATTTTTAGTAATAAGTGTGTAATTCTTACGTACCCCTGTTTTTCAGGTGGAACATCTAAAACAAAATTAGGGTGACTATATACGACAATACCCCAAATTCTGCCACGGAAAACTAATGGTCACGACAATGCCATAGGGCTTACCTAAACAAATATCCTTATCATCGCTGACAACACAATAAACTATGGAGGTTTTCATCGTTTTATGAACTTAAAAATCGCTTCTTTTGTTATGATTCCACTATAGAGTAAATAAATGACTGTCAAACCTCCTATAAGAAAAGTCTTTAAGATAAGAGATAAAAACAGGTTACTCAAAGGGCATATATAGACAAACATGAACATCAGCCCAAATTCTACCAGCATAAGCAAGAAAGGCTGCCTGAAAATAATGAACAGTTTGTGATATGGAATTTGCATCTGTCTAAACAGCACGAAATAGCTGAAGAATACAGTAAATACCGTCGTAATGTCAAAGAGAATCGCCACTGATATTATACTTTTAAATAACAACACTGCAATTAACAGGCCTATAAGAGACACTATTGTACTTACCAGACCGCAAATGAAAAGCTGTTTTGTGCCATTAATAGCCTGGAATATGGAGCCTGATGTTGAGTTTATTACCTGTAGGCCAGCGGTTAGGGCTAGTATCCTGAAAGCAGGAACAGATGGCTCCCATTGGTTTCCAAAGAAGATCAGAACCAGCTCTTCTGCAGTAAAATAGAGCAATGCTGTCAAGGGAAATGCAATATAACCTATAAACTTCAATAATTTGAAGCATTTTTCACTCATGCACTGAATGTCATTCTGAAAATTCGAAAAGATAGGATGCAAAACAGGAGTAATGACAAAAGTAATATTATTAAGTGGAAGAATCATCAATCTGTATGATTTCTCATAATATCCCAATTGGCTCATGCCAATGAATTTCCCGACCAACATCTTGTCCATATTACGTCCAAAATAATTGATAATATTGAACATGAATTGAAAAACAGAGAATGATGCTATTTGCTTTATACAACCAAAATGGAAATTCAGCTTCAATGGCCGGAGATAATAATTCACGAATAAAAGCAAGCTGCTCGACATTAGAGCGGAAATGACTAATGAATATATACCCCATCCCGTGTAAGCTGCATATATAGATACCACTCCTGTTGAAAATTGTACGACAACCGTTCTGATGCCTAGGATTTTAAATCTTTCATCTTTCAACAGGAGGCTTTGGGGTACCACGTTTAGACTGTTAATCAAGATTAGCAGACTAAGCCATTTACAAATCCCCCTTAATTTCTCGTTATCATAATATTCTGCTATCAAACCACTGGCTGAGAAAAACAGCAAACTTAACCCAACGCCCACAAACAAAGATAGCGTGAATATTGAGTCGTGATTGCTTCTGCTCAATTCTTTTCTCTGTATCACCGCTGGCCCCAAACCCGCTTCAGACAAAGTATTGAAAAACTGAATGAGTACTGTTGCCAAGGCTACAATGCCAAAATCTTCTGGAGTAAGCAAACGCGCTAACACGGCTGTAACAGCTATCTGAATAACTAGCCCAGAATATTTTGCCAATGCCGTAAAGAAGACACCTGAAACAAAGCGTTTCTTGACAGATTTGTTTTCCAACATAGTAATACTACTTAATTTCTGCCAGCATGGACTCGACTGTGAACATAGAATAGTCTTTGGGTTCATAGTCCACCTGCTTTTCTTTTACGAAGTCTGCCATTGACTTGGGGTCTTCATAAATCCAGATATTTCCTTTAGCGTAAAATATTTCCTCTTTTACATGCACATTTGTGGTGATTAATTTCTTATTAAAGATAATGGATTCACAAACTTTGATTGTTAGTCCTGTCGAGTTTCCCTGTATGGCATCCACGAGGCATCTTGTAGAATTTATATGCTTCAATACTTCTTCGTAATGAAGAGGTTGATTGTAATGAATCTTATCAGCGTATTTCTGCTTTTCATTCGGAACGCCTATGATGTGGAAATCACAACTTAGCCCATGCCTTTCAGCCTCTTCAAAGATTTCTAATAATATATCCAACCTGTCTTTTGCCTGACCGACATAAAACAAGTCTGATTGGGGAAGAGAAGACTCTGGCAATGTAATCTTTTCATAGATTAATGGATGATACAAAAATCCATATTTCTTTGCGTCCAGTCTGTCAAAGGCAAATACATAGTCATACATCTCTTTTAATCTGTCTAAAAGATGATACGTGGTCGCTCCTGTTATTTGTACTATATTTGTAAAGACATAAACTACCTTGGTATTGTTCCGTTTCAAAAGTTTTATGAACGAAGCGTCTCTTGTCATCTGGTTCCAATCATAGACGATGATGATATTGCCTTTATGCTTGTCAATGCCTAGGTTATGAAGCATGAGTCGATACCAAATCCATTTGAAAGGGAATTTGTATTTTGGGGTAAAATGTTTCCAACACAGCCAAAGAAGCAGTTTACTTTTGACGGGAAATGGATTTCTTAGAAAAGTGGCATGACGACTTTCCAAAAATCCTTTCCAGCACCAATAGCACCATTCATTACCATTACTCAGTACGATGATATTTTTCATGGGATTTTATCCATTTATGTAATGTGAAATCATATGTTTTAATAGTTCTTGCCGGACAGCCAACAGCTAAAGAATAAGAAGCAATATCTTTTGTCACTACGGAATTACTTCCTATCACGCATTTATCTCCGATTGTAACACCGGGAAGAATTGAAACGTTTTGGCCAATCCAGCAACCTTGTCCTATGAGAACAGGTGCGGTATGTAAAGGCTGGGCATGGTAAGGAGTCTCGCTCTCTGGATTTGTTCCATGATTCTCTGAGATAATAGAAACATTTGATGCCAGAATAGTGTCTTTTCCAATAGAGACCTTGTCAGCTACAAGGCAGGTGAAATTGAATCCAATAATGACCCCATCTTCTAATATTAACTTTGGGAACAATCTTACACCTGCAAAGTTGTCATAACATTCTATTCTATAACCTTCTTTGATTCTACAATTATAACCGACTTCAATATATTGAGGATTTAACAAATACGCCTTTTGTCCTAATCTCCCCCCCCGATTGTTAAACTTTATTTGCAATTTTGATTGTTGAACAAATACCTTGCACCAGGTTATCAAGAGCTTAATTGCACTTTTCATTACTCAAAATTTCATTTATTTTGGAAGGATTACCATAAACGCATGGAGAATCATACGGCCTGTCAGGAAATGCGCCATATTCCAACTTAATATGGAGATTATTGTCTTTTATAAATTGTTCTACTCGTTCTGCAAGACTTATGGGATGTCCTGTACAACAATTAATTATACCATTAACTTTATCTTGCGATATTGCAGAAGCGATCAATCCCGCGAGTTTATCCACTTCGATAAAATCGTATTGGTTTTTCCCAGACGTGAAAGGGAATGTATTCTTTCCTTCTTCTGATGCGCGAAGCAACTTGCTGAAAATAGAATTGTTACTCTTGTCATCACCAAGAATATAATAACATCTGAGCCACTGCAGGATACATCCTTGAGCTTTACATAACAATGACATAGTTCTTCGAAGGGAATCTTTTGCGATACCATACATGGACAATGGATTACAAGGCGTATTCTCGTCTATAGCTCCTTCCCAATATCCGATTTCATGCATAGAACCCATAACAGCCACATGTTTCAGACCATCTTTAATCAGTCGGCTTAAAAACATATAATGGGAAGACAAATCTCCCATCTGAGTATCAGCGTTATGTACGAAACCATTTCTCCAAGCCATGTGAAGACAAACATCAGGAGACCCTAACTTCTCAAAAAGGTTGTCGTTTGGCAAATCAAATAGGTTGAAAATCTGTTTTTTGGCTCTAGAATCTACCTTATCCACATTAAGATCACATGCCAACACAGAGTTTCCTCTATCAAGTAGTTCTTTTACCACATGTCGTCCAATATAACCATTGGCACCTGTTACCAGTATTCTCATAATTACGTTATCTATTTCTTTTTAGTCTCTTCTAAATAAATCTCTTGTATATACTTTTTCCCTCACGTCATCCAGGCAAGCGTCATACCGGTTGGCGATAATCGCCTGGCTTTGTGATTTGAAGGTGTTTAAGTCGTTCACCACTTTACTGCCGAAGAACGTGCTGCCGTCCTCCAGCGTCGGCTCGTAGATGATGACTTCCGCACCCTTGGCCTTCACCCGCTTCATCACGCCTTGGATGCTTGACTGGCGGAAGTTGTCCGAGTTCGACTTCATGGTCAGGCGGTATACGCCTATCACGCATTGCCTCTCTTCCGCGGGACTGAAATCCCCATGATTGAAGTAGTCATAGTAGCCCGCCTTGCGCAATACCCGGTCGGCGATGAAGTCCTTCCTCGTGCGGTTGCTCTCCACGATGGCCTGTATCAGGCTCTCGGGCACGTCGGCGTAGTTGGCCAACAACTGCTTGGTGTCCTTTGGCAAACAATAGCCACCATAGCCGAATGAGGGGTTGTTGTAATGCGTGCCGATGCGGGGGTCGAGGCATACGCCGTTGATGATGGCTTGCGTGTCCAGTCCCTTCACCTCCGCGTAGGTGTCCAGCTCGTTGAAATAACTCACCCGCAAAGCCAGGTAGGTGTTGGCGAAGAGCTTCACGGCCTCCGCCTCCTTCATGCCCATGAAGAGGATGGGGATGTCCTCCTTGATGGCTCCCTCCTGCAATAACGAGGCGAAAGTCTTGGCCGCCTCCTTCATTCGCTCCACGTCTGTCACCGCCTGGATGGCCTTGTTCTCCTCCTCGAACTCTGGACGGTTGATAATCTTCGGATAGCCCACGATGATTCGGCTGGGATAAAGGTTGTCGTAGAGTGCCTTGCTCTCCCTGAGGAACTCGGGGGAGAAAAGCAGGTTGAACCGCTTCACGCCTTTCTTGGCGTATCTCAAGTAGAGGCTTCTCGTGTAGCCCACGGGGATGGTGCTCTTGATGACCATCACCGCCTCGGGATTCACTTCCAATACCAAGTCTATCACTTCCTCCACGTGGCTCGTGTCGAAGTAGTTCTTCACGGGGTCGTAATTCGTAGGAGCCGCTATCACCACGAAGTCCGCGTCACTGTACGCTTTCGCGCCATCCAAGGTAGCGGTGAGGTTTAACGATTTCTCCGCCAGGTACTTCTCTATGTACTCGTCCTGGATGGGCGACTTGCGCTGGTTGATGAGGTCTACCTTCTCGGGTATCACGTCCACCGCTGTCACCTGGTGGTGCTGGCTGAGCAGCGTGGCGATGGAAAGGCCTACGTAGCCCGTTCCTGCCACGGCAATCTTTATATTCTTGTCCATATAGATAATTTTACTAGTCTTTAAAATTTTCCCATAAATTCATACGGTGTACAGCAGTCCTCGCAAGCTTTAATGCTTGCCACAGGGAGGGTAACCAGGTGTTCTTTTCAAGTGTTTTCAGGTGTTACAAATATTTCTTTTGGCAGTGGGTATGGCCCGTCATCCTGCTGGAGCAGGGTTTTGGCAAGTTCGCAATCCTCCGCACCCAGCTCTCCGTGACGCACATGCACAAAGTGGCCGTCTACAGGAAAACCTAGGCGGCGGTCGTCTATGGCTACGTATGAGGTGACTTCTGGGTGTTGGTCTAGATAGTTGCGTATCTCGGAAGCGCGGGAATCAAAACACTCGCCTTCAGGACAAATGGAATTGAAATACTTCTTTGCTTGTTCTTGCCTGGGCAAAGGGCGATAGGCGAAACCGCTATCCACCAGACCATAATAGTACTTGTCTAGACCATATACGGACAGGAACAACTTTACGGCATATTCTCCCTCGTCACGCCAATCGGAAGAGATTACTATCTTGGCATCGCTCTTCTCCAGGATGTCGGCAAGATAGGCCACTGCTGATCTTGACCAATCGAAGTAGACGGCAGCCAAGTTGTACCTGCGGATATTCTGGGAATAAGGCGCGCCATGAGGGCCTTCTTCGGCTGTGACATAAGCATGATACTCATAGTTGGGATTTCGCGTCTCGAGTTGGCGGGCGACATCCTCTATTTCCTCAATATGCTCAAAGCGGTTTTGGTTCCGCGTAGGTTGAAGTACTCTGTCTATATCTAAAAAAACAATTCTCGTAATCAATGCTATTTATCTTTAAACAAGTCTATTTTCTTTCTCCAATGCCAGGCAGTTATACCCCCTGTTTTTATGAAGATACCTTCGTGGGCCGATGAAGACGTCTTCATCAGAAAGGGGTTATTCGCCGTCTCCAAAAACTGCCCGCGTGGCTTCTGACATCGCCTCGTTCAACCGCCTGTATTTCGCGAAATCGGGATGGGCGTCGCCCTTCTGGTATCCGCTGTAGAGTTGCGCCAAATCGTCCGCATAGCGGCGCAACGCCATGATGGATGAGCGGTATATGGCCTCCAGTCCTGTCTGCAAATCGAGGTAATCACTCTTCAACAACCGATAGACCTCCGGGCTGTACTGGCGAAGCAATGCCTTGAACGCCTTGTGGCGCAACACCACCCGCATGCCGTCGTAATGGTCGCGTTCGTGGAAGGACGGGATGAATTGCGCTTGCAACACCTTGTTGAAATCCATGGCGTTGAAGACGATGAACAGCCAAAGGTGGACTTGCAGGATGTCCCAGTCCGTGGCTCCGTCCCCTTGGAGGATGGGCAGCAGGTTCAGCCACGCCTGGCGGTCGCAGGTGATTTCCTCCACCAGGGTGGGGTCTGCCCGCAGGACTTGGTCGATGTATTCGGGCGAGAGCCTGTTGGCGGACAGTTGGCCGTACAGGAGCTCCCTCATCGCCTGACGTTCGGATTCGGGCAGTTCCGTGGGTATCATGGCTTCCACGCGCTGTCGGGTTTTCGGATGGTTGAGGAGTTCTTCCTCGCTGACCAGCGAAAGGCCGTCTTCCCATTCCGTCCTGATGTCGAGCAAAAGCTCTCGGGTTGTCGTCAATGCCGCGCGCCGTTCGTCGGGATGGTGATGGAGGATGATGTGAAAAGACTCGTGGAAGAGGGTGAAATACAGCTGTAACAGGAGCCGTGCGCCAGCTTCCTCACGCACGTCATCTGGCAAACCCGCCAACCCAAGACGGGCCGCCTCCTCGCGGAACCCGTCAAGATGGGCGAGAGCCAAGTCGTAATGGTCGGTCTCCAACGCGGCATGGAACAGGACGTAGCGGACAACGGCCTCGCCGGTATCGTATTTACAATCCATGGCCAGGTTGTAGAGGGCAAGTATCGCCTGCACCTTGGGATTGAAGCGGAGAACCGCTCCAGCCCCACTGGAGAATTCCGACTCGGGGAAGAAGTCCGTGCCGCGGGTCTCCTCCACCTGTGCTTCAATCCCGTGATAGTGTCGCAAGGAACGCACCGTCACCTGCAAGGGGGTTTTATAATCCACTTTCATCTTCGGCTATTCTCAAGGCCTCGGGCAGCGTAAGCCTGCCGCGCTCGAAACCCGTGTTCTTGGAGGTGTAGCGTATCGTTTCCGCCGCGTCCTCGCCCCACGTCTCATATATGCCGCGCAAGGCCGCCGCTATGGCCGTGGGGCTGCCGTTGAATTGGCAGGCAGTGGTTCCCAAGCGGCCTTCACCATCGAAATGGTTGGATTGCAGCTTTTCGATGGTCAAGTGGAATCTGCGCCGCAAGGCCGTGAATAGGCTGACAGCCCGCTCTCCGTTGAGGTTGATATTCAGGCTGAAATTTATTTGCACGGTGACCGAGTGGTCGTTCAACACTTTCGTGGCATTCGGACACAAGGCATCCACCTTTTCTATCTGGTTTTCCTCGAAATGGTTGTTGCTGCCGGGATTACCTTCTATGTTCAAGTCCATGAGCTCACTGGTTTTCCATGTTCAACAACTTGTTCACGGCCTCCGTGATTTCCCGGTCATCGGGAGCCAGCCCCAACTGGCGGCGGACGGAATGGTCCTTGTCGCCTTCAAGTATCTCGGCAAGATGGGTGGCGTTGTTCTCGGCGATGATGCCGTGGCCGTCGTGGCCATTATAATTATATATATAATGTTCGCCACGAGATTGCGGTTGAAGGTGGTGTCCTTCTGCTTGCCAGGCTCGTAGACCTGGGCGGCCACCTCGGGCAGGGCGAGTATCGACCGCCACGTGCTTTCGTAGCGATTCTTCCACGCGGGGGCGACAAAGGGCTTGAGGCGGCAGACATAGGCCAATATCTCTTGCTGGCGCTGGACGAGATCCGCTTTCTCCTCCGCTTCGCTTGGGGCTGCCCGCACGGGCTTTCGGTCACCATAGTAGTTGTTGATGATGGTGTTGGTGACGGTGGTGGCTTGGGGCGCGAGGGTCTTCACCTCGTTGATATGGTACTCGCAGAATGAGTTCCCCGTACCAGGATTTCCTTCTATCTTGATGTCCATGACGCTTTCTTTTAATTGGCGTATCTTGTTGTCTGTCAGCGTGAAAGAAAGAAGAAAATACCTGCGTGGTTTCTTCCTTGGTTTCACTTCCGTATGGCAGTATCTTCGCGTCAGGAAACGAAAGAAAAAAGTTTTCCGCCGCTCTTTGAAACGCTGACACGAGAATACACCTATTATAATATATAACTTTTTGTTTAACTCCTGTCGGGCACGGGCAAACGCCCGTGTAAATATCAAGTCCCATACCGACGATGGGCAAACATATGATCAACTATAGTGTTTACATGCTTCCCAACCAAATGGACGAGAAGCAACCTGCCAAGGCTTATGCCAAGGCGCAGGTGAAGGAAGTGATGGGCTTTCGCCAGTTCGTGGCGCACATCGCCGAGCATGGCGGCCACAAGCGCGGCCAGGTGAAAGGCGTGCTGGCGGACATGTGCAGCTGCCTGGTGGAACAGTTGCTGGAGGGCAAGAAAATCTTGCTGGATGACCTCGGCAGCTTCTGGCTGTCGCTGAGCAGCGAGGGGGCGGAAAACTGCGAGGCGTTCACGGAAAAGAACATCACGGGCGTGCGAATCCTCTTCACGCCGGGCGATGATTTCGAGAACTTGATTGGACGTGCCAGTTTCAACCCGGTGGCAAGCCGCGCCGCGCAACAGGCTACGCTGAAAGCGGAGAAGACCGGCGAGACCATGGTGGACTTGGCGGCGGCCAAGAACAAGGGAAACGCCGCTGGCGGTACCGAGGATGATCCCGAGGACGGCGGCAGCACGGGCGGCACGCCTGTAAGCCCTGGCACGGGTGGCACTGAGGGCTCTGATGTCAGCGGCGAGGAGTAATCCCAACCTGGAGGGGGCGTTTCCCTCCAGGTGTTAACCTGGCGCAGGTGACGGGGAGGCTGCTTGCCGCAGCGTGGCAAGGTTTTCACTCGCCATTGTAGAGACGCATTCTTGCGTCTCAGTAAGCTGCCAAGCCCATCGATAGCGTGAAATGCCCACTATGCCAACCTTGCTGGCCGAGACGCAAAAATGCGTCTCTACAGGTGGAACAACGCAATCAGCAAAGCGGGCGGAGTGACGTGGATTTCGCGGAGAGAGCCATTGGCGCACCTGCGTCAAAACTTGAGAGTATGGAGTTTATATTGTTCATTTATCTAAAAACGAAGACTATGAAGAAATGGAACTGGAAGAGCGTGTTGCTCTATGTCGTTCGGCTCGTGGAGCTGATTGTCACCGGCGCGGTGGGAGGAGCCGCTGGGAGCGTGTTATGAGAAACGTTACGCTGATTGTCGTGCACTGCTCCGCCAACAAGGCGGGCAGCGCCCTCCGCGCCGCGGACATCGACCGCTATCACCGCTCGCTGGACTGGAAGGGCTGTGGCTACCATTACGTGATTCCCACGGACGGAACCATCGAGGCGGGACGGGACGAGATGAAAATCGGTGCGCATTGCAAGAACCATAACCGCCATTCCCTTGGCGTGTGCTACATCGGCGGGCTGGATGCCCAGGGCAATCCCGCCGACACCCGCACGCCGGCGCAGCGGGTGGCCTTGCGGAAGTTGCTGGAGCGGCTGCACAGGAAGTATCCCAAGGCGGTCATCGTGGGGCACAGGGACCTGGACAGCCATAAGGCCTGCCCGTGCTTTGATGCCGTGAGGGAGTACCTGGACTTGGAGCCGTAGAATGTTTATCTTGTTTGGGGGGCGCTCAATCTTTCTGGGGGTTGGGCGCCCCCTTTTCATTTTCTTCGTGTCGGAGGGGACGCAAGGATGCGTTGTATTTTGTTGCTGATTGAGGGAGACGCGGCACGCCACGTCTCTACATCTAATTATCGTGAGCTCGACGAATCCCGGCTTCCGCAAGCGCCTCACCTCTTCGAGGCGAATCACATGCGGTTAAGCGTTTCAACCCCCTCGTCGAGGGGCTTTTCCTTATCTTATTGGTGCAGCCACACGGTGCGGAGGTATCTGCGCCACACGGCCAGATGGTTGGTGGTGTTGAGCTCCTGGCAGATGCCAACGCAGATGCGGAGCAGCTCTTCCGCTCCTTGCTCGGGATTCGTGGCGGTGATAGCCATCACGTTGAGTTTCTCATCGCCTACGGGAAAGTCATGGATAGCTTTCACGGGGGAGTCAGGGTCTGTCAATACCTTATATAATAGAGGGGCGTAGTTGCGGAAGGAGTCCACCAATCGCTCATGCTGGCTTTGCCCCTCCACCAATTTCTCGTTGGCCTTGCCCGCCGTGAGAAAGTATTCGCCCAGGAACGTGTCCCAGTTGGCGAAAAGCGTGTAGTGGCCGCCTCGCTCCATGACTCCGAGATGGGCGTAATAGGGAGTACTCTCCTCCGCACTGGTCTGTCGGCTGGGGTAGTATACTTGCTCCGCGATGTTGACTTGCTGGATGAGTTCCGTGAAGTGCGGCCTGGCTAGCCTTCCGTTTCTGTCGTCTTCAAGTCCAGACGTAGGCGTGAGGAAGGGGCGAAGGACTAGTCTGGGGCAGGTGTTTCGCGTATAGCCGGGATGCTCCCGTTCATAGCGGGCCAGGTTGAGCAGGAGCTGCGCTTCCTTGCCCGTCAGTTGTGACAAGCGGAGGCTTAACGCCTCTTGGCCTTGCTGGTGAAGCTCTTTGCGGAGGGTCACTAGGGAAGGCTTGGCGGCCAAGCGGTCTATGAGGTCGTAGAGCGTGGGCAGTGTCCGTTCTCCATAGCCACAGCCCTGCAGCATGCCGACGAGCAGGTCGATGGCGCGGGCCTTTTCCGTGCCTAGGGACAGTCGGTCGCCCTCGGCGTTGTGGAGACGCACGACATGAAGGTCATAGACGTTGGGGTAGGAGACGGTGAGGTGGCTTCCTGGCTCGATGCCTTGCACCTGGAACACCAGTCCTTTTTTGCGGCGGAAGCGGCAGATGTAGCCTTCCCGTCCTGCCAGGGGGCCGTCGAGCACACGGACAATCTCATTGGGTTGGTTATCCTCGTTGGGATTGAAAGCGTAATCGGTATAGGGTCGCTCCAATACCACCACCTTGTCGGCATAGTTGTCATTGAAGTCCATGAACGCCCGCATCTGTTCTTCCGGGATGGTGAATGGCTCGGCCTTCTCGTTTTCCTGTCGTTTGCGTTTGTAGCGCAGGAAGGCATTGGGGTAGCGGTCTTGGAGAAATTCCCGCAAAGCGCTTTCCGTGGCCAGCACGAAGACATAGCCGTCGAAGAGGGGGAGCTTGCGTTCTTGGTCGCCATGGCGCACGTTGACCGTGGTATGGGTGGGGCAGTAGGCTTCCAGGATGTTGTGGGTGTTTTCCTTCTCGCGGTCGATGAGGCAGCCCAGCTCCCGTTCATGTCCGGGTTGGGTACGGACAAGATACCAATGATAGTCAACGTGGTTGAGCTTGTCTGTCATAAAGTGTTGGCTGGCGAGAAGGTATTCTCTATGTTACCCTCATGGCAATCGCATGAAGGCTAAGAAATACCTCTCCGAACTTGAATCATTACGCCAGGTGTACATAAATAAGGTGTCCCCTAGGGCGTTTTACAACATTCTTTAGGTCTAACGACGGCATCCCGGACGAAACTCAGCGGCAATGGTCCATCGTTGTTATGTGGCGAGAAGAGCGAAGCATCGCGTGCGTCAACGTTTCTATCATCATAACCACAATGTATTGTTAATCAGGTAATTAATTACGCTGGCCGTTTCCCGTTTTATGGCGTGCAACGGCTTTGTGATTGCAAAATTACAAAAAAGTATTGAACCGCAAAGGTTTATTCGAAATATTTTTTCTTCTTTCTTCCGATTCTGCCCATCATCGGCCACGTGATATCACCAAAAATGTAGAGACGCGGCGTGCCGCGTCTCCGTTAGCCGTAAGGCCTTCTCCTGTGGCGATTTTATTCAGCCCTCTTGCTTGCCGAGACGCGGCACGCCACGTCTCTACTGTTAGGCGATGGCAGGTTATGCGCACATGCTGAGATTCGTCGAACGAATGCACCGAACCCCTTGGCGATGTAAGGGAATGATGTCACTGCCGGGTTTTCACTCGCTGGAGGAACCTGTCGGTGAGCCAGCGGCGCACGTCCCATTTCAGCGGCAGGGGAAGCAGGGTGAATCCCCATACCATGACGACCATCAAGGCCGCCACGCCACGCAAGCCGTCGAGTATCTCATAGTGGGGCTTAGAGGCGAGATAGACAGGTTGTGCATTCATGTAGAGGTAGGTGTTTTGTCAGTAATAAGCACTGCGAAGATAAGCATTCTTTGCGAGAAAAAAGAAAAATATTGGAAAAACCGCCCGTAATCTATTCCCGTTTCCGTTCAAATTGTGTAATTTTGCAACCGAAACGAAAAATTAAACTCCATAGAGTATGACCAACCTGAGATTTGAAGCTGTGGCCGAGGCTTCCCACAAGAAGCCGCAAGTAATGAACACGCCAAAGGAGCGACCTTCGGAGCTGTTTGGCAAGAACGTGTTCAACAAGCAGAAAATGTATAAGTATCTTCCCGCTGACGTGTACGAGAAGATGATGGACGTGATAGAAAATGGCGCCCGTCTGGATCGTAGCATCGCCGATGCCGTGGCCAAGGGCATGAAGCAGTGGGCCGACGAGAATGGGGTCACCCACTATACCCACTGGTTCCAGCCGTTGACGGAGGGAACCGCCGAAAAGCATGACGCTTTTATAGAGCATGACGGCAAGGGCGGCATGATAGAGGAATTCTCGGGCAAGTTGCTCGTGCAGCAGGAACCCGACGCGTCTTCCTTCCCCTCAGGAGGAATCCGCAACACTTTCGAGGCTCGTGGATATAGCGCGTGGGATCCCACCTCACCCGTGTTTATCATGGACGACACGCTCTGTATCCCCACTATCTTCATTTCTTATACGGGCGAGGCGCTCGACTACAAAGCGCCATTGCTGCGCTCGCTCCATGCCGTGAACGTGGCCGCCACCAAGGTATGCCATTATTTTTACCCCGAGGTGAAAAAGGTGATTTCCAACTTGGGGTGGGAGCAGGAATACTTCCTGGTAGACGAGAGCCTTTATATGGCACGTCCCGACCTGATGTTGACGGGACGCACCTTGATGGGGCATGACTCCGCCAAGAACCAGCAGATGGAAGACCACTATTTCGGCATCGTGCCAGAGCGTGTGCAGGCTTTCATGAAAGACCTGGAGAACCAGGCACTGGAGTTGGGCATCCCGTGCAAGACCCGTCACAACGAGGTGGCACCCAACCAGTTTGAGTTGGCTCCCATCTTCGAGGAGACCAACCTGGCCGTTGACCACAATATGCTCCTCATGTCCCTGATGCAGAAAGTGGCCCGCCACCATGGCTTCCGTTGCCTGCTCCACGAGAAGCCTTTCGGAGGCATCAACGGCAGCGGCAAGCACTGCAATTGGAGCTTGGCCACGGACACGGGCGTGTTGCTTCACAGTCCAGGCAAGAACTCGGTGGACAACCTGCGCTTCGTAGTGTTTATCGTGGAGACGTTGATGGCTGTCTACAAGCACAACGGATTGCTGAAGGCCAGTATCATGAACGCCACCAATACCCACCGACTGGGTGCCAACGAGGCACCTCCTGCCATTATTTCCAGCTTCCTGGGCAAACAGCTTTCAGAGTTGCTAGACATTATAGAGGACACGGACAAGGAGGACGTGTTCAACTTGCAAGGCAAGCAGGGACTGAAGATGGACATCCCCGAGATTCCGGAGCTGTTGATAGATAACACCGACCGCAACCGTACCAGTCCGTTCGCTTTCACGGGCAACAGGTTTGAGTATCGTGCCGTGGGTTCGTCGGCCAACTGCGCCGCTTCCATGATAGTCATCAACACGGCCATGGCCGAGGCCTTGAGAAACTTCAAGAACCGCATAGATGCCCTCATCGCCGATGGCGTGGAGCAGAACGAGGCTATCTTGAAGGTGATACGCGAGGATATCAGAACCTGTAAGCCCATCCGTTTTGACGGCAACGGCTATAGCGAAGAGTGGAAGGAAGAGGCCAAGCGCAGGGGATTGGATTGCGAGACATCCTGTCCCAAGGTGTTGGAGCGTTACCAAGACGAGAGCAGCATCAAGATGTTCACCGACATGGGTGTGTTGAGCAAGGTGGAGATAGACGCCCGCAACGAGGTGAAATGGGAGAACTACACCAAGAAAATACAGATCGAGGCCCGTGTGATGGGAGACCTCTCCATGAACCATATTATCCCCGTGGCCACCCACTACCAGAGCCAATTGGCTAAGAACGTGGAGAACATGATAGATATTTTCGGGGAGAAGGAAGCGCAAAAACTCTGCGAGCGCAACATCAAGATTATCCGCGACATCGCCGAGCGCACCCATAAGATAGAGGTGGGCGTAGAGGAGTTGGTGAATGCCCGCAAGGTGGCCAACAAGATAGAGGATGAGCACCAGAGGGCCATCGCCTATCATGACACCGTGGCTCCCAAGATGGAGGAGATACGTTATGAGATAGACAGATTGGAGCTGACGGTATCTGATGAGTTGTGGACGTTGCCCAAGTATAGGGAGCTGCTTTTCATCATCTAACGGGATATGACATGAAAAGAGCCTTCATACTTACTCTTTGCGCCTTTTTCTGCTTCTGTCACGTGGTGGCCCAGTCCACCATGAGTGACGAGGACATCATGAGCTTCGTGGTCAATGAAAAAGCCGCCGGCACCAGCAACTCGCAGATCGTGACCAAGCTGATGCAACGGGGCGTGAGCGTGACACGGATGCAACGGCTGCGGAGGGAGTATGAGAGCGGAGGGCTGAATGCCTTGGGAAATCCTGGCGGAAAAGTGAAGACGACGGACTCCCGCCTGCGCACCAACGAGAAGGTAGGGGCGGCCGACACGAAAACACGCAATGAACTGAAAGAAGAGGACAACCTGACCAGCTATCGCTTGAAAGACTTGGAGGGCAGGAGCAGGGCTTATGACGAAGACAGCCCTGAGTTCCTGGCTTATCAAAATGAGTTGCAAGCTTTCGTGCCCGACTCCATGCTCATGCTCAAGATGTTGCTGAAGGAAAAGAAGGATCGGAAGAACAAGGTGTTTGGCAGGGATATTTTCAATAACGAAGAGCTTTCTTTCGAGCCAAACATGAACATCGCCACCCCGCAGGATTATCGCCTGGGACCAGGGGATGCCGTGATAGTGGATGTCTATGGCGCGTCACAAGACTCATTTGAAAAGACCGTAAGTCCCGAGGGAGAGATAACCATAGAGGGTTTCGGCCCCGTCTCCGTGGGCGGGCTTACGGTGGAGCAGGCCAACAGACGGCTGCGCAACACGCTGGGAAGGCGATATAGCAGTAGCCAGGTGAGGCTCACCGTGGGGCAAACTAAGACCATCTCCGTCAACGTGATGGGCGAGGTGAAAACACCAGGCACCTATACGCTCTCGGCTTTCGCCACCGTTTTCCATGCCCTCTACATGGCAGGTGGAACCAATGATCTTGGTACGTTGCGTGATATTAAGGTGTATCGCGACAGCAAATTGGTGAGTCGGGTGGACATCTATGACTATATCCTGAACGGAAAGCTCACAGGCAATGTGCGGTTGGGTGCCAATGACGTGATAGTGGTTGGACCATACGACTGTTTGGTGAAGGTGGACGGAAAGGTGAAGCGCCCCATGATATACGAGATGCGCAAGGACGAGAGCCTTGCCTCGTTGTTGAAATACAGTGGTGGTTTCGCCAGCGACGCTTATACCAAGTCGGTGCGTGTCATCCGCAAGACAGGCAGGGAATATGCCGTGTTTAACGTGGACGAGTTTGATTTCGCATCTTTCCGTGTAGCCGATGGAGACTCCGTGAGCGTGGACTCCATCTTGCCCCGCTATGAGAACACCGTGGAGGTGAAGGGTGCCGTATTCCGCCCTGGTCTCTACCAGATGGGAAACCAGATAAACAGCGTGCGTTCCCTGATTGAGTACGCGGATGGACTCACCGAGGAGGCTTTCACCGCCCGTGCCGTGATGCATCGCATGAAACCTGACCGCACCCTGGAGGTAATGAGCGTGGACGTGGAGGGCATTCTCAACGGGACTTCGCCCGATATCCCCCTCCGGGAGAATGACGTGCTCTTCATTCCCACCAAGCAGGAGATGGCCGTGGAGCGCACCATCACCATAAGGGGCGAGGTGATGCATCCTGGTGTGTACAAGTACGCAGACAACGAGACCGTGGAGGACTTTATCCTGCAAGCGGGCGGATTGACCGAGATGGCCTCCGTGATGAAGGTGGATATCTCCCGTAGAGTAGGCAATCCTTACGCCACCGAAGTGGACAGTGTCATTGGAGAATATTTTTCATTGAAGCTCAAGGATGGCTTCGTGATAGACGGCAAGCCAGGTTTCGTGTTGATGCCCTTCGATGAGGTGTATGTCAGGAAAAGCCCTGGCTATAATGAGTTGCAGAACGTGGAAATAGCGGGTGAGGTGATGTTCGCCGGCACCTATCCGCTTACCAAGCGAGGTTCTCGTCTCTCTGACCTGCTGAAGGCTTCTGGCGGACCTACTCCACATGCCTATATCAAAGGGGCGAAACTTTTGCGCAAGCCCAACGAGGTAGAGAAAGAACGCATGGAGGCAGCCTACCGCATCGTAAAACAGCAGGAACAGCGAAACTTGATGGAAATGGCCGTCAAAAGCAATAACGCCACGGCGGTATCGCAGATGGCAGAGCAGAATAAGGAAGCTGAACTAGAGAAATTCAAGGTGCCCGAGTTCTTCCCTGTGGGCATAGACTTGGAGGCGGCATTGGAGGAACCTGGTAGTGACGCGGACATGGTGCTCAGGGAAGGCGACAGGTTGGTGATACCGCAATACAATGGCACGGTGAAGGTGAACGGCGCCGTGATGTATCCTAACACCGTGGCTTACAAGAAAGGCAAGAAAGCCAGGTATTATATAGACCAGGCAGGCGGTTTCGCCAGCGACGCCAAGAAGAGCCGCGCCTATATCATCTATATGAATGGTGAGGTGGCCCAGGTGGCGAAAGGTGGCAAGATACAGCCTGGATGCGAGATAGTGGTGCCCACCAAGTCGGCCACTCGCATGAGTCCCGCCGAGATTATCAGCATAGGTACGGGCTTTGCCAGCATAGCTACCATGATAGCGACCATTGCCAATATCTTGAAATAGTGGACGGGAAAAGTTTTCAGCGCGGCAAATTCGCGACGAGGAAGACACCGGGATATGGCTGTAATGGAAAATATGGAAAATATCATCATAGAGAATTCACTGGACGGGCTGGGCACGGACGCATACAACAATTACCTGGCCCACGCCTTTTGCCTGGAAGGCAGTTGCAGACTGAAATATAATGGCGAGGAACGCGAGCTGCAGGCAGGCGACTTGATGATTGTGCGTAAGGGGAAGCTGATTGAGCGTGTCCGCCCTGCGGAAGACTTTCGGGTAAAGGTGATATACGTTACCTCAGAGTTCATCGTCCTCTCCACGCCACTCAGCAACTATGGCATGAAGGGGCAGTTGGCTTTGTTCCTCAATCCCATCATGAAACTAGATGCCACACAGCAGAATCAATGCCGCGAGGATTTTGAAATGGTGGAAGCGCGGCTGGCACAGGCCGGCCACCATTTCCGCAAAGACTTGCTGATTGCCTCCATTCAAATGCTGATCATAGATTTCTTTGATTTCCATTCCCACCTTTATGGGGTAGACAACATCCCCTTGCAGAGCGCGACTATCATGAGTCGTTTCCTCAATATGCTGGAGAATGGGACATATCGCGAGCACCGGGAGGTGAATTGGTATGCTGACAAGTTGTGCATCACCCCTAAGTATTTGTCTGAAGTTTCCCGGAAGACCAGCGGTTATGCGGCCAATTATTGGATTAACCGCTATACTGTCCTCGACATCTCCCGCTTGCTCCGGGACAAGTCACTTACTTTTGTCCGGATTTCCGACATGTTCGGTTTCTCGTCGCCTGCCTATTTCAGCCGTTACGTGCAAAAGAATTTGGGCGTAAGCCCGTCTGCTTACAGGGGATAGGAAACTTCACTGACAAATACCGTGCAAGAATACAGCCCCATTACCACCCGTTGCACGGGAGAAGGCATGGCCAGCCGGAAAGTCATGGCTGCGTGCCTGTGAGCGCACTTATCAAGTGCCGTTGGTCTACAGCTTCGTGCTCCAGATCATTTTCTCCACTTCCTCCAGCGTGGCGTTAAAGAAGCGTTTCTCCTTGTTAAGTGAGCGCATCAGTCGCATTTCTTCGTCTGTTAGGGCAAAGTCGAATATTTGGATGTTTTCTTTGATGTAATCGGGGTTGGAGGCACCGGGAATAACAGAGAATCCCTCCTGGATATGCCAGCGCAGGATGACTTGTGCCGGGGTCTTGCCGTGGGCTTCGGCTATCTTTTTTATTACGGGGTCTTTGAACAGGGCACCGTCGCTCATCGCGCCTCCTAACGGAAACCAGCATTCCACTTGTATGTCTGCCTTGGCGGCTTTCTCGCGCATTTCCAACCTTTGGGCGTAGGGATGGCATTCTATCTGTAGCACTGCGGGCTTAATGGTGGCACTGTCCATGATGGTGTTCCACATCTCGTCGTTGTAATCGAAGTTGCTGATGCCAAGGGTGCGCACCTTCCCCATTTTCACCGCCTTTTCCATGTCTTTCCAAGCTCCCACGAAATCTCCCACGGGCTGGTGGACATAGAGCAGGTCGATGTATTCCAACCCCATTCGTTCCAGCATTTCGTCAATGGCTTTTAGTGTCTTTCCTTCGCCGTATTCCGTGGGCCACAGCTTGCTGGTTACCCAGATTTCCTCGCGCGGTATGCCACTTTCCCTGACGGCACGCCCCACTCCGGCTTCATCGTAGTAGGCGTGGGCGGTGTCGATGTGCCTGTATCCGGCTTTCAAGGCGGTAAGGCATGACTGTTCGCATGTTTTATCACTGGGCTGGAGGTAAGTGCCAATGCCAAAACGGGGCATCTCTACGCCGTTGTTCAACTTGACTACGGGCACGCCTGCCGCGGTGGTTTTCTCTTGCGCGTGGATAGCGCACGCACCGCCACAGATTGCCAAGGCGACTAGAAGAATTTTTTTCAATGATTTCATGTTTTCGATATAGTTGGTTTGTTATTGCTTGTTTGCTTCCTTGATGCTCCACAGTGAGACGTGCTCGTTGCGGTAGCGGGCGTTGGGATTCTTTTCGGTTCCGTCGGGAAAGGTGCCGTCTTCCTGCTTGCGGAATTGGATGGCATGTTGCGGGCAATTCTGTATGCAGGCGAAACAGAACTCACAGTCGCCGAACGTTCTTACACCCGCGGATGTCAGTTCGTAGTTGCCGCGCGGGCAAACTTCCGCGCAAATGCCGCAACCAACGCAGGCATCGGTCACGGTAAAGTATTTTTCGCTTTTCATCAGGAAACCCACTTCCGGGTCGAGACCGCTGATCCGCAAGAATCCTTGATGAGTTTGGCGCTCTTCTTCCGTCACCGGTTCGTGCCAATGCCGCTGTGCGTTGATGTCTGCCGTTATCTTCCGCAAGTTTTCCGGTATATGTTTGTCTATCTTGATTTGTTCGTTCATGTCAAAATTAGGCAGCCAGTTGTCTACCATGACGATTGTTCCGATATAGTCGAAAGCGTTGCCGGCCTTGCGGGATATGCCGTCCCATATTTCCACCGCGTTACATTTCCTCGCTCCATATGTCAAGACCGCGAATTTGTATTTGGCTTTCAGCCTCGCTTTTTTGATAAACTCCCTCACCATGTTGGGCGGCATGTGGCCGTATATGGGATAGACTATGCCTATCTCGTCTGCCTCGAAGTCATACTTCCCCTGTTTTATCATCTGCGGGATGCTGAGCGCTTCGCCGCTCTTGCCGGCAAGCTGACGGGCAATGTACAGGCTGTTTCCTGTTCCGGTGAAATAAAAGATAATCCGCTTGTTTTCACGGCTGTCGCACGATGCCAGCCCCGATAAGCCGGAAGCGGCGATGACACCACCGGCAACAGTGGTTCCCATTCGTTTCAGCGCGCTGCGGCGACTGATTTTGTGGTGATGGTTCTTGAGTTCCATTCTTGGTGTTTGCTATTGTGATTGCAAAGGTAAGTGATATCCATGTGAGCGGGCTTACATAAAATTCGGAAGGATATGCTGCTTTTGCGGTAATATACAGGAATCGCACCCTTCTTCCAGTAAGGTGGGACTGGTTATCCTTCCCTTAGCCGCCTCGATTGCGTTATGATATTATGTCGTGCATGGCCACAGGATCGCCGTGAGGGATTGGTGCCAACAGGCTGGGCTTTTTGGAGGTAGTGTCGTGAGTTTGAAGGCATCACCTCTTGTCATTTTCCTTCAACTCGCCTGCTAGGTAGCTTAAGTTTACTTGTTTTCCAAAACAACTTGTTTTGAAATGGAAATCAACTTGTTTTGCGTCGGAAAATAACTTGTTTCGCAAAGGAATTCAAGTTGTTTTCCCAAGCGAAACAACTTGTTTGGGAAAGCGCTCCAAAAACGTTGAAAACCTTTTGCCATTTTATGGAAACGGGGAAAGAGCCCCATTGCCCTCCACTGAGACACCATCCGCCATATAAGATAATTCCGGGGCTTCGCCGTCGATGGTCATGGCGATTGCCGTGTCAAGAGGCGCCCCTGGGGTTTATGGCGTTGACGAAGGCTTTTCGCCATGAAGTTTTGTGGCTTAGGTGTTTTTCACGGCCAGGGCATAGAGGTAGTCGCTGAGGCGATTGATATAGGCGGTCGCTCCAGGTGGCAAGGCATACCGGGGGGAAAGGGTGACGAGTCTCCGCTCGCAAGTGCGGGTTTTGGCTCTTGCCAGGTGGAGTAGCGCTTCCAGGGCGTTCGTTCCGGGTTGCAGGAAACGGAAAGGGATTCCCTCCATGGCTTGGTCTGTGGCTCGCTCCAGGCGTCGTGTCTCTTCTTCCAGCGAGAATTCTGTCCCGTGACGGGTAAATCCCGACACGAAAGCCATTATGTGGGAGAGCAATCTTTGCGTGCGGCGCAGGATGTCAGTGTCCGGCGTTGGTTGCGGATAGTGCGCGATGACCAGTCCCAGCAGGGCGTTTAGCTCGTCAAGCTGGCCGCTCGTCTCTATCCGTATGTCATCTTTTGGTACTCTTTCCGCATGGGCAAGGCAGGTCATGCCTTCATCTCCGCGGCGGGTGTAAATGGTCTTTTGCTTCATGGTTTGTAGTTGGAGGGATGAATGTCTGTGTCTTTTAGCGGTGGTGACGCAATATGACGTGCAGTATGACAGGAGCGCCCACCAGTGGTGTCACTACGTTGAGCGGCAACACGCCGCCTTCAGGAGGCAGCGAGCATGCCAGGTTGCAAGCCAGGGCTATCACCGCCCCCGACAAAGCGGAGGCCGGCAGGAGTGTGGCATGATTGTCCGTGCGCCACAGCATGCGGGCAATGTGTGGCGTGGCCAGTCCTATGAAAGCGATAGGGCCGCAATAGGAGGTGGTGACAGCCGTGAGCAGTCCTGCCAGCGAGAGCAGTTGCAGTCGCAGGCGGCGGGTTCTGGTTCCCAGGTTGAGTGCGTAGACTTCCCCCAGGAGCAGGGCATTGAGTGATTTCACCCTGGTTAATGACAGTAGGATGCCCGCTACCGTGAGCAAGACGAAGAGGGGCATTTGTTCAAACGGAACGTTGGCGAAACTCCCCATGCCCCATATCATGTAAGACTTCACGCCTTGGGCACTGGCCATGAAATTGAGCAACGATACCACGGAACTGGCCATGTAGCCTACCATTAGGCCCACGATGAGCAGCATCACGGCGTTTCTCACCAGCGTGGAGAGAAAGAGGATGAGCGCGGTTACCGCCATGGCTCCAATGAACGCAGCCGCCAATATCGCCACGTGTCCGCCTAAAGGAAGATTGGCGGCTCCCAGGATTCCTCCTCCCAAAGGAAGCATGACCAAGGCCACGGCTAAGCCCGCTCCGCTGTTGATGCCAAACACGTCGGGGCCGGCAAGGGGATTGGCGAAGGCGGTTTGCAACATCAGTCCGCTCGCGGCAAGGGAACTTCCTGCCAACAAGGCTGCTACGGCCTGCGGCAGGCGTGAGCGCAGAATGATAAAGCGCCAGGATTCCCTCACGCTCTCGTCACCCCGCAGCGTGGCCATAGCCTCTTGAAAGGGGATGTCGACAGACCCTATCAACAGGTTGGCCATGAAGAGAGCCAATAGGGCGAGCGCTCCCAATAACGTGAAGAGGATTCGTTTATTCATGGAGCCGACGGAAATAACGGAGCTTGCCAGGCAAGGCGCCAGGATGGGACAACAGGATGAAATCCCTGAGCAAGTGCTCTGGATGGAAAGCCTGCTCCTCAAAGAAAAGGGTGGAGTTCACCGGACAGGCGTATACTTCCCCTTGCTGGAAAGCCTTCAGGCTGGCGTATCCCGCATACTCCTCCAGGAGCCAACGGCGGCTCAGTGGGTCATTGTCGTTCACCTTGAAAGCCCAAACGTCTATGCTGTCGGCCTGTTCCAGGACTTGCTCGGGCGAGAGGGGCAGTGAGCCTGCGTGCGTATCATGGGCAAAAGGATAGCCCGCATGGGCATCGGCAAGCAGTTGGCCTATGGTGCTTTGCCCACCAGGACAATACCATACGCTACCCGTCTTGCGTTCGGTAAGCAGTGACCTGCCTTTGGGCAGTCGGCGCGCTTGGGCGCGGAGGCCTTGGTAGATGGAATCCACTCGCAGGAACAACGAGTCCGCTTCTCGTGCTTTCCCCGTCAGCCTGCCATAGAAGCGCATCCATTCCGCCCGCCCCAATGGAGATGTCTCCATGTAATCTGCCAACAGAAGCAACGGGATGCCTGTTTGGTTCAATCGCTCATAGTGGGCATCTTGAAAAGGAGAAACCAAGAGGGCATCCGCCTTGATGTCCACGATACGCTCCACGTCGGGGGACAGTGAGCTGCCGCAATCCACAATCTTTTCATTCCCTTTTATCCAGGCCAGGTTGTTGAAAGGTTTGTCGCAGACACCCGCCACACAGTTTTCCGCACCCAATTCCTGGAAAAGAGCGCAATGGGCCGAGGTGAATACCACGGTCTGGCGCAAGGGCACTCTCACCACGCAGACCTGTTCGCCCCAAGGAGCTTGCTTTACCAGGGAGTCACCCTTGACTCCCCTCGCCACCAGGGCGTAACGAGCCAATGTCTGTCCGGGATGCCAAGGGTCGCGGATATCTACCCTGGTATATCCCGGATGTTCTATGGTGAGAAGTAAAGACGCATAGGCATAGCGCAACGTGTCACCTCCTTTGTTCGCCGGGGTGGAGCTGCTTGTTCCACCACAACCATTGAGCAGCAGTGACATGCTGGCTATGAAGAGTAGCAGGTATCGCATGGGTCAGCGGGAAACGGACTTGATTAGTCTTCGAAAACTATTTTGCGGGGGCACTGCCCGTAAGAGGAAAAGCTGCCTACGTAGTTCCCTTGGCGGTCAAAATGGTATACGGCTCCGTCACCCGAAACGAAGTTGGTGGTAAGCACGTAGATATGCCCCGTCTCGTCATTGACGCTTAGACCATATACACTTGCGCTTGCCAACTCCGCGGGAGCGTTCTTCAAGAAGTCGCGGTTGATGTTGCCTGTGCGGAAATCATAGGTATAGAACTCCGTGGTGTTGGTATAGGGGTAAGAAGAATAATCGGTCTGGCAGTTGACCACGTAGAGCGTTCCGTTTTCCGCGGCGATGTTGGTGCCTTTTCCTATTTCTTTATATGTGTCGGTAGCGGGGTTGAACACGGCCACGGGATAGGTGTAGTCGGGGTATTCTCCTCCATAACCCTGTATGGCGAGGTATCCGTCGGTCTCCACGATAGCTTGCGGATTGTCGAAGATGGTGACATGGCGGTCGAGTTGGAAGTCTCTCTCGCGGATGACGGAGAGGCGGTTATCTTTGCCCCAACCAGAGTTCACGCAATAGATGTATCCGTTCTCTTCCACGATTTGCTCGGGATTGTCACCTACTTTCACTTGACCCACGATGCTCATGTCCATGGTATTGACCTTCACCACGTAACCTCCATACGTGGTCACGTAGAGGAATCCGTTGTCGGCCGCCATGTAGCGAGGCTGTCCCAAGTCGCTTCTGTCGCTCAAGGAGAGGCGGCCTATCTCTTTGCCTACACCGTTGAGTTTGGCGACATAGTTGGACCCGTATACGGCGAGGTAGAAGTATCCGTCCTCTTCTATCAAGTCCTGGCCTGTGTCGCCAATGTTTTTCTCGTTTTGGGTTTGGTAGAGGTCATGGGCGTAGGGTTTGTCCGTGAGATAATCAAAATAGGTGATGGTGGCGTTGTTGAGCCCATAGGAACCTTCGTTCAGGATAAAGCCCCTGGTGGAAGCCATCTCTATCTTGGAGCCTTGTTGCATGGGGTCCCAAGGAGTGTCGTCATCTTCGCAGGCCGTGAAGCCCGTGGTGAGTGTCAAGCCGCAGAGCGCGGCGTACAGGTAGTTTCTTTTCTTCATGTTCATGTTCGTTTGGTTTTGGGTTACTATATATATAATGTGTATATGCGGACTAGATGGTCAGCGTGGCTGATACTTCCCACGCCCTTCCTGGCATAGGGTAATATTTCACCACCTCATATTGCTCGTCGGTGAGGTTGCGCAGGGTGGCTTGCAAGTCAAGTTTGCCATTTTTCCAGCGGAAACTCCTGGACAGCGAGAGGGTGTGTTCCCAATAGGGAGCCAGGCGATAGGCGGGTGTCTGTTGTTGCAGGCAGTATCGTTCTCCACTGGCCAGCAGACTATATCCCAAGTTTACCCATGGCGTTTTCAGGGTCAATGACCCATTGCCTGTATGTTGGGGTGTATAGGGTATTTGCTGTTTGTAGTAGCTGGCGGACTTGTCCGTGATATCTTCCGCCCGCAGCAGGCTGTAGGCTCCCGTGAGCAAGAGGCTCATTTGGTTGCCCATCGCCAGCTCGGCGGCCAGATTGACGTTGAGGCCAAACATCCTCACCCTGCCAAAGTTGGCCATTTTCCATACGTAGAGCGTGGGGAAAGCCACAATCTTGTCTTTCACGTCGTTGTAGAATCCATCTACGCTCAGCGACAAGTAACGCGTGAACGGGAATGGCTGCCCTTGCCATGCGATGCCCACGTTGTATTCCTTGGCCACTTCGGGTTTCAGACCTACCGTGCCCGTCTGGTGATAATACAGGTCATTGAAGGTAGGCACGCGGAAAGTATGTTTGAGCATGGCTCTGACATAGAGCGCTTCATTGGGCAGCAATCGGTAGGAGAGTGAGAGGGTGGGAGAGAGCCGCTTGCGGTCTTGTGGCTTTTCGCCCTGTTCTACGTCTTCCGTTATATAGGTGGCCACTACGCTGCCCATGATGTCCCACCTGGCGGGATTATATCGGGCGGTCAGCGCGGTGAGCGAGGTATATCGCTTGGGCTGCGGTGGCCGCTGTGTGTTGGAGCGTAGGTCGCCATATATCAAGTCCTCGGCCAGCGAGAGGGACAGGTGGGGCAGGGGCTCCCATCCGATGGTGCTCGATGCGTAGTATTCGTTTTGCCTGTTTATTTCCGTGAGCTGTCCATCTGGGTATTTCGCGTTTATGTCTATGTATCGGTTCCAGGAGTGGGTGTATTTCAGGTGTGCGCTCAGCTGCCATTGCCTTGTGAGTCGTTTCCTGAAGCTGGCCTGCAGGAAGAAGTCCTCGTCCCAGAGCCTTTCCCGTGCCGTGGTGTTATAGAGAATGACCGAGCCGGGCAGTCCCCTGCCCGAATAAAACCAGTAGCCTTTCACGTTCAGCTCCCCATCTCGAAGTGAGTGATAGAGATTGGCTTCCGCCCGCCACGTATAGATGTCGGAGTTGAGGCGGTGTTCCCGTGAGGTCTCGCTGCCGTTGACAAGGGTATAGGGATAGTCTCCGTCGGCCGTCGTGTAGTCCGCTTGTATGGAGAGGCTTGTTGAGTCGGCCAGCCGTTGCCAATAGCGCAACGAGGGGTTGAGCAGTCCGAAGGAGCCTCCCCTTATTTTCGCCCATAGGGCATAGGGGCGGCTTTGGGCATCGAAGTGAGGTCTCTCGGTCTCTATATAGAGCACGCCCGCCGATGCCAGGTGGCGTGCCGTCTGCATCAGGTCGCTGTTGTCGCCAACGGCCAGTGACAATGATTGCACGTTGTCCAGCGAGTAGCGTCCCAGGTCTATCTGTCCAGCTTGGGTATTGCCGATGGTTACCCCGTCATAGCTCACGGCGGTGTGCTGCGCGCCAAATCCCCTGATGGAAACCGTCTTCACGCCGCCTATGCCTCCGTAATCCCTCACGTTGGCGCCCGCGAAGCGTTTCACGGCGGCCGCCATGTCGGTAAGCCCCAGCTCCTTTAGCTCGGCTTTCCCCATCACTTGTATGGGCTTGCCCGCCGAGATGGCCTTCCTCACGCGGGAAGCCACCACGGTGATACCCTCCATTTGGCGTGGGTTTACCAAAGTGGAATCTGTGTCAATAGGCGTTGCCGACGCGTGGAGCGAGCAGGCACAGCCTAGCGCGATAAGCGTTAATTTCCTCATAAGACACGTTTTCATCACCCTCCTCGGGGTTGCTGACAACAAGCGCGCGACGGCAGGTCTTCTGACTTCACTGTCTCTTTCCCCGTATGCGTGGGGTGGATAAATCGGCAAACGGCCTTCCCGAATAAAGTGTCAGTGGCCAAGAGCTTGCCTCGTTGGACAGTTTACAGCAGCGGGACTGTACAGGAATCTCACCTGTTTCCCTTTTTAATCATGGGTATGAACCAATCGCAGTCGCGAATTTACGGCTTTTCGTTGAGAAAAGGGCATTTTCTTTCGATTAAATTTGAATAATCAATAAAAATATGTAACTTTGCCCCATAATGTGACTGAATCGTATTACTAACTTATTCATATAAATGGAAAGCAATGAAAAGAAGCCGCTAACGGGCGTGCTCAACATGCGTCAAGGAATCCTTTTCCTTGCCACGACACTTATCACTATCTTGATATGGAACTTGCCCTTGGACTTTTTTGGCATTGAGGGACTTACTGTGGTGCAGCGCAGGGTAATCGCTATCTTCGTGATGGCCGTGTTGCTCTGGATTACGGAGGCGATTCCTTCGTGGGCCACTTCGGTGTCTATCATATTCCTCTTGCTTTTCTGCGTCTCCGACTCCTCGTTCAACTTCATGCAGGGCACGGAGGGCGAGTATGGTAAGTTGCTCGATTACCAAGGTATCATGGCTTGCTTCGCCGACCCCACCATCATCCTGTTCCTGGGCGGCTTCGTGATGGCCATCGCCGCCACCAAGTCGGGACTTGACGTGCTGATGGCGCGCAAGCTGATAGCTCCCTTTGGCAAGAAATCGGAGAATGTGTTGTTGGGCTTCCTGCTCATCACGGGCCTCTTCTCCATGTTTATCAGCAATACTGCCACCGCCGCCATGATGCTCACATTTCTCACTCCGGTCTTCAAGGCGTTGCCCGCCAACGGCAAGGGAAGGGTGGCCTTGACCATGGCCATTCCCATTGGAGCCAATTTGGGTGGCATGGGAACGCCTATCGGTACTCCTCCCAACGCTTTTGCCTATAAGGTGCTCAATGACCCCACGGGCATGGACTTGGGCGTGACTTTCGCCGACTGGATGATGGTGATGGCACCCATGGTGATTGTGATGCTCGTCGTGGCCTGGATAGTAGTGAAAACTTTCTTCCCCTTTACCCAAAAGACCATAGAACTGAAGATAGAGGGCGACGTGAAGCACAATTGGCGTACCAACGTGGTGGCCGTGACCATTATCCTCACCATCCTGCTTTGGGTGTTTGGAAAGCAGGTGGGCATCAACGCCAACACTGTGGCCATGCAGCCCATAGCCGTGTTCGCCTGCACGGGCGTGATTACGGCCAAGGACTTGCAGACCATAGATTGGGCAGTCATTTGGATGGTGGCTGGTGGATTCGCCTTGGGCATGGCCATGAATGGCACGGGTTTGGCGGAGAGTGCCGTGAAGAGTATTCCTTTTGCCGAATTCAATCCTTTTGTCATTATGGTGGTGTCGGGACTGGTCTGCTTCACGTTGAGTAATTTCATTAGCAATACGGCCACGGCGGCCTTGCTCATCCCCATTCTCTCCGTGATATGCGCCGGCATGGGCGATAAGCTGGACGGCATCGGCGGTCCCTCTACTATTATAATAGGTATAGCCGTGGCGGCTTCTTGCGCCATGACGCTCCCCATCTCTACGCCTCCCAACGCCATCGCCTATTCCACGGGACTCATTAAGCAAAGCCAAATGGCCAAGGCGGGACTCACTGTGGGGCTGATATGCCTGGTGATAGGCTATGCCGTGCTCATCACGTTCTGCAAACTGGGCGTGCTGTAAGAAATATAACCCTTACCTTTCGTATGAAAAAAAAGATAGTCATTGGCATAGACGTGGGCATCTCCACCACCAAGATAGTAGGCATTGACGAGAAGGAGATGGTGATTAGCCCCATTCGCATCAAGGCCACGGATCCTATCACTTCCCTCTATGGTGCTTTCGGCAAGTATCTGCACGACAACCGCATCAAGTTGGAGGAGGTGGAACACGTGATGCTCACGGGCGTTGGTTCAGGTTACATAGACGAGAACATCTATGGATTGCCCACTTCCAAGAGCCAAGAGTTTGTCGCCGACGGCCTGGGAGCCCGCTACGAGAGTAAACTGGACCGCATGATAGTGGTCAGCATGGGAACAGGCACCAGCTTGGTGAAGGTGGACGGTGATGATATCCAGCACATAGGCGGAATAGGCATCGGCGGCGGCACGCTGCAAGGCTTGAGCCGTATTATGCTCAAGACCGATGACGTGATGCAGATAGCCGATCTCGCCAAGACGGGTGACATATCGAAGATTAATCTCTTGATACGCGACATCAGTGCCAAGCCCCTGCCAGGATTGCCCATGACGGCTACGGCTAGCCTTTTCAGCAATGCCAAGGCCAATGCCTCCCGCGAGGATATAGCTTGCGGGCTTATCTTCATGGTCTTGCAGTCCATAGGCTCTGGCAGCATCCTTTCCAGCCTGGGCAGCGGCATCAAGGACTTTGTCTTGATAGGCAATCTCACGCTTTTGCCCCAATGTCGAGAGGTCTATCCCGCCATGGAGAAACTCTACCGCGTGCGCTTCCGTATTCCCAAGTACAGCGAGTTTTGCACGGCTATCGGGGCGGCCATCGACTACATACGCAACTATCGGCAATGAGCCTTTTGATTTCTGCAAACATGAATAATGCACGGCTTTTGACATTTGTGTTGGCATGGCTCTGTTGCCTGGCCTCACAGGCTTCCGGTCTCAAGGGAAATGCCAGCTCCCAGGGAGCGTTCTTCACGGGGAAGTACCATAACCTGATGGTGGAGCGGCTGGGGCTTTCCCAGGCGCAGACAGACGAGAGGATAGCCCAGATATGGCATTATTTCTTTGAGGACGAACAAAACAAGGTCTACTTCGAGCCTGATGATTCCACGGCCTATATTCTGGATACAGGCAATGAGGACGTGAGGACTGAGGGCATGTCCTATGGCATGATGATCTGCGTGCAGCTCGACAAACAAGCCCAGTTTGACAAGTTGTGGCGATGGGCCAAGACCTACATGCGCCATGATGACGGTCCTTGGAAGGGATATTATGCCTGGCAATGCACGCCTCAAGGCAAGCATATTGGCGTAAACACCAGCAATGCCAGTGACGGGGAGGCTTATTTCATTACCGCCCTGTTCTTTGCCGCCCATAGATGGGGTAACCAAGGCGTTTTTGACTATGAGCGGGAAGCCCAGCGTCTGTTGAGAGACATCATGTCTAAAGATGGTACGGGAGGCGTGGTCAACATGTTTGACAAGGAGAGCAAGCTGATTACCTTCGTGCCCAACGGTTATGACGCTACCTATACGGACCCTTCCTATAACCTGCCGGCTTTTTGGGAATTGTGGGCGAGATGGACAGACAGCGACAAGGAGTTCTGGCAAGAGACCCCGCAAGCGGCCAGGCAGTTGCTGGTCAACGCCTCCCATCCCGTGACGGGGCTTTTCCCCGACTACTCCGCTTTCGACGGCTCCGCCTTCCAACCCAACTGGAAGAAGGACTACGATGCCCGCCGCTATCAGTTTGACGCTATCCGTTGCGCCATGAACATTGGCATGGATGCCCATTGGTTCGGTACGGACAAGGAGCGGCAGGCCGCTATGGTAGACCGCTTGCTTCGCTTTTTCAAGCAAGACAACTTCGCCCACGGGCAATTCAACCTGGACGGAACGCAACCCACGGGTGACTACGGAGCGGGCATGGCTGGCGCCAACGCCGTGGCTTTGTTCGCTTGCCCCGACCATCCATTGGCCCAGGAGTATCTGCGCCGTCTGTGGGAAGTGCCTTTGCCTACAGGTAAGTTCCGTTACTATACGGGCATGGTCTATATGTTGTCCATGCTCCACGTCACGGGCAACTTCAAGGTGTGGTAAAGCCTCTTGGTTTCTCCATCGATAGCGCTGTCGTGACAGGGAGGATGAGAGGTGCGAGCGCATGCTTGCGCATCTTTTTTCGCAAAAAAGTGGCGAAAAGTTTGGTTATATGATAAAATAGCAGTACCTTTGCACTCGCAATTCGGAAACGAGTGCTTTTGGGCACCCTTAGCTCAGTTGGTAGAGCAACTGACTCTTAATCAGTGGGTCTAGGGTT
>OBKR01000493.1_pt1 | contig 43681 bp, 37 predicted proteins | sample 1518991 | NCBI WGS metagenome assembly OBKR01 (sample SAMEA2452117, study PRJEB22498) | human gut metagenome | biome: human feces; feature: human gut; material: feces | place: Australia | collected 2012
GGCAGCCCGCCCGCCATTGCAGGAGACGGCCTTGGCGAAGACGCCCGGGGTCTCGCCCCGACCGATGTCGAAGGTGTAGAAGACGCCCTTCAGGTCGCCCTTGATCTCGATGGACCAACGGTTGTCGCCCACCTGCTTCATCTTCATCTTCTTATACTGCTTACCGCCACGACCGGCTCGGTAGAGGCGGAGCGTGGGACGGGACGGGGCATTGAGGGTGAACACCGTACTTTGGGGAGAATATTGCATCTCGCGAAACGTCTCCTGCGCCTTCAGGGGCTGCGAGGAGAGCAACAGGGCCATACAACCGGCCATCATCAACTTTCTCATCATACGCTTGCTGGTAACTTTGTTAGGATGGACTCCTGCCCGGCCGAGACCCGGGGCATCCTTTGGCGTGTGCCACGAGACGGCCAGGCAAGACCCATCATTACTATTTATAACGTAGCAAAGTCGAAAATCTTATGCTGAAATCAAAAACAAGTGGGCAAGGAACCGGGTATTGGCGCCTGCACCAGCCCACTTCGGTCCGAGGCCGACTACTTGGCCACGGGGAAGAGCGAGACGGCAAAGCCACCACCCGGGGCCATCTTCAGACGAAGACGGTCGCCCTGCTTCACCGTGCGACGGGTGATGGTGTAGGCCTTGGGGTTCTTCTCGTAGTCGGCATCCTTGGCGTCGGCATAGACCGTGCAGACGTATTTCTTGCCCTTGTCGAGGAAGTCGAGACGGAGGTCGGACTGGTGGCCGTCCTCGTTGCACTTGCCGCCAATGAACCAGCGGTCCGTGCCCTTGGCCTTGCGCGCCACGGTAATGTAGCGGGCGGGCTCGGCCTCAAGGTAGCGACTGTCGTCCCAGTCGGTCGCCACGTCGCGGATAAACTGGAAGGCGTCGTCATACTTCTCGTAGTTCTCGGGGAGGTCGGCAGCCATCTGGAGCGGACTGTACATCGTCAGATAGAGGGCGAGCTGACCGCAGAGCGTGGTACGCACCCAACTCGGGTTGTCGCTCCAGGTGCTGAGTTGTGTCTCGAGGATGCCCGGGGTGTAGTCCATCGGACCACCCTGCAGACGCGTGAAGGGCAGGATGACGGTATGAGAGGGAGCACTTCCGCCAAAAGCCTCATACTCGGTGCCACGGGCGCTCTCGTTGCCCACGAGGTTGGGCCAGGTGCGACACAGACCCGTGGGGCGCACGGCCTCGTGGCCGTTGACCATCACATGGTGCTTGGCAGCCTGCTCGACGACATACTGGTAGTGGTTGACCATCGACTGGCTGAAATGGAAGTCGCCACGGGGGATGATATCGCCCACATAGCCCGTCTTGACGGCATCATAGCCGTAGCGGTTCATCAGATTGAGGGCATCCTCGAGATGACGCTCATAGTTGATCGTGCTCGAACTGGTCTCGTGGTGCATCATGAGCTTCACGCCCTTGGAGTGGGCGTACTCGTTGAGATACTGGATGTCGAAGTCGGGATAGGGCGTGACGAAGTCGAAGACGTCCCACTTCCAACGATTGACCCAGTCCTCCCAGCCGATGTTCCAGCCCTCGACGAGCACCTCCTGCAGGCCGTTCTTGGCCGCGAAGTCGATATAACGCTTCACGTTCTCCGTATTGGCCGCATGGCGTCCGTTGGGACGGACGTGCTTCCAGTCCACCTTGTAGATATCAACGCTGGGCAGGTCGTCGGTATAGTTCCACGAGCTCTTGCCGACGATCATCTCCCACCACACGCCACAATACTTCGTGGAGTGGATCCAGGACGTGTCCTCGATCTTGCAGGGCTCGTTGAGGTTGAGGATCAGGTTGGAGGAAAGCATGTCGCGGGCGTCGTCGCTGACCATGACCGTACGCCAGGGCGTGTTGAACGGCACCTGCACGTAGGCCTTGTTGCCCGTGGCGTCGGGGGTGAGCCACGACTCGAAGACCATGTGCTTGTCGTCGAGGTTGAGGTGCATGGCGGGATAGTTGACCAGGGCGGCCTCGTGGATGTTGATATACAGGCCGTCCTGCGACTTCATCTGCAGGGAGGTCTGTACGCCCGTCTCGGAGAAGTTGGCCACGGAAGAGTTGGACCAGTTGACGGCATCATGGAAACGGGCGCGAATCTCGGAGAGGCGGCTCTCCTGGGTCTCCTGCTCCTGGGTATCGTAGTCGCCAGGCAGCCACCAGGCGGTATGGTCGCCAGTCATGGCAAACTGCGTGTGCTCCTCCTTGACGATGAAATAGACGAGACTGTCCTGCTGGGGGAACTCATAGCGGAGGCCCATGCCGTCGTCATAGACGCGGAAGCGGATGTTCATTTGGCGTCCTGTGTGGTCCTGGGAGAGACTGACGAGGAGCTCGTTGTAGTGGTTGCGGATAGTGGCCGTCTCGCCCCAGACGGGCTTCCAGGTCTCGTCGAAGGAGGAGACCTCCGAGTGGGACTCGGTGAAACCGTCCATGAGGCTCGTCTCGGCGAAGCCCTTGGTGGCGTGCTTGTCCTTGGCGAGCTCCAGTCCGAGGTGGGAAGGCTTGACGACGGGACGTCCCTTGTAGGTCATCTCGTAGGTCGGCCTGCCTCCATCAGCCAGCGAGAAGGAAACGCTGATGGCCCCATTGGGCGAGGAGACCGTCTGTGCGGCTACCGAAAGGGGCAGCAGCAGGGCGGAAAATAGGAGTGTTGTCTTCATTCTTATTATTCTGATACAGTTTTTTTTACCTTAAAAAAGTATTTTCTTTAGTTCAGTTTTTACCTTAAAGTCTCAAGGGGCCATGAAAATTCTCAATAGCCTTGAACATTCCCAAGAGCCTTGAATATTTCCACTTGCCTTGAAGGCTCTCAATGGCCTTGCGCTCAGTATTTTACCCTAAAAAAACTCAGCCTGGGCTTCATGAGGTCGGAGGTCATGAGGTCGGGATGTCGGCCTGGTCGATCCATATAGGCACGCCCAGGTCGGCATTCTTGGGACAGCAAGCCCTACAAGGCGTCGCGGCCCGACTCAGCGACCATCTCCCGCATGTTGGCATTAAAGTCCTGGTTGTGCATTAGGTCCTCGATAGCGACGTGCATGCGGTAGCGCCAGTAGTGGTGGGGATTGGACGGGATGTTGATGCGCTCGGCATCGGCATCAGCCAGACGCAACTTCTCATCTACGGCCATCCAGTCCTGGATACTCAGGACGCAAAGCATGGAGGGGGAGGCCAACTGGCTGCCGACCACGTCGCGTGCCAACCATCCGGGGAGGGGATGGGGAGCGCCGCCTGGGCGATGGAGCATGGTCTGGTAATAGTGCTGGGTGCGGTCCCAGTCCTCGTCCCACCATTGACGAAGCGTGGGCATGTCGTGGGAGGAGAAGGTGCAAACGGAGCGATGGGGGAAACGATCGGTATGGCCAAACTCGTCGGCCGAGTCCTTCGGCATGCTCTGGACTTCGAGCGAGAGGATGCGCAGGGCGTCGAGCACCCAAGGCACACAGGAGGGCACCATGCCCAGGTCTTCGGCACAGACCAGCATCCGCGTGGCCTCCACGAGGCGGGGCAACTTGCGCATGGCCTCGCCATACCAGTACTGGTTGTTGCGACGGTAGAAGTAGTCGTCGTAGAGGCGGTTGAAGAGGGCCTTGTCGCTATCGTACAAGCTCTCATAGACGAAGTCGAGCTGCACACAGATGCGCGGATGGAAGCGGTTGGGGTCGCGATGGTCGCGGACGAAGAGCACGTCGCTGATCAGGGCATAGAGGCCGTCGCGCAGGTTTTCTGCGTCCTGCACGGTCGTCTCCTTGCCAAAGAAGTCGCGACGCTGGCCGTCGTCGGCAACAAGGGCGGCAAAGAAGGCCTCCACCTTACGTTGGGTGTCGAAGGCTTCCTTCATCCGATAATAGTAGTCGGTCTTGCGCTCCAGGAAGTGATCGCGGACGAAGGCGGCCTTCTCATGGAACACCCGGTCGAGGACCCAGTCGGTGATAAAGGGCGTGGTGAAGAGTTCCTCCTGCCAATGGAGGCCATAGCCCTCTATCTCCTCGCGCGTCAGGGCCAGGGCGGGCTGAAACTGTCCGAGCAGACCGTGGACGGAGTGGATGGGAATCTCCCAGATACGGAAGAAACCGAGCACGTGGTCGATACGGTAGGCGTCGAAGAAACTGGCCATGCTCTGGAAGCGACGCACCCACCATTGGCATCCGTCGCGGAGCATCTCCTCCCAGTTGTAGGTGGGGAGTCCCCAGTTTTGCCCGTTGACGGAGAAGTCGTCGGGGGGCGCACCAGCCTGGCCGTTGAGGTTGAAGTAGCGGGGCTCCATCCATACGTCACAACCATAGCGGCTGACGCCAATGGGGATATCGCCCTTGAGGATCACGTTCTTCTGGCGCGCATAGGCGTGGGCCTCCGACATCTGGGAGAAGAGGAGGTACTGGACGTAGTAGAAGAACGCCACCTCGCCATAGGCTTTCGTGCCGGGCGTGGAGAGCGACTTGCGGTCGTGCTCGTCCCATTGGTGATGGGCGGGCCAGGTAGAGAAGTCGGCAGATCCGTAACGGTCGCGGAGGCAGCAATACTGGGCATAGGGCACGAGCCAACGCTCGTTCTCCTGGAAGAACTGCCGATAGGCCTTGGTTGCCATCACGCGCTCCCCGTCCTGGGCGAACAACAGGCGGAGGTAGCCCGTCTTGGCCTCCTGTACGCGCTCATAGTCGATCTGCGGCAGGTCGTTGAGTTCGCTACGCAACTGCTCGTAGGCGATACGCGCCTTCTTGTCGGCCAACGGGGGCAAGGCGGACAGGTCCACGTACTGTGGATGGATGGCGAAGATGGAGATGCAGCTATAAGGATAGGAGTCGGTCCAGGTGTGGGTCTGGGTAGTATCGTTGATGGGGAGCACCTGCAAGACGCGCTGGCGGGTGAGGGCCACCCAGTCGATCATCTTCTTCAGGTCGCCAAAATCGCCCACGCCAAAACTGCTCTTGCTGCGCAGGGAGAAGACGGGGACGAGCGTGCCGGCCACGCGAAGCGGAGCGAGGGGGAGGAAGACTTCCGTGAGGTCATAGACCACCACCTCGCCATCGCTCATCAAGGGCAACGTGACGGTACGGTTGTCGCCCGACTCCCAGACGCTCTTGCTGAAGTCGTTGCCTTCCACGGCAACAAACTTCAGTTCCATCTGGCTGCCATAGAGGCGTGACACGTCGATATCGGCCATCCACTCGCCCACGGCATGCTCGGTCATGGGGACGGCACGATCCATCTTCCATTGGCCCAGGGCGGGCTGCTGGCCGACGACATAAAGCCGTTGGCCTTTGCGGAGCTGGGGAGCACGCACCCTGATGCGGACGGTCCGCACAAAGCGGGTCACAGGTGGGACCGACAGGCGGGCCTCCATGAGGCAGTCGCTCACGGCAGAGGAATAGAGGAACGAATCCTCGGGAAGGTCGTTCCAATGGTCATAGACTCGGTAGCTGGTGCCACCTGCCGTCAGTTCCAGACGATGGGGTACCACCAACCACTCCTGGCGCTCGGTAGCGCCGCCACGTTCCACACTATAATAATAGGAGAGAACGGTACCCAAAGGCCAGTCTTTCTGGATGTCACAATGCCACGTTTGGCCATCATCTGTGTGCATCCGATATTCTACGGCAGTCTTCAGGCCACCGCTTCCAGCCTCCGAAAGATGGAGCATCAGCTCCTGCCCGTACTCAGTCCGGTATTCTACGCTGAATCGTATATTCATTACTTGGGTCAGTTATTTTCGATTCAAAATTACGCTTTTTCTTTTTTAGGGACGTTTCTGAGACGGGATGAAATCGCCTCGTTTTTGCGCAACGGGTTGCATAAATTAAGGATTAAAGAAAATGCGCGAGAAAAACTTTCCGTTGGCTTCGGAACGCATTCCTCGCGCACTTTTAGCTCAAGCGATAGTTGTCAATCTTAGATTGCCAGCACTTACATTGGCTGCTTTAGCGTTGCCAGCTTTTGCATAACCTGCTTTAGCATAACCTGCTATCTATAGCAAAGCCTCATCAGATCTTTTCTATTTCCTCGCTGCTCAAGCCCGTGGCCTCGGCTATGGCCTGCACGTTCATCCCGCTTTCGCGCAACAGACGTGCCGTGGCGCGAAGTTTGTCCTTTTGCTCTTGTAGCTTATCATTCTGCTCCTGCAGCCTATCGCTTTGCTCCAGCAGTTGTCGGTTTGCCTTCTCCAGCTGGCTACCCTGAGCCGCCAACTGATGGCCCATCGTCTTGAGCTCCTCCTGCTGCTTCATGATGGTCGTGTCATACTCCTCGACGACCGAGAGAAACTCGTCCTCCACCTCCATGTCGCGCCTCAATTTCTCGTCGGTAGAGGCGGAGGTAAGGCGATGGAGGATGTGGCGCATGTCGCTATCGTCGGCATAGAGCGTCTCGTCCAGACGGATCATACGGGGATTGCCTTTTTCCTTCTGCGTCTGGTCGAAGACACTCAGCACACGGTCCAGCCGGTTGTTGATGCGGCCATGGAGGCGGGGAATCTGCACAATGATGCTGTCGTGGGTCAGGCTCTCCACAAACGGATCGGGCATGCCCTCCGTCACCTCATGGCCTTCGTAGTTGTAGGCCTTGTGCTTCACATAGAGGACAGGCTCCGTGATATTGCCCACCAAATGGCCCAAGAGATAGACCGCCACCATAGGAATGGCATAGCGAGAGGGAGCAAGGTCCTCCTTGAGCATATTTTCTTGGTTGCTGTATTGCGCACCAAGATACTGACGGAAGCGGAGCGTCTCCGTGGGAAGCCACGTCTTCTGCAACTCGATCAGGACGAGGTGGACACGACCATCGGCCTCGCGCACCTTCGCGCCAAAGTCGATGCGAAACATGGAGATGTCCCTGCGACCGACATTGGCATACTCGCTGCGACGCATCTCCACGCTGACCACCTACTTCTTGAGCAAGGCAGAGAGAATGGTACGCGCCACGCGCTCGTCCTCCATCAGATACTTGAAGACGGAGTCGTAAATCGGATTGGCTATGTGAATCATCTTTTCTCCTTTCCTTATTTATTGAATTGATAAGACATAGGCGCCATTGTTTTTAATAAGCCAAAAGCGCAAACACCACGGCTTATAGCCCAAGGCACAATCACCACGACTTATAGCCCAAGGCACAAACACCACGGCTTGGCCCAAGAAGCAGGGGTGGAAAGTAGGGGGAAACTCCCTCCCCTACTTGTTGTTGACCTCGACGATCTTCGTCTTCGGCAGACGGGCGTTGCGACGATTGACTACCGTCACGACACTCTGCGCCAGACTGAGGAAGGACTGGGCCACAATCGACTCGGTATTGACCGCGGCAGGCACTCCCTCGTCGCCACTCTCACAGATACCCTGCACGATAGGGATCTGGGCCAGCAAAGGCAGTTCCATCTCCTTGGCCAAATTCTTGCAGCCGTCCTTGCCAAAGAGGAAGTACTTGTTCTCGGGCAACTCCTTCGGCGTAAACCATGCCATGTTCTCCACCAGACCAAGGATGGGGACGTTTACCTTGTCGTTGAGGTACATGTCAATACCCTTGCGTGCGTCGGCAAGAGCCACCTTCTGCGGGGTCGAGACGATGATGGCGCCCGTGATGGCAAGCGACTGAAGGAGGGTGAGATGGATATCGGAGGTGCCCGGTGGCGTATCGAGCACGAAATAGTCGAGCTCACCCCAGTCGGCATCAGCAATGAGCTGCTTCAAGGCATTGGAGGCCATGCCACCACGCCAGAGCGTAGCCGTCTCGGGATTGACGAAGAAACCGATGGAGAGCAATTTGACTCCATATTTCTCCAGGGGCTCGATGAGCTGGCGACCGTCCTTCTCCACACTATAGATAGGAGCGCCCTCCACGCCAAACATCTTGGGCAGGCTGGGGCCAAAGATATCGGTATCGAGGATACCCACCTTGTAGCCCAACTTGGCCAGGGAAATGGCGAGGTTGACAGAGACCGTGCTCTTGCCGACGCCACCCTTGCCCGAACTGACGGCAATGACATTCTTCACCTGCGGCAGCATTTTGCCCGGCTCGGGACGCTTGGCGGAGCGAAACTCCGTATGGATCGTCACCTCCACCTCCTCGCCAATGGAGTAGTGAATCTGAGCCTCGGCAGCCTTGATGGTCGATTGCATGAACGGGTCGGTATCGCGGGGGAATATCAACGTGAAGCTCACTTTGTTGCCATCGATGCGGATGCTGTCGGCCAGCATTTCGCTCTCGACGAGATTTTTCTTCGTGCCCGGGTAGATCACTTTCTCCAGAGCATCGGTAATCAATTTGGGATACAGTTGCATATTGTCGTTATTTTTGGGCAAAGGTACGAAGAATTTTCCGCATTCTCACAAAGCAACCGCTTAAAAAGGCTGATCACCCCTCGGCAAGGCGGCAGTTCGCCCATCCTCCGTTTGGCCGTTTGAGTGGAATTGGCTACCTTTGCACTTCCAAACCAACTAAGGAATCAAAGGATGACAGACGAGCAATACCTGCGCAAGCTCATCGAAGAAGGCGAGCACGACCAGCAGGACTTCAAATACAAGATACAGGAGGCGGCCAAGTTGGCGCGATCGGTCTCGGCCTTCGCCAACACCCGTGGCGGACGCCTGCTCATTGGCGTGCGCGACGACGGCCATATTAGCGGCGTGAAGAGCGAGGAGGAGATCTTCATGATGCACGCAGCCGCATTCAAGTATTGCACGCCCGAGAGTGCCATCCGCTTCGACACGTTGCATGTCGAGGGCCGCTCGGTGGTCATCGCCACCATCCCCCCGGCCCAGCGCAAGCCCATCAAAGCTATCGACGAGGAGGGCACCCCTCACGCCTACGTCCGCATCAAGGATGAGAACATTGCCGCCTCTCCCGTCCACCTGGAGATGTGGCAGCAGGAGCAACGGGCCTCCAACCAGATGGAGTATGGCGAGACAGCCCAGCAGATGATGCGCGCCCTGGCCGAATACCCTGGCGAGACGCTCAACCGCCTGGTGCGCCTCTCGCAGGTCAACCGACGCGCCAGCATCACTCTGCTGGCCCGCTTCGTGCGCTATGGACTGGCAGAGATGCGCCTCGAAGACCATCAGTTCCATTTCTACCCTGTCGAATAGGATTCCATAGGAAGGGAGGAAAGGACTTGGCGGGAGCCTATTGTCCGTTTTTTCCTCATCTCTCTCCTATTTTCATATTTTAAAGAAAATGTAATCTATTTTTATACCCTCTTTTGGGTGAAAAAACTTACTTTTGCATCTGTTATAACGACAGGTCATTATAGTTCTATGAAGAAATTTCTTATCACGGCATGCTGCTTTTTCGGTATGGTTGGCTCGTATGCACAAGGCGTTCTCTCGCTGGAAAGGTGCCGCGAACTGGCTTTGCAGAACAATCGGCAACTGAAAGTGTCGAGCCTTGCCATCGAAGTGGCCGAAGAAGCCCACAACGTGGCCAAGACCAAATACCTGCCCCGCGTGGATGGACTGGCGGGCTATACGCATTTCAGCAAGGAGGTGTCCCTCCTCAATAGCGAGCAGAAGTCGAGCCTCAGCAACTTGGGCAACAACTCGATCGGGCAACTCAACAACAACCTGTCGGCCAACATCTCCGAGTGGGCCCAGCAGGGCATCATCAGCCCGGAAGTGGCCCAGCGACTTGGCAACATGCTCTCGGGAGCCGGCACGCCCGCCACGGAGGCCTTGAACAATATCGGGCAAGCCGTTCGCGACGCGTTCCGAACCAATAACAAGAACATGTACACGGGAGCCATCATGGTGACGCAGCCCGTCTATATGGGCGGAGCCATCAAGACGGCCAACGATTTGGCTGCCAAGGGGGAAGAACTGGCACACAACAATTTGGAGAACAAGCGCCAGACCGTGCTCTACGCCGTCGACAACGCCTACTGGATGGCCGTTTCGCTCAAGAACAAGGAGCGGCTGGCAGAACAGTACAAGTCGCTGGTGGAGCAGCTCCAGCAGGACGTGCAGAAGATGATCCAAGAGGGCGTGGCCACACGATCCGACGGACTGAAGGTCGATGTGGCGGTCAACACGGCAGACCTCGAGCTGACACGCGCACGGGATGGTGTGGCCCTGGTGAAGATGGCACTCTGCGAACTCTGTGGTCTTCCGCTCAATGGCGAGCTCCGTCTGGCCGACGAAGGCGTCTCCCAGGCCATGCCCGACCGCATGAGCATGGGGGCCTATGCCACAGACACCACCTTCAGCGCACGCCCCGAGGTGAGGATGCTGACCAACCTGGTCGATATGACCGAACTCAACACACGCCTCATCCAGTCGCTCTACAAGCCCCACATCGCCCTCACGGGTGGCTACCTCGTCTCCAATCCGAATGTCTTCAACGGCTTTGAGCAGAAGTTTGCGGGCGTATGGAATATCGGTATCGTCATGCAGGTGCCCATCTGGAACTGGGGAGAGAGCAAGTATCGCACCCGTTCGGCCAAGACCATGACGACCATCGCCAACTTGGAGTTGAGCGACCTGCGCAGCAAGATCAACCTCCAGGTGGAGCAAAGTCGCTTCCAACTGAAGGAGGCAACACTCAAACTGGAGAAGTCGCGCAAGAACCTCGCAGCCGCGGAGGAGAACCTGCGTTGTGCCAACCTGGGATTCAAGGAGGGGGTGATGACCGTCACGGACGTGCAACGCGCACAGACGGCATGGCTTATGGCACAGACACAGCATCTGGACGCGGAGATCGACGTGCGACTGGCACAGACCTCGATCCACAAGGCGATGGGAACAATCGGCAAATAATCATTTTAACAGCTCATATATACTATCATGTCAGCAAAATCACAGCATAACAACATCCTGCTCGCCATCCTGGGCTTCACGACCGTCGTCATCATCGTGGGCCTCGTGGGCTACTTTCTTTTCAAAGAAGACCCCGAGGTCATCCAGGGATCGATAGAGGTCAGCGAATACCGCGTGGCCTGCAAGTTGCCGGGCCGCATCGTCGATCTGAAAGTGAAGGAGGGCGACCATGTCAAGAAGGGCGACACACTCGCCATCCTCGAGATACCCGAGATGGACGCCCAGGAAAAGGTGGCGCAGGCCACGGCCAATGCCACGACGGCCCTGAGCGACCTCACCTCCGCGCCCACCCGTAGCCAGACCGTGGAGAGCGCCTACCAGATCTACCAGCAGGCCGTGGCGGCCAAGGAGGTGGCCGAGAAGACTTATGGCCGTCTGAACAGGCTCTACAACGAGGGCGTGGTATCGGCCCAGAAGCGCGACGAGGCACAGGCGGCCCTGCAGGTGGCCGAGGCACAATGTGTCGCCACCAAGGCACAATGGGAACTGGCCAAGGAGGGCGCGCGCGACGAGTCGAAACGGGCGGCACGCCAACAGGCGCAGGCTGCCAAGGAGGCTGTGAAGGTCGTGAAGTCCGTGCTGCGCGAGACGGTACAGATCGCCACCCACGATGGCGAGGTATCGACCATCTATCCGAAGGTGGGCGAACTGGTCGGCCTGGGCAGTCCAATCATGAGCGTCGAGATGATGGACGACATGTGGGGCACCTTCAACGTGCGCGAGGACCAGCTGAAAGGTCTCAAGGTCGGCGACACATTCTCTGCCTACGTCCCTGCCTTCGACAAGCAGATCAAGATGCGGGTCTATGCCATCAAGGACCAGGGGTCCTATGCCGTATGGAAGGCCACCAAGACCACGGGCCAGTATGACCTGAAGACTTTCGAGGTGAAGGCGCGCCCTGAGACGAAGATCGACGGTCTGCGTCCGGGCATGTCCATCATCCTCAAGCGATAGCCTTCCCGAAGGCATCCCGAAGGCATCCGGCATAGGACTCTTCCTCGACACATAACAGAATATAGAAGCATAACGACCATTACTCCATATCGCAAGCAAGCATGAAACCGGGCGAGATACTGATGCGGACGCTGCGCGTAGCGGCACGGGAATGCGGACAGATAGCCCGCAATCCGATCTACCTGTTCTGCATGGTGGTGTTCCCTATCGTGGTGACGTTTTTTTTCACCTCCATCCTCGACGAGGGGCAGCCTGCAAAGTTGCCCGTGGGTGTCGTGGACCAAGACCGGTCGGAGGTGACAAGGGCCATGGTGCGCCGCCTCAACAGTTTCCAGACGACCCAGGTCAAGGACTACTACCCCAGCGTCGCGGACGCGCGCAAGGCCATCCAACGGGGCGAGATCTATGGTTTCATCCTCTTTCCCGACGGCATGACAGCCGACCTGCTGGCCTCCAAGCAGCCGCACGTCTCGTTCTATTATAGTGCGGCCATGATGCTCCCGGGCAACCTGGTCTTTCGCGACCTCAAGACGATCACGGCCCTCGGAGCTGCCTCGGTAGGCCAGGCGAAACTCCAGATGCTGGGCAAGTCGGGCGAGGAGATCATGAGTTTTCTGCAGCCCATCACCATCGACCTCCACATGACCGGCAATCCGTGGTCCAACTACAACATCTACCTCTCCAGCATCATGGTGCCGGGCATCTTCGGCATCTTCATATTCCTCATTACCGTCTATTCCATCGGTACGGAATTGAAGTTCGGGCGGGGGCGTGACTGGATGCGCCTCTCGGGTTATAATATCGTCGTGGCCCTGGCGGGAAAGTTTCTCCCACAGTTTCTGATCTTCACCACGGTCTTCCTCGGCTATATGATCTATATTTTCGGCCATCTCGACTTCCCCCACCCTGGCGGCCTGTCCTCCATCCTGCTGCTCACGCTCCTGATGGTGTTGGCGAGCGAAGGCTTCGGCATCTTCATCTTCGGACTGATGCCCTCCCTGCGCATGTCGATGAGTATCAGTTCGCTCTGGGGCGTGCTCGGGGTGAGCGTCTGCGGCGCCACCTTCCCCGTCGCCGCCATGGACCCCATCATACAGGGTCTCTCCTACCTCTTCCCGCTTCGCCACTACTGGATGATCTACCAGCTCAACATCTTCAAGGGCTTCCCGCTCGCCGACGGCTACGTCCACATAGCGGCCCTGGTGCTGTTCGCCCTGCTCCCGTTGCTGACGATGTACCGCACGAAAAAGGCCATGCTCGAATACGTTTACATACCCTAAAGGCATGAAAAGAATCAAAGGAATCCTCCATGCGATGTCCGAATCCATCCATGACACCTGCTATATCTGGTGGCTGGAGATGAAGAACACCTTCAAGGACGAAGGCGTTCTCATTTTCTTCATCCTCGTCCCCTTGGGCTATCCGATCCTCTACTCGTGGATCTACAACAACGAAAGGGTCCACGATGTGCCCGTAGCTGTCGTGGACAACTCCCACTCGCAGCTCTCCCGCGAACTGCTCCGACGGGTCGATGCCTCACCCGACGTGCGCGTGGCCTACTACTGCAACAACCTGCAGGAAGCACATGACCTCATTGGCAAGGAGGCTGCCAATGGTGTGCTCTACATCCCCTCCGACTTCGAACAGAAGATAGGGCGTGGCGAACAGTCACACCTGAGTGTCTATTGTGACATGAGCATGATGCTGACCTACAAGGCCATCTATCAAACTGCCCAGACCGTGGCGACAGAGATCAATGGCGAGATACAGAAGCCCAAGTCGATGAGCACCACGGAACGTGACGAGGAGATCAATACCGAGCCCTTGGTCTGTGATGCGGTACAGATCTTCAACCCCACAGGGGGCTATGGCAACTTTCTATTGCCGGGCGTGCTCGTCTTGATCCTCCAGCAGACACTCCTGCTGGGCATCGGGCTCTCTGCCGGTACGGCACGAGAGAACAACCGCTACCGCGACCTCGTGCCCGTCAGCCGCCACTACAACGGCATCTTCCGTATCGTCTGTGGCAAGTCGATGTGCTACTTCATGATCTACATGGTGCTCGCCTGCTACGTCCTGCTGGGCGTGCCCAGGATGTTCCACCTCACGCAGTTGCTCCATTTCTCCGACTACCTGGCGTTCATCGTCCCCTTCCTGCTCGCCACGATCTTCTTTGGCATGACCATCTCGTGTGTGGTCCGCTACAGGGAGAACATCATGCTACTGGTGGTCTTCACCTCCGTTCCCTTCCTCTTCCTCAGTGGCGTCAGCTGGCCCAAGGAGGGCATTCCTGGCGCATGGCAGACGATCGGCTGGCTCATCCCCTCCACCTTCGGCATACGCGGCTTCGTCCGCATGAACGCGATGGGGGCAACCATCCAGGACATCCAGGTGGAGTATAACGCCCTGTGGGCACAAGTGGTCTTCTATATGCTCACCACCTGCCTGGTCTATAACTACCAGATCCGGAGCGCATACCGCCATGCCACCAACCAGATCTCTGCCACCCAAGAGATGATCCGCATGCGTCTCAACCGCCCAAAGCCTACAGCAGAAGAAAATGTAGAGGAAAATATCGAAGAAAAAGTGGAGGTTGAAGCCGAGAGCAAAAGCGAGGACAAGGCGGTAGAAAAGGCCGAGGACAAGGTCGCAGACAAGACCGAGGATAAGACCGATGGCAAAGCCGAAGAATAGTCATAAAGGAAAAACATATAATAGAAAGGTACGCGCAAGGGTAGCGTTGTAACATGTTGTATTGGACGTTTTGGTTGTTTTCCCAATTCAGCCGGTCCTATTGAAAACAACACCAACAAACCACCATTTCATTTCGGACGAACCATAAAAAAAGACACATCCCCCTCTCTTTACAGATATCAAAGAGAAGGGGATGTGCTATTCGTGAAACTTGCAGGGCTATCAAAAGCGGTCTTTTGCCAGCAGGCCCGCAAGAAAGATTCTATTAGAGATTAGATCATGGTGAGATCAGGGACGTATCAGTTGGCCTGATATTCAGCAGGTCGCCCGGGCTTACGCGGGTGTAGGGACCGATGCCGTTGAGTTTACAGAGCAGCTCAACGCTCGTTCCGCAAGCCGTGGCAATCGACTGAAGCGTCTCGCCACGCTGTACCTTGTGATACTGGATCTCTCCCGTAGCGGCAGGACGGGCCTGACGCGTTTCCCTGGAGGAGGTCTCATTGGCAGGCTGGCGCTCTGCCTCTACCCCACGGCGGCTTTTGTAGCTGGCGCCCTTGCCATCTCCCTGGATGTTCTCGCGGCTATAGCCACGGCTGGAGGCCGTACCACGGAGTGCAGTAGCGCGAGCCGACTCGCTGGCGGCATTGCTCTTATGATAGGCGTAGAAGTCGCCCGTGATATCCTGGTTGGGGAAGTCGAAGAAAAGTGCGGGATTCAAGGCGTGTCCGCAAAGGCGGGTCTCAAAGTGGAGGTGAGAACCCGTGGAACGTCCCGTGTTGCCACCCAGGCCGATAGGCTGACCAGCCTTGACATATTCGTTGGCGCTGACGAGCTGCTTCGACATGTGGCCGTAGTAGGTCTCCAGCCCATTCGGGTGACGGATCACGACATATTTGCCATAGCCACGGGCGTCATACCTCACAACGCGCACCTTGCCCGACCATGCGGCACGGATGGTGTCGCCGATATAGACTTTGATATCAAGACCTTGGTGAGCGCGACCCCAACGGCGACCAAAATTACTGGTGACGACACGACTGGGCGTCGGCATGTGGAAGCCTCGGAGATCGATACGGTATTCATCGGGGAGGACACCAGAGACGTGTACGCGGGAGTTGCTCCACGTGTCGTACAAGTCGCTTGCTGGCATCTGTGCATTCTCTTTCATTCTCAAACGGTTGAAAACCATTGTGTCAACACTTGCCGCACGGCGATCGACGGGTGCTTGACGAGCAAGCAGGTCTTGAGCCGATGCGTTATGGCAGGAGAATGCCATGACTGTTGCTATTGCGAATGTCCGTACTATCTTTCTAAAATTCATTTTCTATTTTTGTCATTATTCTGTAATGATTGTGCAAGGAAAAGACGAAGTTCTATTCCAAAAAGACAAGGGAAGGCGAGAAATGCCTTCTCTAAAACTCAAAAGCACGATTGCAAAGGTAACAAAAAGATTTCAAAAAGGTTACGGCGGAAACCGATTTTATGAAGTTTTTAACAGTCAAAAGTAGGTCATGAACAGTTTTTAATATTCTAAAAACCATTCTTTTTCCACCCCTACTCCCCTCTAAAAGGGGTCACGAAATAGCCGCCCAGTTGACGTTGGTCTTCCTCAGCGCCCGCAGCCTTTCCCACAGCATGGCATATTCTGGCCGGTCACAGGTGGGGTCGGCATCAATGATCTTTTGCGCCTGCTCCCGCGCCATCTGCACCAGTTGCCCATCCCGTGCGATATCAGCTATCTTCAGGTCGAAGGCCATGCCACTCTGCTGCGTTCCCTCCAGGTCGCCCGGGCCACGCAGTTTGAGGTCAGCCTCCGCTATCTCAAACCCATCGTTGGTCTCACACATGATGTCGATGCGCTTCCGCGTCTCTCGCGAGAGCTCATACTTCGTCACCAAGATGCAAAAACTTTGCTTTGCACCTCGTCCCACGCGCCCGCGGAGCTGATGGAGCTGGGAGAGGCCGAAGCGTTGGGCATCGAGGATCACCATCACCGAAGCGTTGGGCACGTTGACCCCCACCTCTATCACGGTAGTGGCCACCAGAATCTGCGTCTCGCCACTAACGAAGCGTCGCATCTCCTCCTCTTTTTCCTTCGACTTCATTTTGCCGTGCACCCTACTCAGCCGAAGGTCTGGAAACACCTCCTTCAGCGCCTCGAAACCACTCTCCAAGTCTTTCAGGTCCTTCTTCTCGCTCTCCTTGATGACGGGGAAGACGATATAGGCCTGGCGTCCCTGCTGGATCTGCTTGCGGATCCCTTGGTAGAGTGAGGTGAGCTGGTTGTCATATTTATGTAGGGTGACGATGGGCTTGCGTCCCGGCGGCAGCTCGTCGATGACGCTCACGTCGAGGTCTCCATAGATCGTCATGGCCAGCGTGCGCGGTATCGGCGTGGCCGTCATCACGAGGATATGAGGCGGATTGCTACTCTTCGCCCACAACTTCGCCCGCTGCGCCACGCCAAAGCGATGCTGCTCGTCAACGACGGCAAGGCCCAGGCGACAAAACTGCACCGTCTCCTCGATGACGGCATGCGTACCCACGAGGATATCCACACTCCCATCGGCCAGGCCCTCCAGTACGGCCTTGCGCTGCTTTCCCTTGACGATACCCGTCAGTAGTTCGCAGCGCACCTCCATCCCCTGCAGAAACGCCTGGATGGTCTGCAGATGCTGCTCGGCGAGGATCTCCGTCGGCGCCATGATGCAGGCCTGGAACCCGTTGTCCAAGGCTATCAGCATGGCCATGAGCGCCACCAGCGTCTTGCCCGACCCCACGTCTCCCTGCAGGAGTCGGTTCATCTGGCGTCCCGACCGCACGTCCTCGCGTATCTCGTGCATCACCCGCTTCTGCGCATTGGTCAGCGCAAAGGGCAGGTGGTTGGCATAGAAGCCATTGAAGCGGTCGCCAATCTTTCCGAAGACATAGCCCCGATACTTGCGGCGGTGGTCGGAAGCATAGCGGAGGATATTGAGCTGGACGTAGAAGAGTTCCTCAAACTTCAGTCGGAGGCGTGCCCGCTGGGTGTCCTCCACGGTCTTGGGATAGTGGATCTTGCGCAGGGCCTCATCGCGGGAGATAAGGTGCAGCGGTCCCGTGATATAGGGTGGCAGCGTCTCGGGTAGCGGTTGGGACAACTTTCCGATCAGGGTCTTGGTGAGTTTCTCCACGCTCCGGCTCGTCACTCCTGCCTTCTTCATGCGTTCGGTAGTGACATAGTAGGGCTGCATCCCCATATCGTTGAGTTGCAACTGCGAGGCATCGTCGAGGTCGGGATGCGTAAACTGGATGCGCCCGTTATAGACCCCCGGTTTGCCAAAGACGACATACTCCTTACCTATTAGATAGGTCTTGGCAGCATACGACACCCCGTTGAACCACACCAAGTCGCAGATGGTCGTCCCGTCCGTGAAATGGGCCACGAGCCGTTTCTTCCTCGGCGACAGTTCGTGGCTCTCAAAACTAAGGATATGGCCTTTGATCTGGACGAAGGGCATGTCGCCCGTGAGTTCGGAGATGCGATAGATCTTCGTCCGATCGACATATTTATAAGGAAAATACTCCAGCAAGTCACCATAGGTAGCCACACCCAGTTCGTTGTTGAGCAGGTCCTTGCGACGTGGCCCAACCCCGGGGAGGTACATGATGTCTTGTTCGAGTAGATTCATTGTTTCTTTTATCTTAATAGGTTATCCCATGCGGCATGGCTACTCAGCCGACGACTCATGGGCCAAAGCCTCGCCCACCAGCAGGTCGAAGGGCGTGGTGAGCTTGATGTTCTCGACATTGCCTTCGACGAGGGCCACCCGATGCGCGCCCGAATACTCATAGACGCTGGCGTCGTCGGTATATTCCGGACGGTAGGGTTGGGCATAGGCTTCCTTCAGGAGGCGCACGTCGAAGACCTGCGGGGTCTGCACGCGATAGTAGCGACTCCGATCTACGGTCTCGCTCCCCTCCCCTTCTGTTCTGCGACGGAGCGTGTCCGTGACGGGAAGGACGGGGACTGCACCTCCCACCTCCTCTGCCTTGGCAAAGCAGCGGCCGATCGTCTCGGTAGAGACAAAGGGGCGCGCGCCATCATGGACGGCTACCAAGGCGGCCTCGTCGTCGGGGATCAGAGCCAGTCCATGGCGCGAAGAGTCGAAACGGGTGGCACCCCCTGTGGCCAACGCATGAGGCAAGTCAAACTGATAGCGTTCACACAGCGCCCGCCAGTAGTCCTGCTGATCGGCAGGGAGGACGACAACGAGATGCATCTCGGGATCAAACGCATGAAAACGCTCCAGCGTCCGCATGAGGACGGGGCGTCCGCCGATGGGCAGAAACTGCTTGGGCACGCCTCCTCCCATGCGCGTTCCCTTTCCACCAGCCACGATCACGACATAGCGCTTCATCCCTCGCGAAGCAAACGGTCATACACCATTCCCTTGGCAATGCTCTGCGCAGCCTCATCGCCACGGAAGTAGGAGACGAGACGATAGCTATAGGGCAGCACGGCGGCAGGTCCCTCGGCCGTGGTGATCAGTCCGTCCTCCACGACCAACTTCTCCTCGTAGATAGCGTCGCCGAGATGGGCAGCCATGCCGGGATAGATCGTGGCACGGCGACCATGCAACAGGCCGGCATGTGCCAGGACAAGGGGAGCGGCACAGATGGCTCCGACGCGCTTCCCGGCCTGTGCTTGGCGCTGAAGGGCCGCTATCACCCCTTGGTGGTCACGCAGGTTGGTGCTGCCGGGCATTCCGCCAGGGAGCAGGAGCATGTCAGCATCCGAGAAGTCGCCAGCCTCTTCGATCATCAGGTCAGCGACGAGCGTCACACCATGGGCGGAAACGACCTCGCGACGGCCCATGATGCTCACCATCACTGTCTCCACACCACCCCTGCGAAGGACATCAACAGGCGCCAGCGCCTCGATCTCCTCAAAGCCGTCGGCCAGAAATTCATACACTTTTGCCATAATATTCTGCTTTAAAGTCTTGTTTCTCGTTTAAAATAATTATTTTTGCGGAAAATTTCCAACTGCAAATATACGAAAACCTTTTGAAACGGCGTATAAAAGCAGCGAAAAGAATGATTAATCGACCAATTATGACGGAGCAAAGGCTACGTTTTGCCATTTTTGGCAACACTTACAAGGCGCGCGACACCGCCCGCATCGGTTCGATACTGAGCGTCCTGCGCCAGCATGGGGCCACGATTTTGATGGAGCGGCAGTTCGCCCGGCAACTCTCGAAGATCCTCCGCTACCGGCTGGATATCGACGAGCTGATCGATGGCCGCGACTTCGAGGCCGACTTCGCCCTCTCCCTGGGTGGTGACGGCACGGTGCTCAAGGCGGCGTGTCGTGTCGGCGAGAAGCAGATCCCGATGCTCGGCATCAACATGGGGCGGCTCGGTTTCCTGGCCAGCGTGCTGCCCGAGGAGTTTGCCACAGCCGTGGAGGACATCTACCAGGGGCGCTACCGCATCGACTCGCGGTCGGTCATCGGCATCGAGACGGAGGGGGAGCCGCTCGGCATCTATCCCTATGCGCTCAACGACATCTCGCTCTTCAAGCGCGATTTTGCCGCGATGATCACGGTCCGCGCCACCGTGGACGGACAGTATCTCAACACCTACCAGGCCGACGGCCTCGTCGTGAGCACACCGACAGGATCCACGGCCTACTCGCTGAGCAATGGAGGACCGATCGTCGTGCCACAGTCGAAGGTACTGACACTCACGCCAGTGGCTCCCCACAGCATGAGCACACGCCCCATCGTGCTCCCCGACACCAGCGAGATACGCCTGGAGGTGAAGAGCCGGAGCCACAACTTCATGATCGCCATCGATGGCGAGGCGACCAAACTCCACGAGGGGACGGTGATGACCATCCGCCGCGCGCCCTACGAGGCGAAGATGGTCGTGCGGGGAGATATCACCTACTTCAGTACCCTACGCGAAAAACTGATGTGGGGGGCTGACCCAAGACAATAAAGCAGGGGGCGCAAAAATCACATATCCGATAGCACCATGAGTATAACGGGGAAAATAGCGAGGGTTCTCGACCGACTCTCCGGCGGCAAGCTGCAAGAGGCCAACCGTCAGTATCCAGCGACGATGATCGCTCGGTGGCTTTGGCATGCCTGGCGGGGCAACCGTCGCCAGGCGCTCTTCAACGCCCTCATCGGACTGGGCGACGTGGCGGTATCACTCGGGTCGGTTTGGGCCATCCAGCATGCCGTCGATGTGGCTTCTCATGCCGCAGAGGGCAGCATCCTCGCTTCGGTGGCCGTGATGGCGTCCTTCGTCCTGATGGGGTTTGCGCTGAGCATCGCCTCGGTCTGGGTGCGCAACCTGTTGGGCATCCGCGCGCAGAACCGCATGCAGCAGCAGATGCTCGACCGCATCCTGCGTTCCACCTGGCGCGGCAAGGCGCGACGCCATTCTGGCGACGTGCTCAACCGCCTGGAGACGGACGTGACGCAAGTGGTCTCATTTCTCACCGAGACCATCCCCGACACGCTCAGCAAGGTGCTGCTATTCTGTGGTGCGTTCTTCTACCTGCTGCAGATGGACTGGCGCCTGGCAATCATCATCGTCCTGGCCATTCCGATCTTCGCTCTCTTCAGCAAAATCTACATGCGGCAGATGCGCCGACTGACACGCGAGGTGCGCAAGAGCGACTCGGTCGTCCAGAGCGTCCTGCAGGAGACCATCCAGCACCAAACGCTCATCAAAACACTCGAAGACACCGACCATGCGGTCGATAGGCTGGAGGACGAGCAGCGCAAACTGCGGCAGAATGTCGTGCGCCGCACGAAGTTCTCCGTCCTCTCCAATCTCATCCTCAACTTGGGCTTCTCGCTCTGCTACCTGGTGGCCTTCGCCTGGGCTGCCATACGCATGTCGGCGGGGTCGCTGACCTTTGGTGGCATGACGGCTTTCCTACAACTGGTGGCGCGCATCCAGTCGCCTGCCCGCCAGCTGACGCGTCTCGTCCCGGCTTTCGTCGGCGTGATGACAGCAGCAGAGCGACTGATGGAACTGGAGGAGGACCCGACGGAAGAACAGGGAGCTCCTCTGTGGATGGAGAGCCCCTGTGGCATCCGCCTCCGGGAGGCAACCTATTGCTACGACGACGGCACGGAGAATGTCATCGACCACCTGTCCTTCGACTTCCGCCCGGGATCTTGCACGGCCATCCTCGGTCCGACGGGAGCGGGCAAGACAACGCTCGTCCGCCTGCTGCTCGCCCTGCTCTCGCCCAAGGACGGGTGTATAGAACTTTATGACGACAAGCGCGTGCGCCAACTCTCGCCCCGCACACGCTGCAACCTGGCCTATGTACCACAGGGCAACACGCTGCTGAGCGGATCCATACGCGACAACCTGCGCCTGGGCAAACTCAATGCCACGGACGAGGAGATGGAGAAGGCGCTACGCAAGGCTTGTGCCGACTTCGTCTTCGACCTGCCCGACGGCCTCAACACGGCGTGCACCGAACAGGGGGGCGGACTAAGCGAAGGACAGGCGCAGCGCATCGCCATCGCCCGTGCCTTACTCCGCAACCGTAGCATCATGCTCTTCGACGAGGCTACCTCGGCCCTCGACCCCGAAACGGAGCGACAGCTCCTAGCCAACGTCCTCAAAGACTCGGACAAGACCATCATCTTCGTCACCCACAGAATGGCCGTCACGGACTATTGCGACCAGACGCTCACCATCGGCGGGGAGTAGCAGCCGCACTACCTCCTTGATTTTTCACCATGACTTTTCCTCCTTTCTAATTGAGTTGGAGGTAGATGGCAGTCATAAAACAGAGTGTTTATTTTCTGATATCTTGCAATCGAGTGGGAGGTAGAATGTTTCTATTACTATCATTTAATTGTTAGGTTCAGTCACGTTATCGACTATTGCACTACTATGGCGTCTGCTGACTTCTCACGGCAAGCTTTACTCCACTTCATTCGTAAAAGCAACTATTTGAAGCGTCCGTGAGACCTCCTCGGATAAGGGCATTGTCTTTCCATCTTATACCCACTTCATTTTTTCGCAAGCTCAAGGCAACTCCACCGACCGTTCCGAATAGCTATCGGGCTTTGGCTTGTATTGCAGTCTTACCCTCGGTCATATGCCTTATATGAAGTTTCTGTCCGTCAGGTCAGATGTTTGCCGCCGGTTTCTTTCAGATTCCAACTCACGATGGACACCCTTGCCTTTGGCTATGTAATTTCCGCTATTAGGGCTTACTTAGGACTTGCACCCGTTAGACAATACTCGTGCCGAGCATACTAACAAAAGAATCTCACCCTTGATCACAGGATGAGATTCTAATTACCATATCGCTATTAATACGTTCCAACTATAAACTGTCGGTCGGTATTGTCTGTGTCCCAACGGGGTTCTATTTGTTGAGTGGACTGATACGAGCCTCACGCTGCTTGCGTGGTGCAGCCTTTCCATTGCTGATGAACGGACCAGTGTATGTGGCCTTGATAGACTTGCCCTTGTCTGTAACGAAGTCTGTAGAGATTGTATAATCTCCTGTCGCCTCATCCTTGCTGATTGTGATAGAACCGCTCGACACGAAGCCAAATGTTGCCATAACAGCTGGATTGTCCAAATACTGATAACATGTACCTACCTGGCCATATACTCCAGCACCCATAATCTTATAGTAGCCCTTAGCCACAGTGCCGTTTGCGCCATCTTCTGTCACAGGGAATGTACCCACGCGCGGTTTGCCATGACCATCATCTTCCATGAAAATCATGATGCGGTTGCGCTTGTACCATGAAGCTCCCTCTGCATAAGGATTGCCGCCATCCATTATTTCGAAACAGACACCGTCAAGGTCGTATGGAGAGGCATAATCGCAAGTGAACTCGAGATCTCTGTCAAGGTTTGGTCCGGTATAACCCTTGAAAGTTTTGTCCCTATATACGCTGCAAACTCCGGTATATGTTACGGCTACACACTCGTTGTTCTGCAATTGTATCTTAGCTATCACCTTGTAAGTACCGTCTGCATTCTTCTCTATCGTAAGAGTAGCCTGGTTGAACTTCATGCCCTCACCTGTATAGTTGGTCTCTGACTGGTAGTTGGAATACTTATCCAACTCACACTGGCCATCCATTGTCATGTCAGTGGGATTTCCATCAATATAATATGTATAGGTACCAGGCAGAGGCATCGGTTCGGTTGTGCCGTCGGCTGTTTTGCAGTGTATGCTGAAGCTATAGATCTTGCCGTTACCTCTCGGGTTGATGCCATCGTGCGGACAATCACCCAGACGGATTACGAAGTTCTGATAGCCAAGAGAGGCATAGTCTCCCCAATAATCCACATCGAAGAAATTCGACGTTTCATTCTTGTATTCAAGCGAACTGGTCTTCACCATCTGCTTTGAAAGCACAGTGGACAATCCATACTTATCGAATGGCAACGCCATAATATAATAATCAATTCCCGACTTCAGGTTGTTGAACTCAAATTCTGTGCTCTCCGTAAAGTTCCCCGAAGCATTTTTTTGGATATATTCCACAAGGTCCTCATTGGAATCGGCCGGTATCGCTCCAACAAGATATGACGTGCAGTTGTCCGGCATAGTAAACTTCACCTTGCAGCCATTGTTACCCACATTCAATATAGATATTTCCACTTCCTTGTTCTCCACATAGTCGAAGGTGATGTCGTCAAGCTCGCCCACTGAATAGGTCTTCAGAATCTTATCGCCCTTGTGGAAGACCATTCTGTTCGGATTGCGCTCCTGCGCAAAAACTGCCGTGTTGCACATGAACAATGCGATAAACGCAATAATATAATAACGTATTTTCATTTCTTTCCCTTGTTTTTATTTTACGATGAATTTCATTGAATAACCCTTGATTTTCAGAATATACATGCCTTTGGGCAGGTGGCTGACGTTTATCTGTCCGCCGTTCCATGCGCTGATCCTGCCATGCATATTTCCACTTAGATCATAAAAAATCACGTCGGTTTTACCTTCCGTCCAACCGTCCACATAGATGACCCCGTCTCTGTATGCCACAGTGAGGTGCTTCGCCGTGGCGCTCTTAACTCCAGTTGGGTCCGCGATGAACCAGAGCTTCCGCACATCGGAATATGCCGACTTGGTCTCATTGTCACTACGGTCGATGATGCCTAATTCTGACTCATGGAATACGATCCTCTTCAGATCACTGATCTTGTAGTTCTTCGTACTCCAGTCCTTCATGACGACACACACCTGCGCATCGTCAGGGGATATGGCATGTGCGCCCAAGGCGAGGGAGCACAATGCTAGTCCCGCAAAAAGATTCTTTCTTTTCATATTCTTTTCAACGTATCAATTTCTTGCCATTGATGATATACATGCCCTTTGCCAATCCGTCAATCTGACTGCGCGAGGCATTCTTCATTACCAAAATACCGTCCATCGTATAAACGTTATTTGCCTCCTCGTCTGAAGGCATCACGTTCTCGATGCCCGAGGCTACGCCCACTTCCACATTGATGTCGCTATCAACTGTGAGCACCACACGGTATGTACCATCCTCCTGTGGTTCAACGGCATTCATACCGTATTTGAGCGATTTGATCTTTGATGCACCGCTCGCTCTAAACGAGATTTCTGTGTCTTCGAGTGCCATGATCGACTGTGAGAAATCCGTTACAGGTACGATTCTGTCTTTCAGCACAACCAGTTCCTCGGCATTGCCTGTCACCTTGATATTTGTCATCACATTTGAAGGTGTTTTGGTGAAGAACACCTTCAACACGTCCATGTCCTCTGGGGTCAATGTATAGGTGGTTGAGCCATCATAATCGGGCGAAACGAGTTCGTCGTTTTTGTAGAGGCACATGCTTGTCACGCCATAAAAAGCAGCAGTCAGCGGAAGGTCGCCAGCATAGTACGCCACCGAAGTATAGCCCGTAGCCAGGTCTATCATGGTATAGTCCTTACGCTTTAGGAAAATTTTCGATGGTCTTTCAGCATCGTCAACATAGAACATCACAGTCTTGTCGCGAACTAGTTCTGTGGTTTTCACTGTCACCATCATGCCGTCTGTCACTTTCACGTTCACCTCGCTGTTGCCGTCTCGGTCCACGTAGTCTGTCGTTCCGTCGCTCACGCTCACGAGTGCATATCCATCCTTTGCCTTTACGGCGATGATCGGTGCAGATTCGGGCACCTCGATGGTGTTTTTACCCGTTACTACCTCTACATTGTTACCGTAATAGGAATAGCCTTTATATACTTCCACATGAGATGCGTCGTCGATGTCCAATATCGCACTGAGATTGCCTAACTTGCGTGCCACGATGTCCACCGTGGTAGGCCCTGTTACCATGAAGCTGTAGCTACCGTAGAAATCCACGCTGCTACCATTCACCTTGAAGGATTCAAGCGTGTAATCGTTTGTATTGCCCTCCACGTCAACCTGCGAACCAGCCTTCACCGTGAAGATGTCGTCCATGTAGTTTTCCACTTCTGTGCCGTTCACCTGGACTTTTGTTATAAAGCCCGCTGCCTTCTCGCTGAGATTGAACTTCACGCTGTAGTCCTCATCCGGGAAGCTAGCCTGGATCTCGATGATGTCGCCGTCTGCCACATCTACTCTATAGGTGCCATACGACGGCGAGACAGGCTCGGAGTTCTTCTTCACACTGTAGAGAGTTGCGGAAGACTCCTTGGCAGAAATGGCAAACGGAGATTCCACATCAGGAACGAATTTCACATTGTTCTCGCCTGTCACGAGGGCAACCGTAGTATATGTTCCCGACAGTCCGAGGGTCACTTTGGAGGCATCGTCCACTATTACCTTGCACGTTGCCGTACGCACGTCATCGAGCGGACTGGTTGTCACTACCCATTTTGCGTCTGTATGGGTGGCCTCGTCGAGACCGATTATGCAGCTCGTCAGCGAGCTGATGGTTTCGGCCGTGCTACCGTTCATCACCGACTTCAACACATAGCCTGTGTTAGCGGAGAAGTAGAGACGGTCGCCGGTCTTCACATCGAACGCATTGTCTCCATTCGACAATGCCAGCTTGGACGAGCCCAAATACACTGTAACTCTAGACGCATCATCAACATTAACAGTAATGTTGAAGGCATTGGCCTTCAGCGATGCGATAATCACAAACAAGAAGACCAGAAAGTAATTGATTTTTTCATAATTTTAAGACGAATAAATATTAAGACGTTGGATGAACGATGGTGTTTTATGGCCGGTCAGCATGTCATATTTAGCTTGCAATCTTAGCAGGGGTTCCGCATCTATATCGAGTGCTGCGGACAACAGAAGAGCCAATTGCGTGTTCAAGGCTCTTTCGCCGTTCAACACTTCGTTGAGTAAAGAACTGGACACGCCGATTTCGTGAGCTAGTTGCCTTTGGGATATCCCACGACAATCTATCTCGTCCTTTAGGACTTCACCTGGGTGCGTTGGCTCAAACGGCTTAAGTTCATTGGCTATTGCTCCCTTGTTTTTTACCATTTTTTCCTCCTTGTTTTGATTTATATTGATAACTTTACGGGGTTATATCGCAGAAGAAGTTATATTCTTATCTTTGACAAACTCCTCAAGATCTGTTTATATTGGTCATTTACTCTTATCGACAAAAGACCATCTTTGTTACCACGAAAATACTCATAATACAGCAGTCATTATTTTGCTAGTCCTAGAACCCCTTCTTGACTCACCATCAATTCTATGATCTTGCGATGAATCTTGACTATGAAGGTTGACAACGATGCCGCTTGTCATGAGCTTTGTCATCAACATACAATTCCTTTAGATACTGTTTTCTGAATCTTAGTTGAATGTATATAGATTGTCCTCGGCTGCAAAGTTAATAATTTAAGCGAATATTCACAAAATTTGCAAGCTTTTTTTTATCCGAGCCCATAAAAAAGAAGTTCATTCCATATTTAGGGTTCACCTTACCGAAAACAATCTTATTTCTTGCTTTGATTGTTTTCCTTAATCTGCAGACAGTATTGACACAGCGCCGCCCTATTTCTCGGTTCCGGGCTAACCAACAAACGCCCCATACCACAAAGGTCTGTTACGATGGCCTTTGTCGTATGGGGCGATAGATGGTTTGTATTATCTTATCCCACCTGGCTGCCGGGCTTCACCCCACGCAGGAGGGAGGTGACGGCGAGGCTTCCATCGAAGTCGAGGGCAGAGAGGATCATGCCACAACTCTCGATGCCCATCATTTTGCGGGGAGCAAGGTTGGCGATGAAGAGCACGTCCTTGCCGATCAGCTCCTCGGGCTTATAGTACTTGGCGATACCCGAGAGGATGGTGCGGTCCGTGCCCGATCCGTCGTCGATGGTAAACTGCAGGAGCTTGTTGCTCTTCTTCACAGGGTGGCAGTCCTTGACGTGACCCACACGGATGTCGAGCTTCTCCCACTCGCTGAAATCGACGTTCGGCTTGATCGGTGCCGCCTTGTAGTCGGCAGCAGCCTTCTCGGCCTCGTTGGCCTTCTTCGTGGCAGCGAGCTTGTCGAGTTGCTTCTGGATAACCTCGTCCTCGATCTTCTCGAAGAGCAGGTGCGGCTCGGCCAACTGATGGCCCGGCTTCAGCAGATCCGTACTGCCCAGATCCTTCCAGTCAAAACTGTCGAGGCGGAGCATCGCGCGCAAGTCCTTGCTGGAGAACGGCAGGAAAGGCTCAAAGGCGATGCTGAGGTTGGCAACGAGCTGCAGCGAGAGGTAGAGCACCGTCTTCACACGGTCGGGATCCGTCTTCCACACCTTCCAGGGCTCACACTCCGTGATGTAGCGATTGCCAATGCGGGCGAGGTTCATAGCCTCCTTCTGCGCCTCACGGAAGTGGAATCCGTCAAGGAGCTGTTCCATCTTGTCCTTCACGTCCTTGAATTCCTCCACGGCCTTGCGATCGACATCGAGGAAATCTCCCGGTGTGGGCACCACGCCGTTCCAGTATTTCTTCGTGAGCTGCAGGGCGCGGTTGACGAAGTTGCCATAGATAGCCACCAGCTCCGAGTTGTTGCGCTCCTGGAAGTCCTTCCACGTGAAGTTGTTGTCCTTCGTCTCGGGGGCATTGGCCGTGAGCACATAGCGCAGCACGTCCTGCTTGCCCGGGAAATCGACGAGATACTCATGGAGCCAGACGGCCCAGTTGCGCGACGTAGAGATCTTGTCGTTCTCCAAATTGAGGAACTCGTTGGAGGGCACGTTGTCGGGCAGGATATAGCCTCCGTGGGCCTTGAGCATGGTGGGGAAGATCAGACAGTGGAAGACGATATTGTCCTTGCCGATGAAGTGGACGAGGCGCGTCTCCGGATCTTGCCACCATTTCTCCCACGATCCCCAGCGCGCGGGGTCGGCGTCGCAAAGCTCCTTGGTGTTGGAGATATAACCGATGGGGGCGTCAAACCATACGTAGAGCACCTTGCCCTCGGCACCCTCCACGGGCACGGGGATACCCCAGTCGAGGTCGCGTGTCATGGCGCGGGGCTGCAGGTCCATGTCGAGCCACGACTTACACTGTCCATAGACGTTGGAGCGCCACTCCTTGTGACCATTGAGGATCCACTTCTTCAGCCATTGCTGATATTGGTTGAGCGGCAAATACCAGTTTTTTGTGGGTCGCTTCACCAGTCCGTGACCGGGGTTGTTCTTGTTGGTCGGATTGATGAGTTCCTCGGGAGAGAGTGTGGCGCCACACTTCTCACACTGGTCGCCGTAGGCGCCCTCAGCACCACAGCGGGGGCAGGTGCCGACGATGTTGCGGTCGGTCAGAAACTCGCCCGTCACCTCGTCGCAATACTGCTCCTCAGTGATCTCCTCCAGCTTGCCGTCGTCATAGAGCTTGCGGAAGAAGTCGGAGGCGAACTTATTGTGGATGGAGCTGGTCGTGCGACTATAGATGTCAAACGAGATACCGAACTTCTCAAACGAGTCCTTGATCAGGTTATGATAGCGATCGACGACCTCCTGGACGGTGATACCCTCCTTGCGGGCACGGATCGTGACGGGCACGCCGTGCTCATCACTTCCACCGATGAAGACCACATCCTTTTTCTTCAGTCTAAGATAGCGGACGTAGGTGTCTGCCGGCACATAGACGCCTGCCAAATGGCCGATATGCACGCCGCCATTGGCGTAAGGCAGGGCCGCTGTCACCGTAGTGCGCTTGAAATTCTTTTCCATATTCATGCTTGGTATTTTGTTATCTGAATGCAAAAGTACAAAAAATCCACTACATAGATGTATTGAAGCGGACAAATTATAATTTCAATAGTTGATTTCAAAAAATCTTTGGTGACCTATATGATGATGTATTATACCATTTCGTATCGTGTTTATATCGCGCCACGGCTATTGAAGGACTAATGCCCCTTGACCCTGCGGCTTGTGCTATCGTCTTCGCTATCTTATAAGGCGACAAGCTATTACAACCAACGCTCATCATTTCATTCCACACCTTATCTGGGATCAACATTTGGCGCGCAAACTCATTAGCTTCTCTTTCTCTTGGGTCATTGGAGTATAAACCATCAATAGAAATAAAAGCTGTTTGGTCGCTACCAAAATGCCTGTCGATATGACAGAGCTCGTGCAATATATCAAAGGCCAATTTATCCATATCATTATAGCGATAGGTCACGGTGATAACAGGATGCTCATTGACTATGGTCGAGAAAGCGTCTATAGGTGTTTTATCTATTTTTTCGACATGGATATACTGGATACCATAACGATTAAGAAGTTCTTTTATGGCACCAACAGACAAACACCCTCGGTTGGCCAATTCTGAAAGATCACATGCAGCCTTCTTCGCATCCCCTTCATTGTATTTGGTCCGCAACCCTGGAGTTTTATCTATCTCGATTTTATTGAGTATCAACCATGTCAGCATGTTCTTTTCATCTATTTGCACCTTCTCACTGTGTTTGTACAAACCAGCCACTTGCAGCCGTAGGTGTTCAGCAGAAAGCAAGTCGAAAGACAACATGCCCTTGAGTTGCGCTACACGGTCCACGCATGGCATCAATGACATATCCAACCTTTTGTACAAAGCCTTCAGGTTAAACATATCACTACATGCGTTCTCAAAGTCTAAGGCCTTCAGCTCTTCATTCTTTTTCTCTTCTATGGCCTTACAATCATATAGGTAGCCAGCGTGTAGACTCATCCAGTTTGTGTAAGAAATACCAAGTGCTTTTTCCAATTTGATAGCCAGGCCTTCATTAAGATTGCGTTTGCCCTTAATAAACTCATTGAGATGCGTGGGTTGGACGCCAATGGTTCGGGCAAAATCTTTTTGCTTAATACCTCGTTCCAGCAACTCCTCGCGCAAGACTTCTCCCGGATGGATAGCCCTTGCTGGAACTAATCTGTTACTTTTTGTTGCCATAATGGGTACTGTCTATTTCTATTAATTCTACTTCTATTCCGTCATCCGTTTCTGTAAACAACAGGCGCTCAACCATGCCATTGACGATTCTGATCGAACTTCTTGGATCATGAGCCAGTTTCTCGTAATGCAGGAAACTGTATTGACGCAACTCCTGTGTCGTCGCCGTTCTATACATCACTCCAACTGCTCGAATATAACCATCTACGAGTCTTTTATTTTTGCACAATTGCTTGTATTTGCGATCCTTCGTTTTACCAGTTTCATACAGTTCGGACAACGCTTCATCTTTGAAAGTTATCTTCATTTAGGTGAAATGCTTTTACTGTGCAAAGGTAACATAAAATTCCCAGTCTTGGTAATTTTCAAGGATAATAATAAAGACGCATGGTGATTTTTAACATTTGCTCACCTATGACACGCAAGAATCGTGGCGAATGTTTTTATATACCTATCTATCGACACGTTATTTGACGCCAACGGGGACGTTTCTCCCTTGTTCCTTCCTTGCTCCTCCTATCGACCTCGTATCAAACCCACATCGCTTACGTATTGTTTCCGTATTGTTTCCGCTTCTGGAAGCGAGAATGATAGGAGAACGATAGGAGAACGATACGGGATCGATACGGGATCAATACGGGATTGATACGGGATTGATACGAGAACGATACGAGAACGGTCTTTTCCGATTCCCAACCGAAGAGATTGATAAGATCTTTAACCTTTTCATCATCGTTTCTTTTGATTATATTTTACATTTCAATCACTCGTCGCTCCCTGCCGTTCATGACAAGAAGCCTGGCTCACCATTTGCCCTGGCGCAGCCTCTATACAAAGATAACCCTCCGTCCATCCGAATGCAAGCCGATTAGCATGAATTAACGCCACATTAACTATTCCTTCGTATCCATTTAACAAAGCCCATCCCAGGCCAAAAGTCTTCATTGCAGCCTTTCCTCATGCCTTTTCTCCAGCTTTATCCGCCCAAAAGTTGCTATATCCTATCTCTGCCAGCAGCCAAGAGACACAGGTTCTGATTTATCAAAATAGCGTACAAACTTGACTCCACATTGTCACCTGTAATCGACACGTCAGAAAGAAAAATTGGTGCCTGACCATACCGTTCGTATGACAGACACCAATTCTTAGTTTATGCGTTCAATGTCATAGGACTACTCGGCCTCGACATCATTACTTTCTTGATTCCAAAGGACGCATTCCCAGCTCCAGGGATCGATTTCCCTTATTACATCATTTCTTCTTTTACCTATAAGAGCAGGACCACCTTCTGTTCCCGGCCTCATGCTTGGTATTCCACTAGAAACTTCTAAAAGTGGCTGCAAGCTATTCACTGTGACAACCTCGCAAGAAGGCTTCATATATTTACGCTTATCCATAGTAGTTTACTTTTTGACGATTTTCTTATTGTTGATGATATAGAGGCCAGCAGGCAGGTCGTTGAGGGCCTTGCCCTTCTCCACCTGATGCTTCACCTTGACACCCGTCGTCGTATAGACATCGACGAGCGTCGAGTCGGCTGCGTTGGCAGTTCTCACACCATTTGTTTCATCATCCGGGAACTGGATGCTCTTGAGCCCTCCATCCTGCGGTTTAATATAGCAACGGTTGGGACCAACCCATGCACCATTACCTTGATCAAGATGGCAATAGAAGGCCAATCCTGCTTCTTGGTTCTGCAAGATATAAGAATTCAATGGAGGCTCCTGTTTGACATAGACACCTACCATCACACCCTTCTCATATTTGTCTTCGTGCTTAGCTGCATAACCCTCAAGAAGATAATTCGTCTGCTCGCCCTTTGTGCCCTTCAGAAGATACGGCGTATTGGCCTTGAGGCAGTTGACCTCTTCAACAACCAATTTACCATCATTTACGCTGGTGCACTCATAAATAGTCAAGCCCTCGGGCTTCTCACAGTCGAACGGAATAATGATCGTACCCCATCCTGCTGCCGTCATCACGTACTCATAGGTATCCTTCGCACCAATAATCTTCGCACGAGGAGACGTCTTTTCCGTATACACATCATTGTACCACAGCATGACATCAATCACATCATACTGTCCAAAAGTGTATTCCGAATAGTTAGACACATTAACATAAAACTCTAAAGCAGCCAAAGGAGAATAAGAGAGGTTGGAACGTAAACAGTTGGGAATGAGCAGATTTGCACAAAGTTGCCAAATCGGCATAAAGCAAGCGAGTGAGGAATATTGAAGTAGTTCAGTTACTAAATCGTGAGCCACAGTTACCTATGCAAAGCAGGTAACAATGCGGAAAGGCAACTTTGTGCATCAACGGATTTTATTGCGCTGATTCTCAATATTTTGCGTATCAAGGAACGCTTACAAAATGATTATATTTGCACACTCAAAATGTAAGCGTTATGAAAATCGAAAAATTCAAGGTGCTGCTCTACCTAAAAAAGAGCGGAATGGACAAGAATGGAAAAGCTCCCATCATGGGACGCATCACGGTGAACAGGACTATGGCGCAGTTCTCCTGCAAGTTGTCTTGCACTCCATCGCTTTGGAATCCTCGTGCCAGCCGATTGGAGGGCAAGAGCAAGGAAGCCGTGGAAACCAACAAGGACATCGAGCAGTTGTTGCTTTCCATCCAAAAGGCTTTCGATGTGCTTGTGGAAAAGAAAACGGACTTCGAGGCTAAGGATGTCAAGGAGGCCTTGCAGGGCAGCGTCAAGACACAGACCACCCTTCTCTCCTTCGTGGACGAGCATATCAGTGAACTCAGCACCCATGAGGGCATCGATATGTCGAAGAGCAGTGTCTGGACTTACAGAAAGATTCGCAAGAATCTCGCTGAGTTCATCGGGGAGAAGTATAGGTTGACTGATTTGGCTTTCGGACAGCTGACCGAGCCTTTCATCAGTGACTTTCACCATTACTTGCTTGACGAGAAAGGCTTTTCATCAGGAACCATCACCATCTATGTGTCGCTCTTCAAGAAGATGTGCCGCATCGCCTTTGAGCGAGGCTTGTGCAAGAACCTGCTGTTCGCCCATTATCGGGTTGGCACTCCAAAGGTTACGACACCCAAGGCTCTCAGCATGTCTGATTTCATAAAAATCCGTGATGTGGAACTGCCCGAAGACAAGCCGAGACTATCCGTTAGCCGTGACCTGTTTCTTTTCGCCTGCTATGCAGGAACAGCCTTCATAGACACCGTTTTCATCACGAAAGCCAATGTCAAGGTGTTGGAGGATGGCGACAAATGGCTCATCTATAACCGTAAGAAGACCGGAACACTTGCCAGGGTGAAACTCCTGCCCGAGGCGTTGGAGCTGATGGCGAAATACGAGGACGGGGCAAGAGATACCCTTTTCCCATTGCTGAGCACGAATCGTGTTCGTATCGATCTCATCACCATCTGCAAGTTGGCGGAAACGAGCAAGACCTATTCCTACCATTCGGGACGACACTCGTTCGCCAGCCTCATTACGCTGGAGGCAGGTGTGCCGATGGAGACCATCTGCAAGATGCTCGGTCACAAGGATGTGAAGATGACGCAGCGGTATGCGAGAGTAACCCAAAAGAAGCTGTTTGAGGACATGGACAAGTTCATCGCTGCAACCGAGAAGGACTTCGTTCTCGCATTATGACCAAGGCTTTCTACTTTTCTTTTCACAGTTCAACTACATTATTATATTATAAGGACAACAACTATGAGCAGAAGTACATTTTCAATTTTGCCTTACATCAACAGACAGAAGGTGAAGGCAGACGGAACAGCCAACATACTTTGCCGCATCACCGTTGACGGCAAAAGCGCAGCCATTTCCACAGGCATATCCTGTACCCCACAGGAGTGGAACGCCAAGAAGGGAGAGGTACGGAACGCAAGGGACAACGGACGATTGGCAGGTTTCCTTGCTGAGGTCAAGGATAAATACAACTCACTTCTTTCCACCAACGGCATCATCACCGTGGAAATGCTGAAGGCAGTGTTGAAGGACAAGGACACGACAGGAAGGTTCTTGCTGAACTTTGGTGATACCATCGTGGAATGGTATCGAACCGCAAAAGCCAGACAAACCTTTCTGCACAAGCGGACATGGCAGAAGAACCTGAGAGCCTTTGTCCATTCGTTGGACAAGGACGACATCGCCTTTGAGGACATAGACGAGAATTTCGGGGAGGAATACAAGCTATTCCTTAAACGAGACCAGGGACGCATCGACAGCTACGTGAACCATTGCCTTCTCTGGCTGAACATGTTGATGTACAAGGCAGTGGACAGGAGCATTATCCGCTTCAATCCCATAGCCAGGATAGGGTATGAGAAGAAGGCAGACCCGAAGATGACCCATATCAGCAAGGCAGACTTCATCAAGATGCTCTCTACCCCGATGGCTGACGAGCGAACGGAGCTTGCACGCAGATGTTTCATTTTTGCCTCGCTCACCTCCTTATCCTATATAGATGTAAAGAAACTGTACCCTCACCATATCAGTGAGAACTCCGATGGCAGGAAGTTCATCCGCAAGGAAAGAGAGAAGACAGGCGTGGAGTTCTTCGTGCCGCTCCATCCGATAGCCGAGAAGATTCTTTCGCTCTACAATACCACGGACGACAGCAAGCCTGTTTTTCCACTGGGTGAGAAGAAAGACATCTATCTTGATGTGCATACCCTTGGAATGGTGCTTGGCATAAGTAATAAGTTGGGATTCCACGCCAGCCGCCATACATTCGGAGTCTTGATGCTCAACGAGGACATTCCCATCGGCAGCATAGCCAAGATGATGGGACACGCAGACATTACAAGCACACAGGTCTATGCGCAGGTGACGGAGCAGAAGATTTCAAGCGACATGGATAAGCTTATTGCCAAGCGAGAAAGGAACAGATTATCGAACGAAAAAACTATTGGAAAATGAACAGAGGAGTTATAACTATCAGCGAGAGCGGAACGGTATCCATGCCGACCGATACTGTATGGATGACCATGCAGGAGATTGCCGACATGTATAATGTATTCGGCTGCTATGTGCGCAAGGCTGTCAAGGCTATATTCAAGGATGGCATTCTGAAAGAGCAGGGTGTACGCCGTCATGTCAGGAAGAACGACCGCATCAGCTATGATGTGTATAGCCTTGAACTCGTCATTGCGGTAGCCTTCCGTATTGACAGCATTGAGAGCAGAGCCTTTCGGGAGTTCATCATGCAGTCCGTCATCGGCAGACAGACAATCCGCACTAAACTGGTCTGTATCTTTACAGAGAATGCAATGGCATAGACCTGCCATAAAGCAACGTTCCTTGGAGGCTTTGCACCTCCAGCCACTCGGGCGAACCACCGCAGTGTGTTTTAGCATGGTATTAGATTTATACAGGTAACACAAATGATACCCGGCAAACACGAACAACTCGGTATAGCCAATAAAACGAGGCGACAACCTATAACAGCCACGCTCGGTAAGTTATACGTTGTCGCCTTGTTCATTTCACCCCACTCATCAAGGACATGTATTTCTCCTACAAGCCCTTCATTCTGTACGCCTCACGATAGTTAGCCATCAGAATCTTCTGAATGTCGGACTCGCGGTAGAGAATCTTTCCGCCAAGCTGGATATACGGGATGACACCGTTGTTTCGGTAGTCCTGCAGGGTTCTTCGGCTCAGTTGCAGCCTGGCGCAAAGCTCCTTGTCCGTCATGAACCGCTCACCGCCAAGCATGGGGCGGTAGTTCATCACGGCACGTTCAAAATTGTCAACCATTCGGTTGAGGTGGTTCACGATGTGGTTCATCCACTCGCTGTTTCTTGTCATTACTTCATTGCTCATAGTTGTCTCGTTTTATTGTTGATACTTACGTTACTCGGTTTACTTGCTGCATTGGATAAAGTGGCTGTTGTATATTGACAGCCTATCCTGTGCGCTTGCGAAAGCGCATGTCCTTTTTCTTGTCCTCCACTACTGCTACGATAGCCATCACGTCCTCCGGCTTGTAGTAGGTCTTGTGGCTGATTTGCGTATAAGCCAAAGTTCCGTTGTCCCGAAGCGTCTGCACTGTCCGTGGGCAGATGTTGAGCGTCTGACACACGTCCTGCGTGTCGAGCCACTTGTTCATGGTCTTGTCCTCACTGCGCTCACGGATTCTGTCCATGCGCTTCACGAAGTTCTCCAACTGGGCATCAAGATAGTTGAATGCCTCTTCCTCGAATACGATGAATCCCATACTTTTCTTTTTTCTAAGTTAATACTATGTTATATGTCGCAAAGCTCCACGCATATGCTGTGCTCCACGTTTGTGAGTGCAAAGATAAGGCACGGCAATCTAAAAACAAGCGTTTTCAATTTCTGTGGCAGTATGTTGCCGGGGTTTGCCGACTTCAACGCCAAAAACAACAAGAAAAACTTGCACGACTGCAACGAATACATGAACAATGATGAGTTGAGAAATACGTTGAAGTTCTCACAACTATCTCGGTATGCAAATAAGCAAGCCACAACTAAATTGCCACGTTACACCCAATCAGTTGCATGGCTGCACTCAGTACACTTACTTTGCACCCGACAATCGGTCAATGGTGCAAACCGTGACCACTATACCAACAATTTAAACAATGTAAGTTATGGCAAAAACAAAAGATGCAGTCTTGACTCCTGGGCAAAAGGAGCTGATGGAAAAAGAGTATTTGGATTTTGTTAAACCATCTACGTATGGCAACAAATCCAATCCAAGTAGTTGTAATTCTCTCTATGATGATGTAGAGAACCCAGAGTTGAGAGCAACTGTAGAGAAAGTTGCTGCAACAACTCCCTATCGAGAGGAAACATCAACGAATGAGGCTCAATCGCCACCGAATCCACAGAAGCGCATCAGCGGCAAGCAGCGCAAGGCAACACTGGAGGAGTATCAGCAGATCTTCCTCCAGGTTCCAAGGATTGACGACCGCAAGCCAGTCTTCGTCAGTTCCGATGTGCGAGACCGTCTTGATCGTGTCGTCCGCATCCTTGGAGGGAGGCGCATGAGCGTATCGGGCATCATCGAGAACATCGTGCGCCACCACCTAAGCCTTTATGAAGAGGACTTCGAGGCTTGGCGCAAATTGTGAGAATTAAGGTCTGCGACCTTGGACGTGGATAGCTGAAAGGCTGTAGTTCCAACTAACGTGTTCTGAGAGGGAGCGAGGTTATGTTTTGGGAACCCCAAAACGCCTCGCTCCACCATGAGGGCGGAGGAATTTTGCTCCCGACGGTCGCAGAAAGTGAGTGTACCAACTGTAAACAGTATATCGAATGACAAGCATACATGAACAATACAAGAAAAAGGGCGGAAGACCGCCCACAGGCAGGATTCACAAGCTGTCGAAGTCTGTCACGGTGAAGTTCTCGAAGCCAAGCTACGAGGCTTTGAGACTGAGGGCGAGAAAAGCCAACCGCAAATTGGCGGAGTACATTCGTGAGTCCGCCTTGAACGGCGAGGTGGTCAGCGGACACAACGCTGAGACGATAGCCATCGCTAAGAATCTCATAGGCATGGCGAACAACCTCAACCAACTTACCAGGCTGTCGCATCAGAGAGGTTTCCATGAGACCCATGTATATGTGGTGGACTTGTTGAGAAGATTGAAAGCAATCCTTGGCGAGTATCGCCAAGCAAGTTATAAACCGAAGCCAAGCAGTATGGGCAGAAAGGAGGATACCACATGATAGGCAAGCTAAAGAAAGGTGCATCTTTTGGTGGTTGCGTCCGCTACGTGACAGGCAAGGACGAGGCGAAAATCCTTGCATCCGATGGAGTGTTACTCGGCACGAATGCCGAGATAGTACAAAGTTTTGAGCTGCAAAGACAGCTAAATCCAAGGATTAAGAAGCCTGTGGGACACATTGCACTCAGTTTCAAGCCCGGGGACAAGCCACGTTTGACGGATGAATTCATGGCTAAGATAGCCCTTGAATACATGCAGATGATGGGGATAAAAGATACTCAATTCATCATCGTAAGGCATCACAACACCGACAATCCACATTGTCATATCGTGTATAACCGCATCAATAACGAGGGCAAGCTCATATCAGACAGGAATGATTACAGGCGTAATGAGCAAGTGACCAAGGCTCTTAAATCCAAGTATGGGCTTACTTACGGAACTGACAAGAGCAAGACTAACACTCGCAAATTACGCAATGCTGAGCGTGCCAAATATGAGATTCACAATGCAGTCAAGGATGCCTTGAAAGTCGTAGAAAATTGGCATAAGTTCAAGAATGAACTTGCAAAGCGAGGTGTTCACTTGGAGTTAGTCTATAAGGACAAGGAGAGAACCAAGGTGCAAGGTATCCGTTTCTGCAAGGATGGATATAGTTTCAAGGGGACACAGATTAGCCGAGACTATAGCTTTGGCAAACTGAATGCGAGATTTGAGGGAATGGAGAAACACGTTTCATCAAGAGACAACTCTACTCTGCAATACGAGCAAGGCTATCACAAGAGCAACGATGAGCCATCCATGTCGGATAGCAGCCAAGACCTTTGGTACGGCATTTCTTCCATTGGACTTTTTGCTCCAGCTAATGCTCAGACCTTTGAGTCATTCCCAGAGGATGAATCAGCCAAGAAGAAAAAGAAGAAACGCAGAAGAGGCTTTAGCCTTTGATGCAAGTTACAAACCAAACAACATCAGAAATATGAAAGAAGAAATATTGGAAGCCATCTACGGCACAGTTGAGAGATTGGAGCAGAAAGTCGATGAACTTTCTGCTTCACCAAAGAACGCAGGAGCGGAAACAGTTCTTAGCCCTGCAAGTGTTGACACAAGCAAACTTGAAAAAGCCATCCTTTCTGTGCTGTACAAAAATTCCGTGGAAACGCAATTCGTTCCACGGAATTTTCCTTAAGTTATTTTATCGTATCTCCATAATCAGCTTCCTCTTCTTCCTGTAAATATAAGCATATTACATTAAGATAATCTACAATTTCCTTGTGTGTTAAATTTAACTTTTTAATACAAGAGCAGAATTCCATAATAACACCTTCTGGATTATAGTCCCCTCGGCTATTAAAGATGAAAATTTTCTCTCTCTTATAGACAAAAATTTGTCTTGGAAAATGTGGTCCCATGCCTTTGAAAGCATATATTCCATCCACAAAATTATAATTATTAGGAGAGATGAGGTTTACAACATTTTTACTTGCATTTGTATATTTATCTTCATAGTTATTTTCTATTTGTTCCGCTATACTATCAGGTAAGCACACACTTTTTAGTGAATCTAAGCATTGTCCCTTAATTGATATGTAAGGAACAATGCTACAGATAAAACATAATAGGATTTTATTGATTATCGTTATTTTCATTGTTATTTCTTAATTTACCTCACAAAGTTACACCATAAAAACGGCAATTCTCCGATTTTGTTTCTCTCAACTCAAAGGTTGCCATAAGCAGCACCTTATTGCCATCTATGTTATCTTCGTAGAAGAAGCGATAGACGCCTGGCTTGTTTGGCAGAATATCGGGAAAAAGATGGGCCGTGATGGTGCCGCTTTGACCATCGCTTAAAACATGACCGATGGCCGTGAACGAGCAATCGGTGGGCACAACAAACCAATTGCCATCCGCTCCTTGGGCTGTGATGCTATATGCTTCGCCATACACAAATTCCTCGCCACTATGGTTGGTAATCGTGAATCTGATTTCCGTGGTGCTCAATGGATAGGAAGGCTTCTCCGCCTTGAGGGAGATGCCTTGGTAGGTGCTCACGCCTTCCCTGTTGTCGATGATAGGGGCCAACTTGCCCTCAAACCTGATGGCGGGCGAGTTGTAAATCTGCCTACGAAACTCCAGCTGCTTCTCCTTCGTGTTCCAACGGAGCGCAACATCAATGGAGTTGGATCCCATTCCAAATCCAACAACATTTCGCAAGGCCGGGGTCTTGTCTTCCGACAGGAACTTCCGCTCAAGTATCCGCATAATGGCGTTCAGTTCCCTATGCGAATATTTACGCGCCGAAGCCTTGCGATAGGTTCTCTTCTTGCTCTTGACAACTCTCTTTTTGCTAATGGTCGCTACCTTCTTTTGTTGAGCGGCAAATGACTGTTTGCAAGCAGCAAAAGCTGTTTGCATTGAAAGGAACATTGTCAATCCTAATATTATTGCATTGAGGAGTTTTGGCTTCAGTCTCATAGTTATCAGCAATTAATAATTTAACATGTAGAGAGATATGAACTCTTATAGTATATTTCTTTTCTTATGAGAAAAGTTCAATTTATTTTGCAAATATTATATTTTAGTTTATCCACAAAATGATGCTATGATATTATTTTGTCTCTCATAATCTCTTCAATCATTGCGTTCCTTTTTGTCCGTGATAAGTTCTTTCATATCCACAGACAAGAACTGTGCAATTTCAAGAAGTGTGGTAAGGTTGGGTTGAGAACGGTTGCATACGTAAGCATTGACCATACTGAAACTCCTTCCTAACTTCTTTGCAAGCCATGTTTGGCTTATCCCTTTGTCCTCTAAGACTGCTCTTATGCGATTTAACTTCATGTTTTTATCGTTTTTACGCTACAAAAATAATATTTTATCGTGATAATCCATCCAAATCCCTTGAATATCTGCTGTATTCCGTCGTAATTTAGACAAAATATAAATATAATCTGCAAAAATGGAACTAAGCAATTGATTTCCCAATATGGCAAGATACATATATGCGTTTATGAATATGTTCTTTTTGCCATACTCTTAAAATGACGTTACATGAAAATTACTGTTGGTAACTACTCTTTTACCTTTGCAAAGACTAATCTTAATATTTTGTAAAATCACAGCTTAAAATGTTGTTTTTCAGAAATTAGATTTAACTTTGCACTCGAAATCAAAGCGTTCTTTGTATATTGCAAAGTTGTGAAAGAAAAAGAATATAGCTCGTTTCTAAATCGTTAGCAGTCACATTCTTTAAAGAACTTAACATACTGACATTCAATCAATAAAAGATTTTGCTGTGACTCGCTGCGTGCAACATCTTCAATTATCAATCTCCTATTTTGTAGTAAGACTAATTGTTCAATATATATCAGTTGTTTGTCGTAGCTCATATATCCAAATAAAAAGTAAAGCCTCATCTTAGTACACATCGTTGAGAGGAGTGGTGGGATTTATAGCTACAAAAATGTGGCTTTAATTCGCCTTCTCCAAATATTTTCTAAGAAACCAGCTTATCGGGTAGAGAATTTTACGCAAAAGTTCTAAATTCCATAAATTTCTCCTAGATAGTCATGGGATATTTAGAAAAATATCGTATCTTTGTCCCCGAATTAAGGCGTTCTTTGCATATTGCAAAATACAGAAACGAGCAGAAGTCCGCTCGTTTCCATATTGTTACCTATATAATATAGGCAAACGCCCAACTTCTTGATTTTCAATCAAAGTCCAATTTAGAGCGAGTTAGGATTATTAATTTTACGTTCTTTCCCCAAAAAGGGTTTGTGTGATAGTAGTTTAAAGGCTAAAAGCACTACCTTTGCATGCAATAATAAGTAACAACACGTTTAAGGTCACAATTTGTGACCTCAAAAATAAAGATAGAAATATGGCAGATAATATAGAACATCAAGATAAAGGAGAACTGGTCGCAAATTGCGACCGGTTACAAAATGATGAAGTCGTAGTTACCACTCCTGTAGAAAGTCGAATAATGTCTATTCGTGGAAATCAAATTATGATAGATAGAGACTTGGCTGAACTTTACGGAGTGGAAACTAAAAGATTAAACGAGGCTGTAAAACGTAATATAGAACTCCTGATTTTAGAATAAGAATAAATCCATACACAAAGGATTTTACACCAATCGAAAAAACTCTTCAAGAATATGACAGACTTGGTATCACAATATATTAAGAAAGGACTACATAGTCTTTATTACGCTTTTTATGTTATAATAGAAGGAATTTTTAAAGTAAGTCATTCATGGAATCCCATAATCAGCATAGCGGGAATTATATCGCTTTTAGTAGCACTTCCACTAATTAGCATAATTAGATTGCTATTTCTATGCTGGATGGATCTTGATATTCCTGTGAATACTGCAACAATAATTTGCATAATTATATGGAATGGTTTATACTGGTTGACATATCATTATTATTTTCCTGCATACGAAAATATTGAACAAAAATTTCAAAAAGATAGTTTGTTGTCCAAAATAGTTTTTGGGATGTTTGCGATTGCAGTTATTTGTATATCAATCCACATCAATTGTTGGCTATCAGAGCTTTATCTAATAAAATGGAAAAGCCTATGATAATCATCATCTAAAATAGGAAGGTGCGTCACAGACTTATGACACACCCTCTTTTATAATAGTAAAAATACGCTTTATGAAAATTGTTACTTTTTGTATATATATAACTATTTGTTTTCTAATTATTGGTTGCAAAAAAAGTACTTCAACTATTAGAGACAACGCCTATGATTCTGTGGAAAAATATGAAACAGAATTAGAAAAATTATGCTTAGAATCGCATAATGGTTCTGTAACATATTCAATAAGAATAAAAACAGAAGACTTAACTAATGATTATGAGTACAAGTATTTAGGTTCATTAAAAATTAAGAAAAATAATTTTAAAGTAATACAACAAAAAATATTGTCAGGTCAATATCAAGATTCACAAAGAGCGGCAGTTTCTATAAGATTGTTCTTAAAGGGAAAATTATATGGAGAATTTACCGGATTGAACAACTTTTACAAGATTAAAATTACATCAAATACTCTTTGTTTATATAATTACCTCAGTTCGGGATAAAATAGCGATTAGTTGCATGTGAAGACAGATACGCAGG
>OBKR01000496.1_pt1 | contig 43531 bp, 56 predicted proteins | sample 1518991 | NCBI WGS metagenome assembly OBKR01 (sample SAMEA2452117, study PRJEB22498) | human gut metagenome | biome: human feces; feature: human gut; material: feces | place: Australia | collected 2012
TATTATTTATAACTTATTGAATGCAATGCATTAAAGCTTTAAAGCCCCGCCCGCCGGCAATATATCTTGCCACGGCATACTTATGCGTCCATAGTGTATTGATTAATAAAGTGTATTATTTTAAATAGAGTGAAGCTTGAAAATAGTAAAAAATAATAAGACAGGCGTCTATGACGCCATAAGTACTCTATCCATAGGGGGAGGGGGTCTCTATATAGAATATCCTCTCTTGACCTACCACTAAAATTAAGTATTATTTTTGCCAAAAAATAATACTACTTGACACATGGCATAGCCATGTATTATTATACAAGGCAGAAAAAGAGATTCCCCGCCTCAATATGAAGCTTGCCTGCGGCAATATGAAGCGAAGCTACCCCGCCCTCTTAGATAAGATTTTTAAAAACTACTATCGCGAAGCGGGTCTTTTATAAATGATTTATAATGTCATTGCGAAGCGATGAGTGAACAAATCGAAGCAGATTTACTATTAGATACGGAAGTTCAGGATTTAGCACAATTTCCGCTCTCCCGCGCCATAACTATGCTTCGTGCTCTGGGACTCCCCGCCTCAGATATTCAGTCGGAATTTGGTATTATTCCAGAAGCTCAGAACCTTTTAATAACGAAGTATCATAAAGACCTCTATCATAAATTTGAGGTGGATGTTTTCGATGATGATGAAAAAGAGACCATCGAGAAGATGGCAACCGCTAGCCTGCGGCTAAAATATAGACTGCTTCATGATGAGACCCAACCTATTAAGATAAGGAATGATGTTGCCACCGAGATACTAGATAGGGTGATGGGTAAGGCTAGGCAGACTATTGAGCAGGTTAATTATAATGTTAATACGGAAGCTGAGTCTAAGAAGATTGAGAAAGCTATACTTGATACTCTCCGCGGTATAGGTTTGTCGGACTCTGATGCACAAAAGCTTCTTGAAGAGGACATCATAAATGTCTAAGATTAACATATCGGAAGAGGAGTTAGTTCGGCTAAGAAAGTTATATAAAAGACGAAATGAACTCCGCGCTGAATTTAAAATAGATTTTTTTGTACCGAATAATGGCGGGCAAAAAGCGTTCTTTGAAAATGCGGACAAGAAAAGGCGAGATATATTCGGCGGAAATAGGTGGGGAAAGTCTACATGCGGTGTTATAGAGGATATTAGTTGGGTTCTTGGAGAGCGTAGATTTTACCCCGCCTACAATCCGTTAAGGCGTCTTGGGATACCGAGGCGGGGCGTTAAGGGACTTGTTATAGCTCAAACATGGGATAAAGTAGATGAGCTATTTACAGGTGAGGGTTTTGGTTCATCACCAAAAGGGAAAATTAGGGAATATTGCCCCGCCCGCTGTATAACTAATACTTGGAGAGACAATCAGGGTAGAACCACCCGAATGGCTTTTCGTAGTGTTATCGATGGAGTACAGCGAGATAGTCTTCTTTATTTCGCCACGGTGCAGTCATTCTTGCGAAATGAGATGGGTCTCGAATCGTCAGACTGGGATTTTATTCATGTAGACGAACCGCTTCCCCGCGATATGCAAGTGGCAGTTGCTCGTGGACTTGTTGACCGCGATGGTTCTATGTGGCGTCTATTAACTCCAATAGAGGAGATGTGGATGTGGGACGAAGCAGTAATGCAGAGCACCGCCCACCCAGACTATTACTGGATGTACACTGGTAAGGCGGGAGAGAACGCACACCTAAAAGGAATGGACGCTTTCTATGAAACTCTAAGTGAAGAAGAGCTAGCATGCAGACGCGACGGTCGCCCGATGGCCGCGGGGAGGCTCGTCATACATGGGTACTCCGAAAGCAAGCATCTCAGCCGAGGAACACCCGCGGGCTGGAAGTCAATCGACGAACCGCCCGAAGACGCGCTCATTGCCGTAGCCATCGACACCCACCCGCAAACACCGCACGCGACCCTTGCGGTCGCAATCACGCCCACCGACGCCATCGTATTCGATGAAAGATTTGCAAAAGGTTCTATTGAAGAAATTGCTAATTGGTTAAAAGGTAAATCTTGGTATGACCAAATAGGATATATACTTATAGAACCCGCCGCTTTTATAGTAGACCAAACTACTAAACGTTCTTTTGCAGATGATTTTGAAAAGTATGGAATAGAACTTACTAAGGGAAGTAAAGCACGTACAGAAGCAATAAAATCTACTAACGAACATTTCTATAACAATAGACCTCATCTGTGGGTACATGAACGTTGTACAGAAACTCGTAAAGAACTTGCTTCATGGTATTTTGATAGAGATAATAAACCGAAAGATAAAGATGACCATATGATGGAAAATCTCGGACGAATTATTCTTCATGATGGTTTAGACTATTATCCACCGCCTGTTCTTGCTAAACAGAACATTCCTAAACATTCTACCTTTACAAGTACTTTTAAATCAACTGATAGTGAATTTTTTAAAACTTCTAATTTCGATGGATTAAATTGGGAGACTTAAATATGGAAGAATCAACTAAAAAGAAACTAGGTGCAGGACTTGGTATTGTTGCAGTTATATTGACTGTGATAGCTTCATACCTGCTTGGACGAGAAGTGTCTTTTGAAGACACCGCCGCAGATATAGGTGGTTATATCAAAGATGCTCAAACTCAAACTATTGACAATTCGGTAGACCAGAACTCTACTGTTCAGACAACTAATAAGTAGCCATTACTTAACCTTGTGCTCTGGCGTCCAATACTATGTTGAAAGCTTTGGTATCTCTTATAGAGTGTATAAGAATATACTTAGAGATAAAAAAGTCTAAACTAGTGTTGGACGTTCTGAACGAGGAATACGAGAATGAGCAAGAATTTCAAGAAAAGATTACTACGTTACGCGCTGATGGTCAGCATACTTTGGTTGACAGGTTGCAACGCGACCGTAGTAGACTCGCGTCTTTACGAGGTCACATTATTGCCAGATTACCTCTATCTGGAAAATGGTCAGAGCTTTACGAACAAAACAGGACAACCGATAACACTAGCATCGGAAAGAATAATACAGGAGAAGGACGCGATAATAAGTGATTTACGACTAACTTTAAATGAAATAATAATGAAAGGTAATTTAAAATGAGCATACAAATAACAACTGCTAAACAGAAAGTAGAATTTTCTAAGATGGTAAAAGATTATAAGATACGTTATTATAATCTTGGACCAAGTGTACTTTATGTAGACTACGTAGACTCGACTGGAACGAGAACCGAAGCAGTTCCCGCCTACGGTAGTTTTATCGTCATGTCTAACGCAGGAAATGCGGCTAATTCATATTTGAATCTTTACACTTCATCTGGAGCTACTAATATAGTAGTATCTAAGATACAGCAAGATTGTGCAGTAGATGGAACTGATTTATATGGTAATGTAATAACGGCAGTTGACCCCGCCGACGTTGCATCTCTGTTGCAAAAGACTACTAATATGGCAGCGTCTAGTGGAGTCACGACATTTTCTGGTACTGTTAGTGCCGCTGATTTTGCAGCACTCAGTTCTATTTCAGTCGGTAGCGTTGAATTGACCGAAGAGTCATTGCAAGAAACAGAAAATGATATATCCACTTTACAGACAGATGTCGCTGCGTTAAAGACTAAAACACAGAATCAGAGTGCCACGAGTGATATCACTAATTTTGTTGGAATTACTAATCTAACTAATGCAAGTGTAAGCGGAGCACTTCTAGCAAACGGAGCACTTCTAGCAAACGGTGAATTTCGAGTTAGTGCCGGCACTAAGTTTTGGACTATAAATGAATCTGGTTTGGTAGAACAAGATGGTGAAAACGGTCTAATTCAGATGTTAAATGGACGAATAACATGTGATACAATAAATTCTAAGACAGTTAACGCTGGTTCTATCTCAGCAAGTGCAGATCTCGCAGTTAGTGGTACAACGAATCTTAATGGTGGATTTATCTATACTAAAAGTGGTAAGACTTGGAGTCTAGGTGTAGACGGTCTATCAGAAGGCAGCGCCGGCTCTGCTGACAAAATGTTTTCTGTGCAGAATGGTAATGTTGACTGCGAAACACTAACAGCCGCTACTCAGATATACATACCTAATGTAATATCTTTTACCAGTGATGCAGGCAATACTCTATTTAGTAGATTAAACATGTCTGCTAAATCAGATGATGCTGATGTAGTAAAATGGTATTTAGATGCTTCCGATGGTATAAAATTTGTAGAAGGTCAGGGTGGTACAGGACTCCAAATAGGGGCTAGCGGCATTTCTATGCCGTCGTGTTTTAAACTAATGTTAGGTACGGAGGCTTCTAACGGTGGAGTAGTGTTCTATGGTCCAGAACGTATTCGACTAGAAGGTGGAGTACTATTCGGTACTAGTGCTGGTCTTTTTAGTATAGATGATAATGGAAATGCTACTCTTGCTCGATGCTCTGTTTATGCTCTATCCGCCCGTGGTAGTGTACAGGGATCTACGTTTATAGGAACAGCAAGTGGCTACGATTACTTTGAAATATCACCTGCTGTTTGCAAGCTTCCGTCTGGCAATCCCGCTTCCGGCACTTATGGTTATAACCATTGGGTTGGAACTCAATCAGACTATGATAAAATTGCTAAGAAAGATATACATACTTTGTATTATGTTATACAGACAGATAATTCTGTAAATATTATAAAAGGCGCATAGTAAATGAATCTCAGACTTTTCAAGAAAGACGAACAATCAAGTACACTTTAATTTAAGTTATGTCAGACGATACGTCAAGACTTGTTAGGGCAGAAGAGAATTACAAGAATATTCTCACTACCCTAGCCGAAATGAAGGACGATGCTCGGCGTCGTGAAGAAAAACTTGACTCTATGTCTGAGGAATACACACGATTCAAAGAGCACAGAGAGTTCGTATGTAAGCCTTTACACACTAAGGTAGAGAATCTAGAAGAGACGCTTAAAAAGATTTATGAGTCTCTTGATGCAAGAATAAGAAACCTCGAAGCTTTTAAATGGAAAGCTATGGGCGCAGTTGGTGTTATTACCTTCGTAGCAAACTTCTTAGCACAAAAACTTTTTTAATATGAAGCAAGAACAGATAAATAAAGACCTAAGAGACAAAGATAGCAATGCTTCTGATTTTCAAAGGCATCTGGTGAATATCTATCGCTCATTTATGTGCGAGTCATCTAGCACTATGTCTCAATTCTGGTATCTTTGGGATAAGGATTACCTAAGATATACTGGGTATAGGTCTCTTGATAAGAAAGATGTTCAGAATCTTAAAAAAGGTGGAACTGCTAAGATTATAGTACCTCTTAGCTTTGCCACGGTTCAGACTGCCGCCGCCAATTCAATGCAGATGTTCATGAACAAAGAACGTCTGTTTGAATTAACCGCATATGGTCCGGAAGACGAAGACGTTAGAGAAGGTCTAGAACGTGATATAGATTACCAGATTAAGCACAATCGTATATACCATACATTGTATTTGCAACTCATAGATGCTTTTACAAAAGGTATCACAGTTGGTCGTTGTGATTGGGAAACTCAGAAAAAGAAATACAGGGTAAAAGAAAAACGTCCGATTATAAATCCAATAGGACAGCTTCTAAATATGTTCGGAATGGGGCAGCCCGCCTCGTCGCAGTATGAAGAAGTTGAAACTGTTAAAGAACTTATACAGTACGAAGGAAATGTAATTTCTTATATTAGTCCTTATTCATTTTTTCCTGACCCATCTGTACCATTAAGGGATTTTCAGAATGGTAGCTATTGTGCAGTAGAACAATGCACCACAAAAGTTAAACTTCTAGAACAAGAAGGAACTTTATTCCATGGCGTTAATAGAGTTCCTAACAGTATACCAGAAGATATATATCGTGGTCGTCAGCGTTATGCCGGAACATTTAGAGTTCGTAAAGACCAGACTGGTCTTAACTACGTGAACTCCGTTTTAGGAGACAAGGTCTCTACTGGTACTCAAATAGATACCGTAGAGATGTTCCTTAAACTCGTTCCGAAAGAAATAACTGAAAAGTATGGTATTGATATAGGTAACGAGGAAGAACCTATAATGTTCGTTCTTGTTGTCGCTAACGATACGAAAGTTATCCGCTTTGAACGCTATGAAGAACTTCATGGTAAATTCCCGTTCTTTGTAAGTCAGCCCCTGCCTGACGGTGACTCCTTTATTGGATTAACCCTTCCTGGTGTTCTTGACGGCTTACAGCAGATGATTACTTGGCTTATCAATAGTCATATGCAGAATATAAGACAAGCGATTAAAAACCGCTTCCTTATTAAGACCAAGAATGTCAATATGGACGACGTTGTTAACAATGCCGACTTCATCAGGGTTGAAGGAAGTACATCTCTTGGTGATGCAATTATCCCGCTCACCGTAAGTGATATGACCGCGAATCACGTTCCGTTTGTGCAAACGTTGCAACAAATAGCACAGATGGCTACGGGTATAACTGAGAACGCGATGGGAATGTACACTTCCGGTAGAAGGTCAGCTTTACAGACAAGAGGAGTACAAGCCGCCGCCCAAGCCCGCCTTGCATTGATGGTTAATAACATGTGGTACGGTGGTCTTGATATTCTCGGCGAGCTTATTCTCTCGAATACCAGACAATTTAGAACACAGGAGGTTTACGAGCAGATAATAGGAGATGCTATTGCATATTATCCGTATGATAGAGTAATTATGTCCGACCCCGCCAAAATAGCGGGTGGCTATGACTTCGTACCGATAGAACCTATTACAGATGGTGGGCGTATGCAGATAGCCAGTCTAGCTAAGGAACTTCTTAGTAATCCCACTCTCATACAAGCTACCAACCTATCGGTTGATAAGATTCTTTCTAAGATATTTGAGATAATGGGAATAAGGAATTACGAAGCTTATAAGAATGCGCCGCAGCCTCAACAGCCTGCCCCTGCCCCCCAGATAAATGTCGTTCCCGATGAACAGGCAATAATGCAAGCACAGCAAGGTAATATAGCCCCAGCTGGACAAGAAGCGATGCCAATAGCGCAGGCTCTACAAAACGGTCAAATATAAATCATTTATAATGTATGACAATACAAGATTATGAGACCATATTTAAGAACTTCATAGATAAGAAAGCCGAACAGCTTGTTTATGATATTCTTGGAACCCCGCCTAAAAACGACGAGGACAGAAAAAGGCTAGAACGTCTTGGTGAAGTTTACAGGACGCTAGTCGAACTTCCAGAGGATTTCCACAACTACATAAAATCAATAACCAGACAGGAGTAAATCATGGCAGATGAAAATAATATAGGTGAACAGCCAGATGTAGATATGATACAGATGGCTTTGGAACAAAGTAACCCCGCGGGCAATCAAGAACCGTCCGGCTCGGGCAATGAGCAGGCGGGGCAATCGGAAGCTTCACAGCCGCAAGAACCCCAACCTTCAACCAGCCAGCCACAGTCCGCCGAAGGCGGTCAGCAACCCGCAGGTCAACCCGCGAACGATGGCAATAAAGGGATAGACCAAATAGAGCTTGCTAAAACTGTTGCTTCTGCTGTTGCGGCTGTTAATGCTGAACAGAATAAAGCACAGCAAGAAAAGAAACCTGAACTTACCGTAGAAGAAGCGAACCGTATTCTTGGTAAAATTTTTATAACTCCGGAAGAAACTCGTAAGATATTTTCGTCTGAAACTCCGGAAGAAGAACGTGCGGCAATGTTGACAGACCTTCTTATTCGTACAGCAATGTATGGTAGGAACATGGCAACAACTATTGCTAATGCAGAACTTAATAAGTATGCAGGTAAGATTGATAATTTCTTTACACAGAATATTCAGCCTGTTCTTGCACAAGTTTCGCAGAAAGCAGCACATGAAGCAGAAACAAAGTTCTATGAAGAATACCCCGGACTTGTTCCTTATAAATCAGTGGTTAATGTAATGACTGCTAGTATTGCTCAACAGAATCCTAAGTTGTTGCAAGTTCCAGAAAAACAATTTAAAGAAATACTGGTTAATGAAATATCAAAAGTAATTAAACAGTCTATTCCTAACTTTGACCCAAAAGTCAAACTCGATAATGGAGGTGCTGTTGCAAATCCTGTACAACAGAAAGCAACGACGTCAGTTCCAAAAGCGACAACGCGCACATTCTCATCGGGTGGAGTAATAAATAAACCTAATGAAACAGCCAAAGATAATGTAAGTGCTGGATTTAGCATCTTTGGTTACTAATAAGGAAAACACAAAATGGCAGAAAACGTAATACTTGGCTTCCCTTCGGTGGAGCAGTTCCGCGATAAAGACCTCATTCATAGGTCGCTTCGTCGCACAATTATAAACGCGTTTCCCAATGGTGGTGCTCCGCTTACGGCTCTTATTGCTTGGGCGAATGTTGACCCCATTGCGAACACTAAACACGAGTGGATGGAGGAGATATACCGTTCTCCGAGCATAACTACTCGCGGCACGAATCCGATTACCACTAATGCTCCCACCACTGGTGATGCTAACGATGGTACTGTGATTACGGCTAAAAAGTATACCACCGCTGATAAGCTTTATATCAAAGCTACTTCGGTTGGTCTTTTGACTGTTGGAGATGTTGTTCGTTTCCACACTTGGAATGCACTTGCTCGTATAACGGCTGTTACTCCCGGTGTTGCGGATAATACTACTAACGGTTATGTCGAAGTTCTCCCGATACGTGATTTTACCGTCGCTTCGGGTAATTTGGCTGACTATGCGGCTGGTACGTCGATAGATGTTATCGGTTCTGCTTTTGAGGAAGGTGGACATAGTGGTACTCCTCGTGGTACTCGTATTCCGACTTTCTTACAGAATCAGACTCAGATATTCAAAGAACCGTTCATCTTCACTGGTTCGGCGATAAAGCAGGATTTGGAGTTTGACCAGTCTGGTCCGTATAAGAAGCGTGCTATGGACGCTGCAAGAGACCACTATGTCAAGCTCGAAAAATCGCTGTTGTTCTCGAAACGTTCTAATAGGACGATAACGAATGCTGACGGTTCTGTGACGGAAACTCGTACGATGTCGGGTATCCTCGAGTTCCTTGAAGCTTGGGACGCTGGCTCTAACGGTATTATGGTTAACGGTCAAGTTTGGAATCCCTACAATTTCAAGCAACCGTCCACGACTGACGACGACCCTGAAAAACGTATCATAGAAAACACATCAGGTGAGTTCAATATTGACTTGCTTGAAAAATGGTTGTCTAACATCAATCTGTACTACAACGCTAAGACAGCTGAACGTCTCGTTCTCTGCGGTTCTGACGTTATGCGTGCGATGTCTAAGGCAATGCGTGCTCAGGGTTCGTATCACTGGGAAGTTGGTCAGAAAGCTTTTGGGCTTGAATTTAACAAGCTTGTCACTGCTTTCGGAACTCTCATATTTGTGACGCACCCGCTCTTTAATGAGAACCCGATTTATCGTAAGTCGGCTCTTATCGTAGATATATGGTCGATAAATTGGAGACCGTTGAGAGACAGGGACACGCAAGTCAGAACTAACATACAGTCGAATGACTTCGATGGCAGGAAAGACGAATGGCTTTCCGAAGGTACGTTAGAGTTCTGGAAGCCGATGAACCACATGTTCATTAAGAATATGTCTGTGTTCAATCCTGAACTTGAAGTTGACTAGAAGTAAACAATCAAAAAAGGAAATACTATGGCTCTTGATGGAAAAACAAAAGGCGTAGATTTGTACGGAGCAACTCCGCCGTCTGGTGTTGATGCTCGTAGTTGGAAAGGAAACCAGCCTCCGACCGGTGGCGGAAACTTCGATACGAAAAACATGGGCAGTCAATCGCCCGCTCCTACATCTGACAAAGGTGGGATACCTTCGGGTGCTAAACCCGGTGGTGGACTTCAAGGGAGTTAAAGAATGACGCAGGGGCTACACTTCTCGTTGGGTGTAGCCCTTGTCGTTATTATAGAAAGGTCATATGATGACAGAAGAAGATATAATCTTAGAAGTTTTGAGAACCGTTAATCGTCCAGAAGGTGACGATTATTGGAAAGACCCTGTTTCTAAATTTGTAGGTGAGTCTATAAATAGACTTCTTATAAAAATAGACTTTGAAATTTTCAACGATATTATTAACGTCAATGCAGTCAATGACTCATCTGACAAGACGAGTGACCTTGATTTAAATAATACGTTTAAGCGTATCGAACTTGTAGTTGGTAAAGGTGGTCAGCAATGGAGACTTATACCTTTTACTTCTATGATTGCTGATGTTTATCTTAAATCTCCTCGGTGCTTACCTGCTTATACTTTGGCGAAGCGGGGAAATGTTATTATACTTCCGCCTAGATTTAATGAAGAATTGAGTATACAAGGGTATCGTAATCTTACTGGAAGTAGGGCGGTTGATGATAAATATACAAATGAGTTCTTACCTGCTGTCCATGATTATGTTTACTATGACGCATTGGATAGAATGTATATGTTTTTGCAGGAAGATGAAAATATAATCGCGGCTAACAGACAGTCACGAGATAGTGCATTTCTTGATGTAGAGACTTGGAACTCTGGATTTAAACAAGTAGGAATAATTCAAATTTTTGGTTAATATGCCTGACTATTCTGGAAATACTTTTAATGATATAAATCCGCAGTACCCAGAAGATACTGAACTTGCTGGATACCATGCCGCAGCTATGCGTCAAGTTAAACGGTTTTTGAAACAGCCAGAAGGACTTGAATCAATTATATCTGAGTGGATAACTTCATCAGAAAGTAATATTATATCCGAAGCGTTAAAAAAATATATACGTGTACCTTTGGTTGGAGAAATTTATATAACTACTGATAATGAATTTAATCCAAATGATGAAGACAATCAACTTTATTTTAGTGGTACTTGGGAGCAAATAAAAGGTGCTCTTTTGATGGGAACAGGAAGTATAAGCTGTTATACTCCAAGCAGCCAAAGTGCTGACCTTAATAGTTTTGTTATAGATGCAGGATATAATGGAACAACTCCTAAGCAGTTAACATCAGGATTGGAACCCACTAACCCCGGTTATAGGTGGTTTCATTTTGAAGCAACAGATGACCCTAACTGGTTTAGTTATAATTATTGCTATAATGCTATTCTTTTAAACATGGGTGAACTATCTAGTGTATCATTAACTTATGATATTGGGATAGACGAACTTAATGTAGTAGGAAAAGAAAATATAAATGTAAAAATAACTTATGCAAACGAAGCTGGGTATGCCGTTGGTACAACGATAGCAGAAGGTGTTTTGACTCCAAGAAAGACATTAACTGGTTCTGCAACATACTCCTTAACTGGAAATATTAGTTTAGATTTACCAACAGATAAACCGACTTATCTTATAGTTAGTTATAACACAGATAATCCAAGTCAATGGCTAACTAATTCAAAAGGATATAAGTCTAATATAATCGCATCTTATATGAGATTATCTGTTATTTCAGAAGGAACTAGCAGCTATGAAGTAATAACTAATGCTACTTATCAAGAATCTGTTCCATTTTTAGGAGCTAATATCTGGAAAAAAGTCAGTAATGATAATCCAAACTCAGATGACCTCGTATGAGCAACGATAGATATACAGGTGATACATTAGCAAATTTACGTCCTGCCACACCAGAGGACGCAGACGGATTTAGTGTAGATGCGAGAGCATTACGTCAAATAAAACGTTTTTTAAAATATTCGTCTGGTCTACAACAAACTATTGTAGATATAATGAATAATAATAAAACTTTTATTAACCAAATAAAAACGCAGCAAAGAAATTTTCGTAATGGTCAAATTATTGCGATTGAAGATACTATTGACCCAAATGAAAATGACGCTTTTTCAGGTGAATGGGAAAAATTAGAAGGTAAATCCGTCTGTGGATTAGGTAATGCTACATTTAATACTTGGTCTTTTGGAGAAGGCACAAGGGGAGTTTCTTCTTGGACAGGTGTTCCTGTTGACCAATTTTATTTTCAGACAGTTTCAAGCTATACATCAAGTACTATTGATAATGGTATAAGTGTTAATGGTCCACAAAACCAAGTTGATGTTTCTAGACTTAATGTTATAATAAAAACTAATTTTGACGTTTACAATAGTTTATCAATAAAATGTACTTGTCCTCCCAGAATTGTAAAACACATTTTTATAGCTAGCTATCAAACAGGGTGTTTTTATAAAATACCAACTGAGCTTTCGGGTTGTGACGTTGCTGTATATGAAGGATTTAGTGCGACAAATCCAAATAATAAAGGAAAGCTTTTAGCTACACAATATGTTTCAGCTAACGGAACAATCGAGTTAGTAATAAGTAAAGAATCTCATTTAACTGCTTGCCCTTATGTTGTAGTTGCAATAGGAGACCCTATTTCGAGAGGACTTACTAGCGGTACTACGATTCAGTTTTTTCGGAGTTCTTTTTTAGTTAGAGCATTTAATGGATTTAATCCAGTTAGTCCTAATTATAAATTAGACTGGAATCTACAAGCAGACATTTTAGGTGTAGGTACTTTTGATTACGTAGCAGAAAAACATTCTAATAGAACTACTAGGCTATTATGGAGAGTTACTAATGCAGGAGATAACATAACTATTAGAAATGCTTACGGAAGTACAAGAATACCTAACTTAAATAATGCTAAAAAAATAAAAATTGGTATTCAAAATGCATGGTCTAGGTACGCTGGTAAATATCTTAGTAATTGGCCTTATTTTGCATTTGATGCGGAGACTAATAAAACTTTTTATAATTATAAAATAAAATTTACTTTATCAGTAAATTCTCGCTATGACCCAGACGGTATAGTTTTAGGAGAGTTAACTCCAACTGAGGATAATAAAGCTGGAATATACTTAGAAGCTGATATAACACCGGAAATGGTATCGAATGGAATTTATTTAGTTATCTCTTTGATAACTAACAATAGTTCACAAGTACAACTTACTGGAGGCCCTCTATGGTGGATTGGAGATTTTTCTATTAACGTTGATATTTCAATGGATTATAAGTCTAATAATTATAGTTCTTTTGATTTAGACAACGGAAAAGATATAGAGAGTTCTATTCCTTTAAAAGGAGTAACATTTTGGAGACGTATTAGCGATGGCACGGAACGAAATAGTAATACCGATTAACTTTGGTATACGTCAAGATATAAATGACATCTCAACTTCTTTGTATTTTAAAGAAGTTGAGAATGGTTATGTTGAAGATGGTTCTATGAGGTCTGAACCGTCATATGTACCATATGCTGTTTTTAATGTTACTGGACAAGTAGATGGTTATGCAGTCACTATAACACTTCAAGATAATATAGAATATTTTGGTGTAAAAATTGACGACAAATTTTATTACTGTGATAGAAAGAACCCTGACGAGCAAGTTGTTCCATTAAAAGAAATAGGACAATTTACTCTTGAAGATGGTACTGCTTATACGAATTATGACGACGGAACTATGCAATCTGCACAGTGGGTATGGACTGAAATATCCACTGCTTATATGACTCGTAAAGGATTACCTCTTTATAAAATAGTTCCGGGTTCTTCTACTACATTAGGCGTACCATTTTCAATAAAATTAGTACCTCCAACTTATAAGATATTTAAAGGTGAAGAAGAAGTTGCTGTTTATATAAGTGCAAAATATATTTTAGTTACCAAAGACCGTTTATTTCTAGGAAATCTTCTCATAGACGGAGAAGATAATCCCGGAAGTATAATGTGGAGTGATATAAACAATCCAGAGGATTTTGAAGTAACAAGGTCAAAAGAAGCTGACATCTTTAATCTTGGTGCAAATGCAAATGAAGTTACTGGACTAGCTTGGACAGCGGGTGTTGTCGTTACTTTTACTAAAAATTCTATTTGGAGGTCTGATTACGAAGGACATGACGATAGATTCAGAACTACCGTTCTCACATCTAATACAGGTTGTACTTATCATTACAGTGTAGTAACCGTAAATGAAATTTCATATTTCATTGGAAAAGATAACTTCTATGCACTTGATGGTTTAACTCTTGTGCCTATTGGAGACCCTATTTGGAATTGGTTTAATCAAGTAGCTGAAACTACTAAGACTGATAATATTATGGGTCATTACGAATTAGACCAAGACGCAGTTAGTTGGGTCTTTCAAAGAAAAGATGATGGTACTTTTTGGTGTATCAAGTATAGTATACGAGATAAGATATGGACAACGAGGGTAATTAACGATGAGCATATATAATAAGTTATTTGATACGAGTCAAGTTGTTCGATATTACGATATGCTTCCACAAGGAAGCTTGCAATATACTTGGAACGACCTTAACGAAAAAGGCTATACAGGAAATGGAGATTGGCTTTTTAATCCTATCCCGCGCCCGCCCGTGATTATGGGCAATTCTGATATATTTCAGCTTCCTAATCCTGATAAATCTAAAACATATATATTCAGAATTGTATATGACCAGTATGGAACGAAAGATAAACCTATAACTGTTCGTTTACGTACAAATACGCTTGCGCTAGAAACTTTAAAAAATGTAAAGAGTTTAATCTCTTTGAACGTTGCATATGATTGTGGTGGAACTATTCAGCCAATATTACGTGTTAGCGCAAGACAAAACTATGGAGACCCTGATAATTGGATTGAAATCCCTGCGACAGTTAATCCAGAAGGATACTTACAGTATTGGTTAAGACGGGCGGGAGAATATAAATATATAACTTTTGAATTAGAGTATACTAACGACGGGGAGAATTACATCTCCCGCCTTAAAGCTGTTAGCTTAACTGTTAAAATAGTTAAAACGAAAGAACGATAATGGCTAATTTCTTTATAGTTCCAGATAAGAAGGATAACGAGTCTTTTATGACTTGGATTCAACGTGTTTTTCAAGAATACGAAAAAAGACAAGAACGAGCAACTATGCTTGTTGGAACTAGACTCATCAACGAGAAAGAAACGTCTGATGAGTATAGTTATAAACTTTCTCCTTATTATGTGACAACTCGCATTTCATTTAAACCCGTTCTATCGAACGCTAATGTTACTATTGACATATCGGAGGCTACGGAAGGTATGTTAGTAGAATTACAATTTAACGGGTCGATGACTGTGACTGTTGGAACAAAAGAATTTACTTTTACTCATGACACTAATTCAGCAGAGTCTATATACATCACGGAGGATATGTTTGAATGAACTTAAAAGAGTTTAAATCATTAACAGAACTACTTAATTTTCTTCCCGCGCTTATAAATGCGATTAAGCGTAAACCTTTTGTTTTTGGAAAACCTATTACAGTAGAAGAATTTGTTTCTACTGTAATAGATATGTATATATCTAATCGAGCTTTAGTCGGAGGAGCTTGGAGAGGTAAAGATTTAGGTTGCTTTATTCTTGCTGAAAAACAAGATAATGGAACTTTACTAATTTGGTATGTTTGGTCAAATCCAAGACATAAAAAATATACCATTAAATGGCTTTTACAAGGTAAACGTATTGGAGCTTCTTATGGATACTCTAATGCTGTTTGGTATAGTCCATATTTAAATAGGAGCTATCGTAGGTTAATGGAAAAACTTGGTAGCCGTCCAATTAGAGTAATGTATTCTTTAAACTTGAACGAAAAATGAAAATAATACGTAAAATATTTAATAATGGAGGCGGGGAAACTTCTTCGTCATCTCGGGTTGTAAGTGCACCTTATCAACAAAACAGGGAAATAACTGACCCTGCCTTAAAGACATTACTTGGTAATGTCACTAATCAGTTATCTAATTATTTTACTTCTTCTAGTAATGGAGAGAACGCTTTAACTGGTAAAGCGTCACAAACTCTAAGTGGGATAATGTCTGGTAATCCTAATATAACACAGACTAATCCCTACATGAGACAGCAAGTGCAGAATATATATGATACTACCGCAAGAGATTACCAGAACCAACTTGGTTCGGCGAGAGCGAGTACGGCAGGACTTGGACAAGGAACTAGTAATCTTGCTATCGGCGATATAACAAATGACTATCTGCTTGGTAGAGATAAGCAGATAGCTGACCTGTATACTGCGCAATATAATAAAGATGTTGAGAACGCACTTAATGCGGCTCTTGGTTCTCTTGCGGAAAATCCGACAGCACAGATGGGCAATCTTGCTCTTGCACTATTGCAGAACTTTACTCGTGAATATGGTTATCAACCTGCTACTGAAACTAACTCGTCCTCGTGGCAGATGAGTATATAAGGAGATTTTACTATGGCAATCAATCTTAGAAATGCGTCGCTTGTTAAAGGATTAACTGATTATGCTAATCCTAACATAGCTGATTATTCAAACCTTACTTCTAATTGGACACAAGGTATTGTCGATAACATGGCTTCCGGCAATATTAACGTTCCTGTTAATACTAGTACGATGGCTCAAAATGCAGCTCGTTTTGAACAGATGCAGAATGAACAAAATCAAGCTGCCCAAGAGGCTCTTAGAGGAATGAAAGCTAGGTCTGACCTTACTGGGATAACTAAGGCTGAGACTGGAAGTACGATAGGTGGAGACCGCTCTGGTACGTCTTATGGTGCAGGCGGAGCTAAGAGCGATGTACGAGATATAAGAGAAAATCTACGTGGTAAAGCTCTTAGTACTCTTATAAAGTTCTTTCTCGGTGACTGGGCGGGAGCTGCCGCTGGTGCTGCTAGTGGCTCACAAGCTCTTGGTGCGGCAGTACAAGGCGCAATTCAAGGCGGGGCTAAGGGAGCTTTGACTGGCGGATTTAATTCTATTGCACCTAATAACGCCGCAGTACAAGCTGGCACAACTCTGCTTAATGGAGGTCTAGGTAATTATCTTCTGCAAAATGGTTATAATTATAACACGAACTATGGAAATCGTAACTATATAGGTAGAAATTACCTACAAAATAGAAACATCTAACAATATCAATCATTTATAATGTAAAGGACAGATTATGCCGATAGACTTTTCCACGATGACTCCGGAAGACATAATGCTTTTGCAGTCAACAGACTTTCTGCCAGAACTTGGCACTCTTTCAACCACCCAAGATGGTCTGCTTAACTATGCAACAAACCCTGCGTTAGAAGGTGCGGAAAGACCGAATTGGTTTCAAAGATTAGTTAGAGCAGGTAATCTTCTTTATGACGTTATGAATTATGGTGGAGAACTTGCTGCCGCAGGAGATGTGGCAAGAACAGCTGGTATGCTTAGACTGTTTGGTGATTCTCCATTAGCAAGAAGGCAATCTAACTTGGCGAGCGAACTAATTGAAAATGCAAGAGTTAAAGGTAATCAAGGAATAGAAAAGTCTCTTGGACAAATTAGCGGAACGATACCTATATCGACTGAACAAACGATAGGAGACACTCTTGGTTTAGCTTTGTCTCTCTTTGGACTTAAAGATGCTGGAAAAGCAGCAGGTCAAGCTATTGGTAGTTTACCTTCTTGGTATAGAGCAGTACGCGCGGCTAATACAATAGAAAATGCTTCTCCGGCTATTCGTCAATTAAGAGAAGCTGACGCCTTATATAAAGCTGCTTCTGAGTTATCTCCAACAGCAACCGGTGACATATTTGGTGATATTACTAACCTAAGCAGAGTATATCCAGAAGCAGCACGAGTTACTCGTCCTACGGTTGCAAAGATAAGGCGATATGGACGTAAAATTGTAGAGAATGACCCGAGTGATTTAATAGGAGAACAAACCCGTAAAAAAGCTGAAATAGCAGAAATGGCTCGCTTATTACAAAGAGAAGGACGTCTTGATAAGGAAACAGGTAAGACTTTAACCAAGATGTTTAATGATGTCGAGGAACGTTATGCACCAGAGATAGCTAGAAGACAAGAAATACTTGCAACTAGTGGACCAGCTTTCAAAGGGCATCAGACAAGAGCTGTGAATGATTTTGGTCGCCAATATGCTTTTGGAGTAAACGATGCACATAGATATGCAGCTAGTATGGGAAATGACGCTTTGAATAATCCTGCGTTAGCAAATGCTCCGTGGAACGTCGGTGCTTCTACGCCAGCAGATGTACTACATAATTTTGCTAAGTTAGGAGAGCAAGAGCAAATGTATAGAACTATTGCAAGAGACGCATTAGAAAAGGCTGGTGTTTCGTTGGGTAATGCAGCACAAACCGTGGGTAAAACTACTCCGGCTATCCTAGCAGGAGACGTTCTTGGAGATGTTACGTCAGACCTACCTTATAATCCAGAAGCCGAAGCTAGACTTGCGGAAGTTGCTTTATCTGAACCTACTAGTCTAAAACCGACTGGTACAGATACAGCTGTTCCAACTATAACATTAAATAATTACGAAACTTCTAACCCTTCAAATGATAGCGTTCTAAAAAGTGCCGCGTCGGTTTCTGACGGTTCTACTAAAACTTTCGAGGAACAAAGTTACGAGAATACTCAAAAGTTCTTAAATGCTTCTAAGGAAACACAACAGAAGTGGTATGACCAAATGAACAAAACGAGGGACAATTATAATAAGCAGATACAAGAACTTAGAGCTAAGATAGCAAGCACTGAAACGCAGGAAAGTGAAAGAAAGAAATATATAGACCAACTAATACAGGCTGAAAATAAATTTGTTGATGAATATTGGGACAATCCAATTAACTGGATACTAGCACTTCCAATGGCTGCTCTTGATATGAGACAGTTTAGAAATCCTGTCTCAATGTGGAATCAACGTGCTATGGACTACGCACAGAGTCAGCCAGAAGTACGTGCACTTATGCTACAACTTGGTTATACAAAAGACTTACCGAGTCAAAGAGATGTTCTGAAAGATGAACTTGGATATATCGATAGTATGTCTAAGGCAGACCTGAGTTGGTTAGACCAACAGAGAAAAGACGAACAAGCCTTGCTCAATGCAATTATACAAGCGCAAGAGCAAAGATTTATTAACAGAGAAAGAGAGTCTCAAAGAAAAAAGAATGAAGCGTACACAGAATACTTGAAGAATAAACCAACAGTGTCTCCACAAGAAGCACTATGGAATCTATATGGTGGTAATATTATCTCTTCATTTACTAATCCTTCCGTAGGAGCTTCACCGTTTAAAGAAGATAACTAATATGCCAGACTATAATGTACCATATTCGAGTGCCGCTAGACTTCGTGAGAGGGAGGGTTTAACTGAACTACCTGACGAAGAAGCGGCACGTATTCTCCAAGAAAAGTATTCAGGACAAGGTTGGAACTTTAACTTTGACTCTTTAAAGAATACCAACCCCGTCCTGAAAGCCACTTCTTGGGTCAGTAGAAACCTTGAAGATGCGGCGGGAAAATACATAGGACAGCCAATAAGAGATACTTTTGGCGATAATACTGTCACAAGAACGGCAGATGCTTTGGTGCGTGGACTGGCTGGTTCAGCACCTGCTATTGCAACATTTGCTTTGACGCGGGGACGTTCCCGCCCGCCCATTGTCAGAGTAGCTGCCCCTTACCTAGCCGGCGGGTATGAAGCAACTCGAACCCTCGCGGATACCGGCGACACAGATGCCGCGATAGCGGCGGGGTTGACTTCCGCACTTGCGCCATTCTCAGCAAGACAAACTTCCCGCGCACTCTCCCGCGTCACTCCGAGCGTCAGCGAGGGAACCCGCTCCGTGATTGGTGGTGCTTTATCTGATACAGCTTTAACAGCGGCACAGATTGGATATACTCCAAGAATGAAACAACATAAAGAAGGTGGTTTTTATGTACCTGTTGAAGATGTAAAATTAACTGACCCGCTTAGAAGTAATTATTATGAACGTCTAACCGAGGCGGCAACTAATCCTGAGATGCTTGGAACGGCTTTGGGGGGAACGATATTAGGAATGGGAATTGGCGCAATAGAAGCCCGTGTAGGGGCGGCAGAGCGAGCGAATTTGCTAGCAAGGGAAAGGATAGCCCCTATTAGCCAAGAGCAAAAAGCGGGCAGTTTTGTATTGCAGGAAGCGGGATTTGACGTACCAGAAGGTGTCCCAGCCCAAACTTTAAATTCTATATTAGACCAATATAGAACACAAGGTGAAATTGCACGAGACGATTTGCAACTTAGATTGTATCAAGAAGGTGCTGGTAATTTAAATAATGACCAGATAAATTCTTTTACTCGTCTAAGCGAAGCAGTCAAAACAAAAGACCCGAATATAATAGGCGGAGTATTCTCATCGGAAGGTAAGAAAATACTTCAACCTGAAAATTTCCCTTCGACAGAAGTACAAGATGTTTTAAAAGTATTTAATGATGCTATAAACCCCATAACACCTAAGACTGAAATTCAAAAAAAGATAGCTGGTAAGCTAGATAATATTGAACGTATATTCGGTCCATGGGGACTACAAGCACAAGATAATCCTGTCTTTGGTTCGGCTCTTAATATCTTAGCCCAGAGGAATAATCGTGCGCAAGCCGCAATAAATGACGCTTGGACTCGTATAGGACAAAACGAGTCTGGAAGTCTTACTGCGTCAGAAGCTCGTGCTAACTTCCGTACTATGGTAGATGCTCTGCGAACAGATAATAAGTTTAGTAGCTCACTAGGTAAGTTATTTGAAGATACCCATAATCAAATATTTGAAACCGTTAAAAACCCTGACGGAACAACGACGGTTTCTAAGCGAAGCTCTCTTGACAATCTTCCTGTCTATACCGTAGACGATTTAATGAATAACTATGGTATGACAAGAGAGCAGGCGGTGTTCTCAAAGAACCTCCTTGAAGAACCCGTCCGCGTTGCTACCGACACTTTTAATACTACAAACGAAACGATAGCATCAAAGTTAGCTACTTACCTAAGTGCTCGTAATGCAAAATACAGTAGAAGCAATGATGCTTTTAATGCGGCAAAAAGCTATGTAGATAAATATTCTCGTACTCTAACTTACAATGAGCAAATAAAACGTGCTAACCCTGATGGAGGTACTGAATATAAAGACCTAGTCTCAGACAAAGCGGCAAGAGAGTTAGCTACTATGCTATATGACCCCGCCTACGCCGCTACTCCACAAGCGATAAGTAGTGCTAAGGTTGTAGCTAATGGTGTAATATCTGCACTTGAAAACAATATAAGTTTCTTCACTAAGAATGCAGTTCGTGGTTATGCTCCTGCCATAAGGCGGGGTAAATATTTTGTAGCATGGACTGATGCTAATGGAGAACCTATGGCGCGGGGCGTTAAGAACGAGGAAGAGCTATCTTCACTTGAAAAGACAGCTAAACAAAATCCTACTGATTATCGTAATTTTAAAGTTTACGACACTACAAAAGTAGAAGGATATAATGCTCGACTTAAAGATTTTGCACTTCGTGATATGCTTCGTGAAATGCAAGGGAAACGTGCTATTCTTCAAGAACGTCTTTCAAACGAGTCTGTATCACCAGAAGATGCTACTTTCATAAACGACCTTTTTGATACAGCTCGTGCTACTATCGACGAAGAAACTAGCCGCATTCTTGCTAATATTCGTGATATGGACATCTCCGCTCGGACAAAGATAGAAAGCCGTAATATAAGTGGTATAGACTCAGCAGACTACGCTAAGAATCTTATTGAATACATAGAGTTAATGTCAAGAGTTAATTCTTACAGGCATAGTAATAATGCTTATGATATAGCACGAAATGATGCATCTATTGTAAATAATCCTGATATAAGTAAAGCTCTCGACTCTAAGCATAACTATGTTATGCAATCTAGTTCGACCGAGTGGGCACCACTTAGAAGTTTTTCCACTCTCTTTTATATTGCGGCGTCCCCGCGTTTCTTATTTCAGAATTTGCTACAAGTTCCTACTCTCGGTTTTGTGCGTTGGAAAGACTTTACCGGACGTTCTAGCGCAGATTTTTTCAGGTCGCTTACAAAAGCGGCGGGGATTGTTAATGAATATACTACATCTGATAAAATTAAGAACACGATTAAAAATCGTTTAATGCGTCAAGCTGAGAAAGACAATGTATTCAATACAACAGTCACTGATGAAATAAGTGGCGCTAACTCCCGCCGAAATGTCTCTGATTTATTCAACGAAGACCGTTCATCATTACATAATCGGACATTATCAATGCTTGATAAAATTGTACAGATGATTGGCGTACCTGTATCTGTAAGTGAAAATACAAACCGTATGTTATCCTTTGCTTCTATCTTAGAGTCAGAAGATAGGATATACCCGCTTGCAAAACGTTCAAAACAAGACCTTGATTCTGTATATCGTAAAGCAGTAGATTTTTCTAACGCTGTCAACTTCGTAGGTGGGGAAGCTTATAGACCCAGTTTCTACCATGTATTTGACCGCAGTACTAAAATTGGTCAAGCTGTACATAACACGGCTTTGTTAAGCTTAGTGCTGCGCACATTCAATTTAAATATGTTAGCTCTGTTATCCAAGCAGACAAGACGTATTGTTGGATTGGAAAATGTAGCAGGGATAACTTCACGTAATGCTTCCGCCGCCTTGAAAAATAACCGCTTTGCGTTAGCAAAAACATTCCTTGCATACGGGCTATTAGGCGGGGCAAGCTCGCTACCATTTATAGATGTATTCAATCAATTAGCGAATACAGTAGCAAGCGTTCTTGATAGAGATGACCAAAAAGATGTTATTAAACGGTTTACTATCAAGAATACTCGTGAGACTGCAAGACATATTGCTAATCTAATAGATATGCTTGACGGAAGTCAAAGCGATGGTGCTAACGAAATAGCAGATAAAATATCAACTTATCTTATATACGGTCTCCCCGCCTTAGCTGGTGTATATCAAGGTAATGTTGCTATGACAAATCTATTACCATTTGACCCGAATAAGTCTATGGCTGAAAACTTAGGTGGTGCACCCGTGCAACTTGCCACGGAGTTTGCGAAAGGTGGTAAGGCTTTGGCTGAGGGTAACCTCGACATGTTCGAGCGGGCGGTGTCCCCGTCGAGTGTGAACGCACTCCGGAGTTTTATGAATGTCTTGGGAAGCGGACAGATGATTTCCCCGCGCGGGGTTGCGGCACTGCGGGCTGGTAGTATCGGGAGCGCGAGTGAGGCTCTCGGTGTTGCCGTGGGTGGACGCCCGATTTCCCAGCTTGAACGTGAATCGTCTAACTACTTTGCTTACGCCGCTCAACAACAGAAACAGAAAAAGCGGTCTGAGTATTTAGATAATGCACAGTTCTATCTAAATGACCCAGCAGAGCTTAGAAAGTACATTGAAGATGGACTTAAAAGCGGGGTTATAACTATGAATACAACGGAAGAAGCCAACGCTCTTTGGCGTAATATAGCTAGAACATACCTCGATAGACTTGGTCGTAAATATCGTAATCCAAACTTACAATCAATTCAAGACATCAATAAGATTTACGAAGCTTACGGTATAAATCCAGAGTATGAATCTCCCGTCGAAGTGACTATTCAAGCGGCTCGTCTTGCGGCTAAGACAGGTGATATAATATCAGCTGGTAGACTTCTACAAAATATAACGGCTCAACAAGTAAATGCTAAGATGTTAATCGATAGAGGAATGCCCCCGCCCTTAGCTAATATACTTGTTAAGCCGACTAAGAATCAAAACGATATAATACTTATAAAACAATGGGCAAACAAGCTGAATGATTAAGTTAAGGTTATAAAACCTTTTTCATCAAAGTCTGCTCTGCGTCTATCGTTCTCTTGCTTTATGCTTATTTGATTACTTGTTAACACATTACTAAGGTCATCTATAATCTGACGATTAACTAGATTACTTATCGGTGTTGATGGCTCGTATTGTTTAATCAATTCAAAAAGATTAACTTTACGAGCCTTTTTTATTTTTTCCAGCGGTCTGAAAATCGAACGAGCCGCGTCTACAAGTTCAATTCTTTTACCAATCATCAATACATCAAGTGACTCTGTAAGTTCATCTAACGAAACATCACTTGACATTTTGTTTATAATATCCCCGCGCGAAATCCCCTGCGGATTTTTTGCGACTATATCAAATATCTTTTCGGTGTAAGGCTTTAACTTATTACGACCTATATTTCTAAACAAAGACGGTAGGTTTTCCTCGAAAGCTCCAAACATTTTATGTACTAATTGAATTAAAGCCGCGTCTATTTTCATGTCACTGCGCAAGACCGCGCTTAAACACATAGCAACTTTAATCATAAGTACATGTTTAGTTGTGTAATAATACTGTAAAAATTCAGGTTGCTTTAATGCTTCCTCTTGAATTTCAACATAAAGCTTTTCCCATAAAGTTATTGCATCTTCCGTAAAATCAAACCGCCCACTTATCTTTTGTAATCTAATAAACTCTTTTTTAATAAAATCGTACTCAGCTATCTGCTGTTCTGTAAGGCGGGGAAACGGTACAAATTTATTACGTTCTTCTTCATATATAAATATGATACGACGAGCAAGACCGTCACTTATAATACTACTGTCTATCTTTTCGTTTAACCACTCTGTTGTACAGCAAGCAAGTAAACTTACATATGGTGCATCAATTCTAATCGGCTTGCTATTCTTCGTTAAATATTCATAAGTTGGTTCGTCCCATATAGCAGTTAATATATCTATCATAGAACTATTTCTATGCTTCCCGCCCAGAAATTCCTGAAACTCTGTGACGAAACAGCTTATCTGGTGATATTCAGCAGGAACACCAGCGAAGTTAAACTTAATTACATTATTCTCTAAGCTCTGTAACAAAGCTTCTCTGGTAAGTGAGGCGGGGCTAAGCGGGAAATCTGGAATACACCTAAGTAAACTTTTTCCTATATTCATAGCACTGGATTTTTTCATTCCCGGTGCACCAACTAATACAATATATAAGTTAGGATATATTGTAAATGTTCCCTGAGGAACAAAACAACGTCTGCCTAAGCAAGCACTTAGACATGATATTAACGTCCAAACATGATAATTTGTAGGTGGTTCTGTTTCTTCTGTATATCTATTGTAGCTCTCAAAAAGATTCTTCATTTTCCCGATTTTCCCGCCTAAAAGCCCCGATTTTCGCCTATGATAATATATGGCTTGCCTTCTAAAAGCGATTTCTCAAACGAATGATTAAATATTATTATTGGCTACACTTATTAAAATCGCAGTCTTGCTTAATAATTTGCATACTATTTCTAATTGCGTAATCAACTTCACGAATTGCACCTTTACTTTCTTCCCAACCGTTAAGAAGATATACTTTTGTACATAGCTTTAAAGCTTGCATAGTTATATCTATGGCAAGCTCATTTGCTAGTTGTGTATTACCTGCGTGTCTAAGTATAAGAGTACCAAAACTCGCAGGATTACATACCCTACATGCGTATGTATTACTAAGATAACTTTCAGCCTCGTTAAAAGCTTGAAAGTTATAATTAGGTTTACCGGTCATCGGTCCGGCTATATAAACTGTATCATGTTTTGTAATCATATCAATATAAATCTAACGTTATTGTTTGCTCACCCCAACTCGGCCCAAGTTGTCCTTCAAATTCTATCGTAAAGGTAACTCCCCAAATAGTAAGTGGAACCGCCCAGAATTTCTTATAAAGTTCCGCGAGCTTCTCCGCGTCGTCTTCATACACAAATCCGCAAAGTTCATCATGAACTTGATTGCATAATTTAAGAATAAGATGACCGTCCCGCCTTGCTTCTTTATCGTAATAATATCGTTCTATATTCTTATTCGTAACATAGGCAGTATGTACTTGTGGTAAATAAGAGCACATTTCTCTTAACATGTTATCATCTTGTCTACCATAAAATCTCCGTTCTTGCCCATTAGCGGCTACAAGGAACGGGTCGCTACGCATTTTTCTTTTCATAGCAGTGTGGTATGTAGGATAATCATATCTACTAAATAACTTTAGCTGAACTATTTCACAATCTTTTGGACTTACATAAAGTTCACCTTCACTAAGGCGGAGCATATTATCACTCATTCCAGCAAATCCAAGTTTATAAGCAGAACCGTGATTAACTGCTTTCGCAATTTTATACTCTTTTTTACCTTCTGGTGTTTTAAGCAGATGTTTATCTTTAAGAATTTGCTCTCGGCTAAAAGACGTGTACGGTTTACCAGTAAGCAGTTCAAGTGCAACCGTCTGTGCAGGCTTAATACCATGACGTATGTCGTCCATAAGACGACTGTCTCCAAGAGCTTGCATACAAGCACCCATAGTTACAGAGTCAGCACCTTCAAGGTCAGCTTTAAACCATAGCATACCTTCGGGCGGGAGAAACAAAGTTCTAAAAGCTTTGTCAACATTCTGAGGTTGGACTCCTTTATCATAAAGAGGTTTAGAACCACTAGACCTCCCCACCTTCGTTCCAACTACATTAAAGTTAAATCTGCAAATTCCTTTATCATCATATTCAAGAGCTTCAAGGTCACTTAACTTTTTAAGATGTTTCCTTAAACTGGACGCAACAGTGAGGGCGGGGTATTCTGGATATTGACCAGCAAGTTTATAGACGCTAAGAGCATCAGAAGTCTCTCTGCTTTCCCGCTTATTAAATTTATCCTTAACTGACTTCGTTTGAACTGGAAGTTTTAGCTCACCATAAAGCCATTCTTTCATTTGCTTAGGGCTACGAACGTTTATTACCTTCCCCGCCAACTCATTAAGCAATTCTTGTGTCTCACTAACTTTCTTACGATATTCTTTCAACATTGCGTTGTGTTTATCTCTATCTATCCTAACTCCTTGAATAGACATATATTGATAAGCACGACTTACTCTTAGATTAAATCTATAATGATTATCTAACGTCGGCTTGCCCGCAAGTTCTTCTTTTATCCTTTGATAAACTTGATAATCTACAAGACAGTCTAAACAGTTATATTTAAATTCATACCAACGCGGGACTTTCCCGCTTCTACTTTCTTTAAGCATTCCTTTCCAATATTCATTATCAGTAAGTAAGCTAGAAAGGAATCCAAGATTTTTATCGAACGACGGGTGTAATTCCCAGAACCCTAACATCGTGTCTTCGACAAGATTAGACTTTATACCATATCTTGTGAATAAGATGTTATGGTCAAAATGACAAAAGTTCTGACCGATAATTCGGTTCTGTTCCAAGACATTCTTGATTAAAGACCAGAGTTGGTAAGTTTCTATCTCACTATACCTTCGGTATGTTCCGTTATAATTGTAAGGAACAAATGGAATAGTCATGGCGTCAGCCTCGCTCCAAGCAAAACCAATACAAGTAACCATTCCTTTTCCACAAGTTTCTATATCGCAAGCAACTTCTAGTTTACGCTCGTACATTCTTAGAAGTTCAGTTCTTGCTTCCTCAAATGTTGGAATATAATTTATATTATAGACCGGAGGTTTCCACCCAGTCTTAGCAAGTCGAGCCGCCTTCAAAAAATCTTGTTCGACTATTATGTTCAAAGCATATTGTGCAAAAATATATCTTGGAGTATATGTACATAAGGCGGGGCAACCTGTTTTGCAATTTATAAAAGGCATTCCCCGCTCATCGTCCAAAGATACTTTTGCGTTACCGTTTTTATCAAATTCAAGAACTTCCCGCCCTCTAAGATATATCAAAGACATTTTACCAAGACCTATAATAAAGTCTGGATTATATTCTTTTAATTGGTCATCTATCTTAGAGTCAAATATCTGTTCATCAAAAAGGTTATCTCCAAGTCTAAGAACTCTCGCGGTGTAAATCCCCGCGTTCTTTAACCATTTTTGTAACTGCCAAGCATAGCTTCCTTCTATTTCTGCCCTAGCAGTAGCTTTATCTTTATGGTCTACTATAACTGCTATTTTCATTTCTTTGTGCTATTAAGATATTTAAATATCGACCTCATTGCTTCTATATGGGTCTCTGAATCTATGTCGCAAAGTTCTATCATGTCGAGAACTTTACGTTCCTTCTTTCCGTATATACTATTGTAAGTTTCCTTACGTATTTTATACGCAGTAGTGATTTGTTTTTGCAAACAAGAATAGACAAAGAAGTAGCTATTATTGGGCTGAATTAACATAAGCTCAATAGTATTGTTTTCTTTTCGTCTATCTCTTACTCTTACAATCATCTGCTTACAATATAAATGATTGATAAAAATATAATCACGAAGATTAAAGTTAATAGCTCATCAGTCTCCACCGCCCATCTCCTTCTTATAGACTTCGCCGTAATAGTTAGTTGCCATATCTTTGCAACCTAGTATAACATGTTCCTCTTTCAACTCAAAGCCGGTGGGATTTCGTCCTAATTTCTCCATCGCCAACACACAGCTTCCCCCGCCCGCAAACGGGTCAAGCACACTCTGTCCCTCAAAACTCACGGTCTCCGCCAGCCACTTCCAGACCCCGAAGGGTTTCGCAAACGGGTGCGACCAAGCTCGGGAGGCGGGACAAACCAACCAGTTCACCGCTCGCTTCTTAGCAAGTACTGCTTTCGGACTGGCACGAAACAATCCGCACAACTCCGTAGACTTCGTGATATTCTGTGCCGCCGCACTATTAGAACACGGAGAACTTTTGCACCACACAAAAGGCCACCTGCACGGTATATAACCTGCTTCGTCCGCCCACTTTTGTATCTTCTCGTGATGTGCTATATCATAAAACATACACAAAAAGCCAGAATCTTTTATTACTTTACGAGAAGTAAATATAAACTCTTTTATTAACCTAAGGTTATCATCTACTTGATGTTCGTCTTTAACTGACTGAATAGAATCTTGATTATAAAAATTGTCCATCTCAATTCCATAAGGCGGGTCAGTTATGATATGGTCAAATTTTTCATCAGATGACTTCATTAACTCAATACAATCACCAACGCGGAAGAGAGGTTGGAAGCTGCTCGCGCTTACGCGCGGCTGGGAGGTGGTTGATGGAAGCTCGGATTTGTCTGCTGAGACGTTGACTTTCCCGCCCTCGCTTTTCGGCGGGGTCGCTTGTTTGTTGCGGGAAGCAAAGGTTTTCATTCTTGCAAGAGCCGCGTCCTTCTTTTCCCTAACTAAAAATTGAATTGCATCTACTATTGTAGGAATATTCCACAGCGGAGAGCGGTGCTCTTTGTCTTTGTCAAGCATCTTTCCGAGCCGCGTCGCAGAGCTTACATATGCTTGGCTTACATTAAATAGCTTCGCGGTCATAGCCTGCGTCCAAGAGCTTTCCCGCCTCTGAATACTATGAACTTTATAAATACCAATCACCTGCGATTGCCAACTCATATCCGAGCGGTTAACGTTCTCGGCAATCTCCATTATAATCCTGTCGGATTCTGTTAATGACTTTCCATCTTCGATGTTTATATACGGGATTTCTTGGTATTCAAGATTCCCCGCCTTGACGAGCCTCTTATAAGCTTCAAGTCTATGAGCACCTGCAAGTAGTTGATTGTTTGAATCAATCGTTATAGGATTGATTAACCCTATTTCTTTAATTGACTCAACAAGTTCATTAACGGCTTGCTCGTCGGTTTCTCTAAGACGTTCGATGACCTTTACGGAATCTATATTTATTTTATTCATATCTACCTATAAAAAGAAAACCCCGCCCACCTAGAAAGGCAAAGAGAGGTGGAGCGGGGAAATCCTTAATTATGGATTTTTATTTTAGAATGCAGGAGGGACGAAGTTGTCCTCTTCTTTAATCGGGAAGTAACCTGCGATTGAATTAGACTCAGCGTACTTATCGGTGGCGGGATTGATACCAATCTTAATCTTGCAGAATTTACCGTCTATATCGGACAGCTGTATTCTACCATGACCGTCATAATTGCAAGCCTGTGCAATACGTTTAACTTGAATGTCGGGGTCGTAATTATCCTTTCTCACAAGAGAAACATATTGACGAAGCGTCTTTCCGTCATAGTTAACCTCTCCGCCCGCAGTTGTCGTAAGCGGCGTGTTGCCTATGAACTTAGCTTCGATAATCAGGTTGTTGCCGGTATTGTCTTTATTCTGCTTTACTTCACAATGAAGTTCTACGAAGGCGTATTGTCCTTTTTCAAGTAGAATTTCTTTTATATCATCATAGTCTTTTGTAGTTATATCCATGTTATTTTTCCTTTATTTTGTTTTTCTTTTTTAACAATATAAATCATTGATAATGTCAGTTAGTCAGCCAACTGTTTCATAATCAAATCTTTATACTCGTTAAAGGGAAACGGGTTCTTTGGAATGTCAAGAGAACATTTCACTGTCACCCACTTGTTCGGTTTTGTATTTATTAGATACTCTCCTGTTTGTGAAACAGTACATTGCCAAACATCTGAAAAATACAATTCAAAGTTGCGTCTCATTTGACCGCCGATAGCCAACGTCCAACCATGGAAGTTACCATCTTTATCTATTTCAGTATTCTCATGGCAGACAACAACTATATGCTTATCTTTACCTTTAACTTGGATAAGATTATCTCCAAGCCAAGCGAGATAACGTCCAAATGTACCCCAGTCCTGTATCTTAAACTGTTCTTTTGGACTTGAAGTTCCAAGAATAGAATTAGATAGTGCGCTAAGTGCAGTCGTCAACGTATCTATAACTATCGTTTTAACTTCTGGGTCTTTCGCAATCTCCACTAAATTCTTTATGAAATAGTCCCAAATCTTGGTAGGTTCAACAGGTTTTCCGTCGGGGTAAGTAAGCGGGTCAAATATCTTGACTTCGTCAACAACTTCGGCGGGGAGCTTCCTTAGACAAGAAACATTCTTATCAAACTCGATAAGACAAGGTTTAGGGAATTGAGCGGCAACTGTTGTCTTTCCAGTACCACTAACACCTTTAAGCAATAAGCTTATACATTCTTTTGAAGGGTCGAATTTTTTATATGTAGCCATAACTATAAATCAAATATAAAATGTCTATTTCTTATATCTTCACAACAAGATAATTTACTTAAAGAACCAACTTCTAAATACTCGGAATAGACTTCGTCTATTGAGTCTACCTCATCGATAGATTCTTCGCTCGCAGTCCACATATCATTCTCACTATCCCACTTCGGCATGTGCTTGAATAATCCTATTGAACCATCTCCGTCTATTGTAAGATACTTATAGTTGGATAACTTATCTCCTAAGAAATAAGTCAGCAAACATTTAAAAGAATTTATCAATTCATCAGACTCGATAACTTCTTCGGTCTCGTCATTGTCAGAAAGATTTATTCCCATGTCTGTAAGACCTCCGCTCGTTAAAGTTTATCTTTGCTTCAATAGCCTCAGCAAGGCGGAGATTCCTACTACCTGAATAATCAAGTATTCTTATGACACAGTCAGCGAGTTCTTCTTCAAGACCAGTGAACTCTGATATATGTTCACTCTTCTCGACTCTATTACGTTCAGCTTCGAGAGCTTCACTCAATTCGCTATGCATAAGTGCAATAGCAGTTCCAACCGGAACTTCTTTATCCCACCAACCGTGGGCTTTTGCTATCGAATGACAGCGGAGTTGTAGTTCTTTTAATGTTGATACTATTTTATTCATATTATTCTTCCTCGATTACAAAATCATTTGCTTCACGTGCGTTATGTTCATGCTTCATAAACTCTATTCTAAGCATCTCGTCTCTAAGGCGGGGATTAACCGAGCATACATTAAAGAATGGACAACGACCATACTTAGTCACGCAGGATTCAAGCTCAGCGACTACTTCGTATTCTGGATTAAATACTATATTACTTACTGTATGGACTATATCCAATAGCTTACGTCTTGTATTAACAAGCCATTCGTCTAGTTGCCATGGACTGAATGGTATTTCATACAAACGAAAGTTTACGTCTTTCGTCCCCGTGCTGATTGCCTCAATGAGACACCCCGCGATGTCAACATTAAGCTCTTTCTTGACTATATCTTTCATAAGATAGTAATATCCCAAGAATTGATTACTCCGTATCTTGTCGTCAAGAAATCTATCGCCAAGCATACTTGTAGTTTTGTGGTCAAGTATCCAATACTGTCCTTTGTATTCTACAACAGCGTCTATTATACCAAGCCACTTGAACATCATCTCTCCAAGAAAAGAGACTTCTTCTTTGGCTATCGTTTTTACTACACACACTTCAACGGCGGGGCGTTCTCTAAGTGTTATCGCTTTAATCGGATAATTCAACGTAGCTATCCATTGTTGCCACTGTTCAAGCGTATCCGTACCGCGAGCTGTACAACGGCGGGGGTCGTCATAGGTATCTATTTGGAACTTGTCTGCCTCTTGATAAAATGCTCGTTTAGCTTCTTCAAGTGACTTTCCTTTCATCATCTCCGCCAACCCCGCGTGTATGGACGTGCCATAATCCATAGCCAACGATGATGCACCAATAGGTCTAAGTTTAAAGGCATAACTTAGCAATCCTTTTATCGGGCAACTAAAAGTATTAAAAGCACTGTTGCTCATAGTCAATGTTCTTTTTTCAAAGATGTCATTAACTACTTCGCATTCATCAAGTATTTTAGCAAGAGGTAGTTTCATAGTTCTAATAGTTTATCTAAGGTTATAGTTTTCTTTTCTTTTTCTTTCTTTGCTACTATTCTTCTAACAGCTTTTGGATTTTCAGCAACTTCGTTAAGTGTAGCTATATGAGCGGACAATTCTTCGGGAGTCATCTTATCTATATCAACAGACAAGAACTCGTCGAGCGGGTCATTCCCATCTTCAATATTATAATCATCGGTTGGCATACTTAATCACTCCTGCAATATCCAAGTCTTTATCAATCCTGTCTTGGTAGGTTTTAATTCCCCGCTTTTCCAACTCATTATACAATGATGTAAGCATAGCTACACAAACGTGTGATGTTTCACCGTAGTTAGGAAAAACTTCTTTAAGACGTTTCATTATCTCCTCTGGAATAGTGACAGTTAGTCTTGCAAGCTTACCACTTCCACTTGGAAATAACTGAGTTTGCATATAATTATTATTCATAGTCAAGGGCGGGGCTTGGCAGGGATAGAACCCACCAAGCTTACCGCGTTGAGGTTAGATGAGAGCTTGTTTCTTCGCTTCTTCGACAACCTTCTTAACGAGATTAGCGAGTGCAACAACGTTAGCTTCATTCGACCAGTCGTTCGGGATAGAAGCACCATGCTTTTCGCAGAAAGCTTCCGCGCGACCTTCTTCGATAAGACCACAGGCGAGACCTATAATCTGCTTGTTGGGAGCAGACGAACGAGTCGCTTCGGCAACCACCTGTACACCTTCGGCGGCGGCAATCAACTGTCCAAGAATCTCGTCCCACTTCCCCGCCGCTTTCAATTCAGCTTCGACGCGGGAAACGTACCGCTGTTCGGACTCGCTGTACTTCTTCTCCCTATTCTCGGGGTTCACCGTGCACTCCCTTTCAATGCCACTCAGCTCTTCCAGCTTGTTGCAAATCACGCGGCGAACACGAGCGTTATGCGTATGCGCGAGGAAGTGCTGGGTCGCACGCTCCAAGCACGCACCAGACATGCCCATGAACTGGTCGAACTCTTCGACGTTGTTATAGGGGAGTTCAACAGATACTTCGATACCGAGTATATTAGTCTTTATATTCATTTTAGTTTTTTCCTTTTTTGTTTGTTGAGTTTTTGGAAACAAAGAGTCCCCAAAAAAGAATGATGCTATTATTCATATTTATGCGCAAGATGTCAAGCTTATTTTTTAAAAATTTTATTTTTGCTTTTCCTTGCCTTTTCCCATGAAGGCGGGCCATTTATATATGCTTGGCTTTCCTTCGATTTGTGAGGCATTCTCAATCGATTGCGGGGCGATTCCCGCCTTGCCTTTGTTGCTATTTTCAAGGGCGTTAGCTACCCTTGCCAAGAGCTTTATTATTTTGTCCAATTTTATTTTTATCTCTTCACCATAAAGATTATCCATGATTATTGTTCCTTTCATCTAAATAGCACGCGAAATTAAATATCTCTATAAGTCGAGAGATAATAAATATATAAGCTACTACATTAACAGGTATGCCGACGGCAAGTGGAAAATTCTGATTATTATCAAGGAATAACATAAACGTTAGTGCAATGTTAACAAACAGCAAAGCTCCCGTTAGAACACAAGAAAGTGAGAACCATTTAAACATTATTGCTCCTTCCTTTTCTCAGTATTAAGAGGCCACTCACGTCCACATTGTGGACATATAAGTATATTATTAGCTTGCATTAACTTTTCACCACAAACATAACATCTTCCTGTTTTATCAAGTTTCTTAAACCTAAAATTTACAGCAGGATTATCTGTTGTAATGCTTGCTCTTATATCGTGATTTTCTCGTCCCATTGTCGGTTACCATTTCTATTATTGTTATTATAAGTCCAGTAAAACACAAAGTAAAAAAACCTATAACATAGATTCTTGATACTATTTCAGCTATAAGTTCTGTCATATGATTGGGTCTATAAAACGTACAAACACAGGGTGGCGCGGGGCATTCTCATATGCTTCGCATCGTTGATATTTATATGTAATAGTTTTACCCATAAGCTTATTGCGTTCGTGGAACATACGTTCTTTAAGTTCCATAGTAAAACCTGATACACCAAATGGAGATGGAAACAAGTTCGACTTACATATTAGTGTACCTATAAGAGGTTTATCAACCTTCCCCGCCTTCGCAGAGCTTCGCTTAGTAAGTCCAAGCTCATTTATAGTTGGCTCATTCTGATTTTCTTGTTCTACTTCGTATCCAATTACGATAGCGTCATCGTCTACAAAAGGTTTAAGCTTCAAACATTCTTGTGACTTTATAGAGCTACGTCCTTGTTTATATAGACTAAACATGTCTTTAAGCATAGCCCCTTCATAACCGTCTTTTAATTGTTCAGACAGGTATCGTTCAATCTCCTCCACGTTCTGTACAATAGTACTTGGAGCTACATCAAACAATCCATTAGCTTTAATGTGTGCATTAAGAAACCTATTAGCGTAATCCCCGTCTCCAACTATATCAAATATATGAAATATACCAGAAAGGGAAACGTCAAAAGAGTTCACTTCGTGCGAGCAGGCTCTTAGCCCTATCGGACTATTAGGTACAACATATTCAGTATCATACCCATCGTATTCATGTGAAGCCGCTATGCGTTGTATATTCTTATTACGAACAGGTTTAAGACTTGCACTTAAAGCAACTCCGTTAATAAACAACACTCTTATTCCGTCATATTTGGGTTGTGCTACTTTTGGAAATCTAATGTTGCTAAGTTGTCCTATGCAATTATAACCTTTCATAGGACGTTTAATGGTATCATATATTTTCATAATGGACATTATCAATAATTTATATTTGCACTTTGAAGCTTTGCTTCTAATTCTTCTAACGTAAGGTCTGACAAGACCTTGCCTTTTACATAAAGTGGAGCTTTAAAGTAAATGTCTTTTAAAAAAGCAAACGCTGGATTAGCAATAAGCTTTTTCAAAACACATAGAGGTATAGTTCCTACTACTATAAGTCTATCGGCTTGTTTATAGACTCTAAGTATCCAACTTTTTCCATTCTCTTTTAACAATAACTCATGTATATAATTAGATAAATCACCTTTAATAGAGTTATTTACTTCCAGTAAAATATCTTTTAACTCTTGGTCATTGCTCATAAAATCCCTTTATGTTATAAAAGCTTGACGCCTTTTTAGGTTCAGGGGTGGGGAGTTCACTCCCCTTACCCTTTTCACCAAATGTTCCACAGCAAGCCGGTATAAAACCTAGCAAGTCTTTTAAGACTTTAAGCTTCCGGCTGTTCAGTCTGTACTTTATCTGCTGGTCTGACATTGTCTTCTATCTCCTTAAAGATTTCATTAAAGAATGACTTAATAAGAGCTTCTCGCCTTTGAAGTTCTATACGAGTCCAAAGATTGTCGAGCACTTCGTTCATTCTATCTAGTATTCTATCAGCTTCACTAGTCTTAATAAGTTCTTCAATAGAACTTTTCTGATTAGCGAAGTTAATTTTTCTTTGTATATCCGCCAACTCTTTTACTAACACAAGGTTAATTTCATTCTCCAATACAGATATGCTTTTATCTGTAAGATTAGGATACATTGTTTTAATTACGTTAGTTATTACTTTCATCTCTTAGCTTTCTTATCTATTGTTACAAACACGTGGTTTCCAATACGTGTTTTCTTATAACCATCAGCCCACCACGGACTAATTTTATAGTTATAAAAATGATTCCAAGTTCCAGTAGGAGTAAACTCACCGTGATGCATTAAGTATGATATTGAGAATGCTTGACTAAACGCATCAGCATCTACTGGTACAGCAAAGTTAAAATTCTTGTCCCACCCTGCGAACTGATAAGGTTGAGTGACAACATAGTTGAATCTACAAACATTACCTTCCGCTCTATTATATATCACGGAAGCCACAGCCATCATACCTGCAAGAGGTTCTCCCCGCGCTTCGAGATATATAGTCCACGCAACTCGCTCTATATCGGCAGGGCGGGGCAACGTAACCCTCGTTGTCAAAACTACTGCTGAAATTATAATTAACACTAATATAAATACTATCGTTCTCCACATATATTTTCTTTGCTAGCTTCGCTAAGTTGTTAAATAGTTGTTCCTCATTTACAGTAGATACATCTATAAAAGACAATAAGTTAATACCCGACGAATAATAATTCTGACTCTTTTCCATTATTAAAAGTAAAATCAATAGTTCCAGTATTCTCATCAACCATTATAGTATTACTAAGTTGAAATAACTTTTCTAATACTTTTCTAGTTTCACCCTCCTCGTAAATGTCTTTTAATTCTCGTACTCCCAAACTTATAAAATCATAACCGTCGTCACTGTAACAAAAAGTTACTTCATCAAATTTAATTTGTACTCTTTCGTTAACAAAAGAGAACCCTCCACTTATAGGTATAAAATTATGAGACTTAGAATTATATTTTATAGTAAAGTCACTCGATGATAAACGACTCTTATTTATAGTGTATATAATAAGGTCATCAGTTAATTCTAAATAATCACAAAATAATCTTAATAATTCACACGGTAAGTGCGAGTCTGAACTATCACTAACATTTGCGAACCACGAACGACAAAAAGCTATAACAGTAACAATATCATTAGAATTTTCCTTATCTGCTATATAAACACGCTCACCACTGTATACTCTGTCAGTATAAAATCTTTTCCTTTTCAAATTATAATAGACTTTCATATCACCAAGTAATAATTATAGGTTCATTAACTCTTGCCCCGCCTTCCAATACGAGTCCATCACAAGACTTTACTAATGTAATTTTAAGTAGCCCTTGTGAGTTTCTCATAAGAGACTCAATGTCTACGACATTTATTTGTGCTCTAACTGTACAGTTATTAGCATCTATATGTATAATAGGAATCGCAAGTTTTTCAAGGGAATAAACAAGACGTTCAAAGAAGTCTTTTTTAAATCCCCAGTGTTTACCTTTTAATTCTATACAATCAGGTTGACATGCTGTCGAAAAGTCAAACTCAGTTTGCCAACTATATTTAATTTTATTTTTTCTCTTGTCCATAAGTACTTAAAAATTGAAATCTTCTTTCTGCTTCCACAGGAGTAACTTTACTTACAAATCTAACTGTATCTGGCACACCTATACTTCTTGGAGTTTTATTAGACAACAATACAGGATTCTTTACATATTTAGGTTTAAACAAACAATCAAACTCCCTATGATAAACAGTCCAATCCTCTGGTATATCTATATGACCTACATAATAAGAATAACCGTCTATCATATACCCAGACTTACCATACGTTGGTGTTTTAGTTTCCCACTTTCGTTCGAGAGTGGAATACTTTTCAGTCTCTTCATCTGATACATGAGTTCCTATTAAAGCTATACTGTTCATTAGTTCTTCCTCACCAATTTGTATAAGGTCTTGTTTTAATTTATATAAACCTTCACTATTTACAGCTGAATAATCACTCTTAACTTTATTACCCCCAACAGTCACAAAGTCGAGAGCCGCATCTGTTTTAAGAGAGACTCTATAAGACTCATAACCGATGTTAATTACCGTAAGATAAATCTTATATTTTGACGCTATGTTTCTTAGGTAACGAAGATTACTATTTCCAGCTACTTCAATAAAGTCGTGGCTACTTAGTGAAGCAAGTGCTCGCATAAGAGTAATCTTTTTACTGTTTGGATTAAATCTATACGTTCGTTTAATCAATCTCTTCATATTCGAACTCTTCTCCATTGTCTATTTTCTTTACGAACCTTCCTATGTTGATAGTAGTTTTATTATACCCGTCTCGGTCTGCCCAATCTCGAATATAATCCAACATTATGTCATATATATCGTCCGCATCAGTAGACTCAAAGTACATTCGTATTGCGTTAAGCATACCGAATATAACTGTTTCAGGGTTGTCACCTGACTCTGCAAGGTCTATCATTCTTGCTTCAAACTTTTCTTCTGCATTCATATTTACATTTCATGTAAGGTTGATTAAAGTTGGGGTGGACTCCCCGCCCTTGCGGGCGGATTGGAGTTGGCTGGTGAAAGCGGGTGGGGTGGCTATGAATCGAAGCTTGCTCCGCCCACTGATTGTTGCCGAATCCCAGAGTCTATTCCGAGCGCGGGGTTATCTACTCACCTTCTTTGCTGTATTCAATAGCTTCTTCAAGTGTAGTGAATACCGCCTTCGCCTTCGTTGACCTATCCTTACCGAGGTCGTCAGTCAAAATGTAAGAGATTTCGGCTATGCTCCCATCGTCTTCATCGACTTCTAATAGCACCGCCTCGACTCTTTGTTCCAGAACAGCAACGTTATCAGTAATCCTATTTTTACCTTTAAGTGCATATACTATATCACCTACTTTGAACCTTATATCTTCTGCTTTCATATTTATATTCCTTTCGTTTTATTTTTATTTTTGTTTTGTTTAATAGACTCCATTAAAGAATCTATATTTTCAAATACATTACAAGTATCATACCAATCGGTATCATCATCATATTTAGTAGTAAATTTTACCAAATATTTTTGTACCTTAACGAAGTTGCCATCAGTAATAAATATAATATCTGCTATTGTTACTATCATAAAGCGGACTTCCCCGCTCCCAGTTTCTCCTATCTTTACGACAACTCGTTCTCCTATATCAAAGAATTGTATATCATCTGTATTCATAATTCCACTGTCCACAATTTGGTATGTTAGGATTCTCTACTATTGCTACGTGGAGTAATGCAGTTGGGGTGTACAATAGACCGTGCAGACATTCTTCGTGAAACGATGGACTCATTTTAATCTTATATAAGTGGAGCGGGGGAACTCTCCACTTTATATACATATAGCACGAGTCTGTCGTAAAGCTTATTTTAACCACAGCCCCGCGCCACTTATGGTAGCATTTAAAGTTTTCCAACATATTTATAAAAGTAGATTTCCCTTTATAGTTTATATGCCCCGCGAGGACGGGGACGGGGAATCTAACGTTCCTATTTATCTGCTTGGCAAGTGTATAAGCAGATGAAATCCCGAGATGTTGATTCCAACATTCATATGGATAGTTACCATAATTAAATAACAAATGTTTTGTGATTAGCTTATTCATACATTATAAATTGTTTATATTGTCTAGTCATTAGCTTTCCAATGATATACATTACCTTTAATCTTTAATACATCTTGGGCGGGGTAGGCATACTTCCAATAACACCAATAAGGATAAGTATCTGAATCTGAAATATATCTACTTTCAAATCCTTCTGGTAGTATATATACCAGCCTTCTTTTAACTGAGTCTGCGCCAAGCAAGTCATTAAACATTGCTTCCTTACCAACTACCAATTCCCGTCGAGGAACGGAGAACTGCTCGTCAGAAATCCACTTTATAATATTATCAAAGACTTCGTCCCTCTCTTCATTATCATTAAAGTATTTTATTCCTACTGCCGTCTCATTTGGGTACTTGTCTAACAGAATTTCATTTCTTATGATGGCGGGGTGAGACATGAACTTTACGTGTTCTGAGTCCTCAAAATCACCTTGCATTTTAAGTGTTTGAAAGACTATTGCCTTATTAAACTTTTCTATTTTTAATCTTAATTCTTTCATACTTCGTATTAGTTTATTTTGTGAGCACCTGCTCAGTATTTCTAAATATAAGTTTGCACGAAGTGCTGTAATAAAACGGGAAGTTTATCGGAAGATTTCCCAAATAAGACTTTCCGAACCTAGTAGTAAATGTTTTGCCTATAAGCATACGAATGAAATTCGTCCCCGCCTTCGTAGAAGGTTGATATATCCTATGCAAGGCTTCGCCTATTCTATATACAAGTATATTATAATCTTTTACCTTATAATTTTTATAATCACATACAACAGGTGGTAAGTATGTAATATTATTATCGATAAAAGCTTTTCCTCTCATATACTTATAATATCTTGCACAAGTACGTTTATTGAAAGCTTTCTCTTCCGACCCATATAGTAGTGGTTCTGCGCGGAATATTTCAAGGCGGGGTGTTATTAGGAACGGTCTCTTATTACCTACATAATCCCAGATGTCTCTTATTATTTCATAGTTAAATGCAGTTTGCGACGGGTTAAATATATAATATTCTTCGTGGTAATTTTCCAGTATATAACACCCATAGTCTTCTGTCATTATGTCACCTATAAATCTCTTATAGTGACGGCGGGGTTGCTTATTAGTTGCTACCATTTCGTATAGCAACTTTTTTATTTCAATGTTATTCATTGCCTACTTCCTTCCCACTTTTTCTATCTCTAATATACTCATCAAGGTCTCCGTTTTCATAGATTTCTTTTGCACCTTTCAGTGCTTCCTCTTCTGATTCAGCTTCTACTATTATTATTTCACCTATGTGAGTCTCTGTGGTTTCCCATTTGAATTTTACTTTATATTCCATATTTTACCCTTTCTTTTATAGTTAAAAATTCACTCGGCTTCACCCCGCCGACTTCCAGCCGCCGCAAGGCGGGGTAACTCTCTATCCTTACACCCTTTCACTTCTCAGCAAGTTACTCACTTCTTCCGTGCGAAACGCTCGGACAAACGTGTCAACACTCCTTTCAGGTGCAACCCATACTGCTATGTCGTGAGTAACAGGAATATCAAATGTTCCAAATCTACTAAATGCTTTTTGAGTTGTGCGACTGAACTCGAAGTAGTTAGTATAAGGTCTAACTTCCAAGATGTTCTTATCTCTATATAAATTATTGTATTATCAACTTTAATAACTTTATGAGACGACCTAACCGTAGGTTTAGCTTGAAAAAATCTATCCTTTCTTAGTCATCACTTCTTAGTTGTTTAATCACATCTTCACTTGGCATACTATCCGCGAGGTCTCTTGCATTCTTTCTTGGTAATACTGATATGTTTGCACTTCTAAGTACTACTTCCCCTTCATTGTTTTTTAGTTCCTGCTTCATATGGACAAATAATGTATCTTTATCCGTCCATTTTATAGCTTCAAACCACGTATCTTCTACGTTATTATTATTAAACCATAAGTTTATACCTAATAGGTTTAGATAGTCTTGTCGTATCGTAGTATATATACCTACTCTTTTATATATAGTATGAATATCATAATTTAGACTTTCTGGAAAGAAGCCTGCAAGAAGTATGTTCTTCCTATTATATAGACACAATATCCAGTTATTGTTATAATAAAGCTTAGTGTCTACTCCATCACTAAGCACTTTAAGTGCTCCACAAGACCACTTTTTCTCACGGTTAAATAGTGCTTTTATTGCGTCGTCTATAATTTGTTTATTCATAAGACAATATAAATCATTTATAATGTTTAATTACTTTGGAATGTTTATAACTCGAAGAGTTAGAGTATACCTAACTCTTTAAGAGTTGCTATTTGCTTGTCACTAAGTGACTTCACTTTCAACTCTATCTTATCGATATTACCTTTCGGCTTTCCGAAAGGTCTTGGGACTTTCTCCTTCTGTACTTTATATGTTTCGTTAGAACTTTGACTTGCATATGCAAGTTTAATTTCTTCCCACGTCAAAGTGGCGCGGGGTAATCTTGATGACTCACCCCTTAAAAGCAGTGGCTTAGGCGGGATAGTCTCCCGAAAGGTTTCTACTTTCTCGGTTTGAAGTATTCTATCTTCCGAAAAGTACCGAACGACCTTCGTGGTCTCTTTTATTAAGGGGACTATTGTCCCCTTGTCAAATACAGTCATATCTCCACACCATATTCCATATTTTTGGTATAGTAATTTCCGAATAGTACTATCTATATGGATAGTCTGATTTACCTCAATAGTGTCATATTCTAACATAGTACTTACTTTTAATGTTAGACGTTAGCAAGTGCATATTTTTCCGCCTCACAAGCAAGGCGGTAAAGAACGTCTGTTGTAAAGACGTCCGAATTACTTATCCTTTGTACAAGTGGCTTATGACGGTATACTATTACCATACATTCAAAGGTGTCTTTCGTTTGTGAACTTTCCGTCCAAGTAAACGATATTGTGACTTGCCCGCCAAGTATGAGCGGGTTGGGTTGTACGTTTGCTTCCTGTGCAAGTATGCATTGCTTTCTGTATTGTGCAAATAGTTGTTTTTTATAGTTCATAATATTTAATAGTATTTATTTAATAGTGTTTAAAAATAATATTTTTATACTTTAAAAGAACGAAAAGTGGTGGATACCTTTTAAGTATCCACCACTATTATTTTAGAGTATTCCAAGTTCTTTTAATTTTTCCACCTGCTCGGCGGTCAACTGTGACTTTTTAAGTACAACCTTGTCACCTCTTGGCACGTTTGCCGGTCTTGGTACCCTAAATTTAATTTCGCTCACCAACGCTGAAAGTTGGTCATATGTTAGAGACGGTGACGCCGTCTTTATCTTTGACCGCACTTGCGATTGGTAGGTATGCGCAATACACCACCCTACAAATAGGTCGGTCAAGTGGCTATCAATCGCCGCATTATCCGTTGTACCAAGCGCGTCGGCGGCAAGCTCTTTTAATTCTTTAAGTGTTGCGGGCACACTTATAGATGACTTGACCGCAACGGTTGATCCGTCCGCAAGCTTGGCGTTTGTAGTAATGATTCTATTTTTCATTTTTTTGCCTTTCTTTATTTTGGATTATTTTGGATTAATTATGCGCATATCTTGATTGATTGCGGCAATCTTGTCAAGCCTTTTTATCAAATTTTTCAAAAAAAATTTTAATTTTTTAAATGCCTGATTATGAATAAGATAAAACCCCTATGATAAGAGATGATAAGGATTAAGGCGGGGCCATCATTTTTTGATAAGATATATATATATATATCGAAGCCGCTTGCGACTCAAAAGCGTCAAAAAAATTGATTTTTGATTTTTTTGAAAGTCGATTGCATAAGTAAATGATTTTAAGCAATTTAAGACGGAACGACTGTTTGAAGCTTTGATTCGATTTTTTGCGCTTTTTTCATTTTTTAGCCATTTTTTGCTTGCTTTTTTGGAAATCCATATAAATCCACATAAATCCAATATATTTTATTTATTATTTTTTTTAAAAATGTGGAATTTTAAGCACTTAACGTTGGGGGTATGCAACGGGGG
>OBKR01000502.1_pt1 | contig 43147 bp, 43 predicted proteins | sample 1518991 | NCBI WGS metagenome assembly OBKR01 (sample SAMEA2452117, study PRJEB22498) | human gut metagenome | biome: human feces; feature: human gut; material: feces | place: Australia | collected 2012
AATTGAATTTCAATAATTTCAAAGAACTTCTATGATTTTTTAGTGGACACTAATGTGGGGAGATGACTGAATATAAAATCCGTTTCTCTTTGTTTGAAAGTTTATCTTCAGGCTAAGGATACATATCTTTAGCCTGGAGATATATATCCTTAACCTGAGGATATGTATCCTTAGCCTAAGGATAAACTTATGCTTGAGGAATAATACTTTATGTAAGTAAAGATTTGATTCTTTTCAACCGCAGGATGAGCATTGGTGAGGAGGGTCTGAATAGGAGTTCTGTTTCGATTGAATCTGTAATTTCATACAATGAAAAAAGCGCTTCCAATAAATAGGTCAGATTGGAAGCGCTTGAAAATGTATTTTAGTGTAGTGATTTAGTCAAATGTCCATTTAAGGGCAAGTGTTGGGATAACGTAAAATCCGTCACGGAAACTGAAATCGTGACTTAACTCTATTTCAGAACCTACGCTTAAGTTAAACTTATCATCAAAAGCCTTGAATTTATTGAGATTCAACCAGAATTGAGGTTCGCTTATAAAGATGAAATAACCGTTAGGATTTTTTTCTCTCCATAAATCAGCGAATCCGCTGCAGGTGAACTTACCGTCGAAACAATGCAAGTACCACGTGCCTGTAATTTGGAAGTTGTTGGGGGCTTGATGTTTCTGGATGTACTTGTACATGGCGCTTAGAGTAAATCCTCTTGTGAAGTCGCTGTTATTATAGGTATAAGTAGCTCCAGCCAGATACGCATTCTCAAAAGATATTACGTTGCTTAATCCGCCGTTATATTCCAAATGAGCAGAAAATGGACCATCCCAGAATTTAAGTTCTCGCGAGATTTCTGTATAGGCAGAGGTTAATCCTTTCTGAGTGTAATCGAAATCCACAAAGAAGTAAGTGCTGCCCCATTTGTCGCCTTTGAACATCTCTATTGTACCGGTCAGTACAGGGCGAGAAGTTTCGTCGAATTCACTGTAGATATGACGTCCAAAGTCGTAATGCAACTGAATGTTTTGAGCTTTCACTTGCAACATTGCACTTATAAAAAGGCAGATTAAAAAGATTTTTTTCATGCTTTACTGTTTTTTTGTTATAGATGTTTTCTTGTTTATGATTTTGCAAAAATAAGCAAAAAAGATTGAACACAGTATAATTATGGAGTTATAATCTGTCTGTTATATGAAAAATTTGAAGCACAAAAGAACTGTCATGATATACATTGATACAGAAATCTTGTTCACCTTACCACATAACAGGTTGATTACTACATAGCTGATAAATCCGATAATGATTCCGTCGGCAATACTGTATGTCAATGGCATAAGAATCATACATAGAAATGCAGGCAAAGCTTCGCTGTAGTCATTGAATGGTATTTTTATTATAGGGCTTAGCATCATCATTCCAACAATGATAAGTACGGCAGAGGTGGCAGCTGTTGGTATTGACAGGAAAAGAGGAGATAAGAACAAGGCGAGTATAAGACAGACGGCTGTGGTAAAAGCTGTCAGTCCGGTGCGTCCTCCTTCATTGACTCCTGATGCACTTTCAAGAAAGGTCACTACCGTACTTGTACCTAGTAAACCTGCGGCCGTTGTTCCAATAGCATCGGACATGAAAGCCTGCTTCTCTCTAGGTAGTTTCCCGTCTTTTATCATTCCGGCTTTGGTTGCCACGCCTATGAATGCGCCGATAGTGTCAAACAAGTCCATGAATAACAATGTGCAAATTACAATCAGCATATCATGACTCCATATGCGGGTGAACTCCAGCTGGCAGAAAACAGGCTCGATAGAGGGCGGCAAATTAAAGAAACCGTAAAAAGTAGTGATTCCCATAGGAATACCTATGAGTGTTGTCGCAAGGATACCAATAAGCATGCCGCCACGTATCTTATGAATAAGTAATATTATGGTAATAACAATTCCAATGATGGTGAGGAGAGGAGTACCGGATGTTATCTTTCCCAATGAAACAATGGTTCCCGGATTGTAGACAATGATACCGGAGTTCTGAAATCCGATAAACGCTATTAGAAGTCCGATACCAACAGTCGTTGCTATCTTTAGTGAGTCGGGTATGGCTCTTACTATCATGTTACGCAGGTTGCTTACTGTTAACAGGATGAACAGAATACCTTCAAGAAATACTGCTGTTAAGGCAAACTGCCAGGAATAACCCATACTCAGGCAAATGGTATAGGCAAAAAACGCGTTTAGTCCCATACCGGGCGCCTGTGCAAAAGGAAGTTTTGCCCAAACGGCCATGATAATGGTTGCCAATATGGAAGCCAGTGCGGTAGATGTGAAAACGGCTTCTTTATCCATTCCGGTTGAACTTAATATTTCCGGGTTGACAGCCAGAATATACGCCATTGTCAGAAAGGTAGTGATTCCGGCTATGATTTCTGTCTTTACTGAATGTTCTTTCGGATTGAATCCGAACAGTGTGGTTAATAGTTTCATAAATACAAAATCATAAAAGTGAAGCACAAAGGTAGCATTTTATTTTTTAACAATTGTGCCGCATGCTTTTTTGTTATTGCTTAGTAACAATATGCGTGTGAAAGTCGTATCTTTGCACCCCGAAAAGTTTATGTATAGAAAATATAGATGATTATGTGGTTATTGTTTGCTTTTCTTTCAGCTGCGCTACTTGGCTTTTATGATGCGTTCAAGAAAAAATCGTTGCGTGATAATGCCGTATTGCCGGTTTTGTTTCTGAACACTTTATTTTCAAGTTTGATTTTTTTGCCTTTTATCATCTTCTCGTCAACCGGTCATCTGCTGGATAATACTATCTTCTATGTACCCCAGGCTGGATGGGAGGTTCATAAGTATGTATTGCTGAAATCGGTTATAGTATTGTCTTCATGGACATTCGGTTATTTCGGAATGAAACATCTGCCTCTGACGATAGTAGGACCTATAAATGCTACCCGGCCGGTGATGGTACTGATTGGTGCCTTGCTCGTTTTTGGTGAGCGGTTGAACCTCTATCAATGGATTGGTGTACTGATGGCTGTTGTATCTTTCTTTATGTTGAGCCGTTCCGGAAAGAAAGAAGGCATAGATTTCAAGCATGACAAATATATTTATTATGTAGTTTTGGCTGCTGTTTTGGGAGCCGTAAGCGGATTGTATGATAAATATCTGATGGCGCCTCTTTCAGAAGGTGGTATCGGACTGGACCGTATGGTAGTACAGTCATGGTATAATATATATCAGCTGTTTATGATGGGAGGGGTTATTATTCTTTTATGGTTGCCCAAGCGCAAATCTACAACTCCCTTCCGGTGGGACTGGTGCATTATACTTATTTCCATCTTCCTTTCAGCTGCAGATTTTGTGTACTTCTATTCTTTAAGTCTTGAAGGAGCCATGATTTCAATTGTGTCGATGGTCCGTAGGGGAAGCGTAGTCATTTCATTCTTGTGTGGAGCCATGTTCTTCCGTGAAAAGAATTTAAAAAGCAAGATTGTCGACCTTATATTGGTCTTGATAGGTATGATTTTCTTATATTTGGGTTCAAAATAATTATTTCATGAAAAAGCTACTGTTCGTTATTATTGGTTTTATATGTGTGGTTACTGCTAATGCTCAGACAATGAAAGAACTGTTTGTCAGCATGCCCGATACGCTTTCTTTGGTACTGACAAAAAATAACCGTGCCGATTGTGTTGATTTTATAGCCAGCAAGATGGAGGCAAAGGTTACCAATCGTTTTGACAATACTTCAGAAGTCACGGTATTGACAGATGATTATTTGAAGGCCGATATAACGGAGTGCAGTTCATGGGAAATGCGTCGCCTCCCGGTAAATGATTCTACTTATGTCATATGTATGATTACTACCGTAAGCGGTCCGGTAAAAGATAGTAATGTTTGTTTCTATTCTACCAATTGGGAAGAATTGCCAAAATCTCAATATATAGAATCATTTCCTGTAGCTGATGATTTTTTCATTGCTTCCCAAAATATTGAGGAAGCCGATTCTATAAAGGAACTACGTAAAAAATCATACATAACTTTTATTCAGGCTTCTTTGTCTGAGAAAGATACAAGTCTTTCTTTTACTTATACTACCCCGGATTATATGAATAAAGAGGATGGTGAAAAACTGAAGCTTTACATGAGACGTGATCCGTTACAGTATGAATGGAAGAATGGAAAATATGTTCGTAAACAATAAAAAGCAATGACCATGACTATTAATGAAGATATTAAAAAAGCCTGTGAAGTATTGGCTAAAGGAGGAGTTATATTATATCCTACAGATACAGTGTGGGGAATAGGTTGTGACGCAACAAACGCCGAGGCTGTAAAGAGGGTTTATGAAATAAAAAAGAGAGCAGACAGCAAGGCAATGCTGGTTTTGGTCGATTCGGAAGCAAAAGTAGAATTTTATGTGAAAGATGTTCCTGCGGTAGCCTGGGATTTGATAGAATTGTCTACCCGTCCTCTTACCATTATCTATGACGGTGCCCGCAATCTTGCTCCCAATTTATTGGCTGAAGATGGTAGCGTGGGCATCAGAGTTACGAAGGAGTCTTTTTCTAAACAATTATGTTTCCGTTTTAAAAAGGCGATTGTTTCAACTTCCGCCAATATCTCAGGACAACCTTCTGCGGCAAACTTCAGTGAGATTTCAGACGAAATAAAGCAGGCAGTAGATTATATCGTGGAAAATCGTCGGGATGAATCTGAAAAGCCCAAACCTTCGAGCATCATTAAGCTGGGTGCAGGTGGAACGGTAAAAGTAATTCGTGAATAGAAAGGAGAGCATGTCGCATGGAAATGCCTGTAGAAAAAAAGAACCTGCTTCAGAAATTTATCGGTTGGCGCGAAGAACATATTAGTGAGAAACATTTTATTCTGATAATCAGTTTCCTGGTAGGAATACTTACTGCTTTTGCAGCATGGATTCTGAAACTGCTTATTCATCAGATAGAAACCTTCCTGACGGAAAATTTTGATGTTACCCAGGCAAATGGACTGTATTTGCTTTATCCGGTTATCGGTATTTTTCTGACCGGTTTGTTTGTGCGCAATATAGTTCGTGATGATATCAGTCATGGTGTTACAAAAATTCTGTATGCCATATCCCGTCGTCAGGGAAGAATAAAGCGTCATAATGTGTGGTCTTCGGTTATAGCCAGTGGTATAACAATTGGCTTTGGTGGATCAGTAGGAGCTGAGGCTCCGATTGTATTGACCGGTTCTGCCATTGGGTCCAATTTGGGACGGGCTTTCAAGATGGAGCATCAGACATTGATGTTGCTGGTGGGATGCGGTGCTGCGGGAGCGGTCGCCGGTATCTTTAAGGCTCCTATTGCCGGACTAGTGTTTACACTGGAGGTCTTGATGATAGACCTTACAATGGCTTCATTGTTGCCCTTATTGGTTTCATGCGTTACAGCGGCTACTTTTTCTTACATAACTACGGGCATGGAAGCCATGTTCCGTTTTCATCTGGATAATCCTTTTGTTGTAGAACGTATCCCGTACGCCATATTATTGGGTATATGCTGTGGCTTGGTTTCATTGTATTTTACTCGTGCTATGGATTCTGTAGAAGATGTTTTTCGCAAGTATTCGAATCCATATATCAAGCTGATGATTGGTGGAGCAATGCTGAGTATACTGATATTTCTCTTTCCTCCATTATATGGTGAAGGATATTCAACGATTAATTTATTGCTGAATGGTCAAAACCTGGATGACTGGGATAATGTGCTCGATAATTCGTTCTTTTACGGGCATGCCGATTTGCTTTTGATATATCTGTTGCTGATAGTTATATTTAAGGTCTATGCTTCAAGTGCAACCAATGGAGGTGGCGGCTGTGGTGGTATATTTGCTCCGAGTCTGTTCCTGGGGTGTATTACCGGCTTTATTTTTGCACGTTTTTGCAACCAGTTTGATTTGGGACCTTATATCCCGGAAAAGAACTTTGCTCTTTTGGGTATGGCCGGACTGATGTCGGGAGTAATGCATGCTCCTTTGACAGGCATCTTCCTGATAGCGGAACTTACCGGAGGATATGACCTGTTTCTGGCATTGATGATAGTATCAGTCAGTGCATATCTGACAATTATTGTTTTTGAGCCTCATAGTATTTACTCCATGCGTTTGGCCAAGAAAGGCGAGTTGCTGACTCATCATAAGGATAAGGCTGTATTAACTCTGATGAATGTGGAGTCGGTAGTCGAAAATGACTTTGCAAAAGTATCGCCGGAGATGGATTTAGGCAAGATGGTACAAGTCATTTCAAAGACACGGCGCAATGTTTTTCCGGTCGTGAATGGAAAAGATGAACTTTTAGGAATTGTACTTTTGGATGATATCCGTAATATAATGTTCCGTCAGGAGCTGTATCATCGTTTTACGGTAGATAAGTTCATGGTGTCTCCTCCTGCCAAGATACATACCAATGATTCCATGGATATTGTAATGCGGAAGTTTGATGATACAAAAGCCTGGAACTTGCCGGTAGTGGATGAAGACGGAAAGTATGTTGGATTTATATCCAAATCGAAGATATTTAATAATTATCGTCAGGTATTGGTTGATTTTTCTGCCGATTAAAAAAGAGAATTGTATGGAAAAGAAAGATTTGCGAATTGTATATATGGGTACTCCCGATTTTGCAGTAGAAAGTCTTCGATGTCTGGTTGAAGGTGGATACAATGTGGTAGGAGTAATTACTATGCCCGATAAGCCGGTAGGACGTCATGGGAGTGTGTTGCAACCCAGTCCGGTAAAAGTTTACGCTCAGGAGCATGGGCTGAAAATTCTTCAGCCGGAAAGATTGAAAGATGAAAGTTTCATTGAAGAATTGCGTGCATTGAATGCACATCTGCAGATAGTGGTTGCCTTCAGAATGCTGCCTGAAGTTGTTTGGAGTATGCCTCCTATGGGGACTTTCAATCTACACGCTTCCTTGCTTCCGCAATATAGAGGAGCAGCTCCTATAAATTGGGCTGTCATCAATGGCGAAAAAGAAACCGGTATTACTACCTTTTTCCTGAAGCATGAAATAGATACCGGTGAAATTATTCAGCAAGTACATGTACCGATAGAAGATACGGATAATGTAGGAATCGTTCATGATAAACTGATGATGCTGGGTGGAAAGCTGGTTGTTGAAACAGTTGATGCTATTCTGGCAGGAGGTGTGAAGACCATGCCTCAAGAAAATATTCATATTGAGGGTGATTTGCGACCTGCTCCTAAAATATTTAAGGATACATGCCGCATAGACTGGAGTAAGAATCTGAAACAGGTATATGATTTTGTGAGAGGACTTTCTCCGTATCCTGCATCATGGACAGAATTAAAGCAGCCGGACGGTAAGGCTGTTGTTTTGAAAGTATACGAATCGAGAAAAGTTGAAGCAGAACACTCTCTGCCGGCAGGACAGGTAAAGACTGATGGAAAAACATACTTTTCAGTGGCCGTTCAGAACGGTTTTCTTGAACTCCTGTCTGTTCAGCTTGCCGGAAAGAAGCGGATGCCGGTTGCTGAGTTCTTGAGAGGATATAAACTTTCAAACGAACACAGAGTAGAATAATACAGTTCAAATATAAATATATGGAAAAGTGCATATTGCTTTTAATGAGTAGTATGTACTTTTTTTATGTTGACTAATTGGGGGGGAGTTGTTTTATATGATAGCAGTTCAATCAAAAGAGTGAGCTGTATTTTTATATATGATTCTCAATAAAATTACCGGCTTTGTTTCTTTTGGCATTCCTGTACGCAAAGTTATGCATTGGGCAATGCAGTGTTTTGCATCAGGCGGTGCACTGTTGTGCATACAGGGATGCACTATGCTGCATCGGGCAGTGCGCAGAGTTTTTTATCCTGTCTTTTGTCTTTTCCTGATTAAACTAGACGTTCAGATTGGGTTATCAGTTTCTGATAGATTTATATGCAAGATACCTGGCAATGTTGTCGGATGGAAAGCGGAAGTTGATTCTTTTTGCAAGGTGATAATATTCTTGTGGAAGAGAGCTGTCAAATAAAAAAAGTCTTGTCTCACGACAAGACTTTTTCGTTGTCAATTGTCCTTTTTTTGGAAGTCAATTGACTGTTTAGTAAGTGAAAGAGAGTATTAATTATTTAGTTTTTGTGTTAGAAAAGCTTGATATATTGAGTCCTTGTGACTCTATATCAGAATCATTATTTTCCGTATTAAATTTATATGTTATAATTTGTTCTTTTCCATCGCCATTATATACCTTTATCTTTAATCCTTTAGTTGTGTTCTCACTATATCCCGGAATGCTCTTTAAAGGAAATGCCACCCATCCGTTTTGCAGATAGTGAGGATGATCCCCTTCATTGTTATGACGGAATTCCACGTCCAGTAATCCTTCTTCATTTACTGCAGATGATTCTGTAGTAACCAGATTGATAAAGTGCGCAATTCCAGAATCTGAACCTTTATATTGGAAAAAGATATTTATGTGTTCTTCACTGCTAACTATCTTTTTAATATATACCGGATCATTGCCGATGCTGTCTTCTTTTTCAGCAGGCATCTGGTATAGGTCTTTAGTTAAGACACGATAAATGTCATAAAGTTCAATGCTACGTGATGAATTTCTTGAATTTTCTTCGTTAAAAAAATTAAAAGCAGCAATTACACGCTGTCCATCCTTAGCTGCATCGTTCAGTTTTATGATTGAGGAATTGTCTGGAACCAATTTTCCACAATTGTCACTTTGCAATATCCATTGCCCGTCTAGTTCTTTGACCGTTGCCATATCTGCATAGTAGGTGAAGTTATCATCGTCATCATCACACGCAGTAAATGTTGTGAAGGTCAATAAACATAATAATCCGAAAATTAAATTCATCTTTTTCATAATTGCCCGTTTTTTTGTGTTTTCTGTTCAGTAAATGGCATTATGACGGAAATACTGCATGGATAAAACTTAAAAGACGTTAATAAAAAAAAGATAGCAGTTTCATGCAGTATTTTTGCAAAGATTCCGTTTAAACATAAAAAATAGTTAGGCACGTGTTACGAAAATTTAGTGAGATAGAGTTGGCAGAATATTGTAGTCGGGGTGATAATGTTGCCCGGAAGCAATTATATGAACAGTATGCCGACCTGTTAATGGCGATATGTATTCGTTATTGTAGCGACCGTGATTTAGCTCAGGATGTTCTTCATGATGGCTTTCTGAAGATTTTCCGTTCTTTTGATAAATTTCATTATAAGGGAGAAGGCTCATTAAGGGCTTGGCTTACGCGAATAATGATAAATGAAGCTTTGGAAGCTCTCCGGAAACGCAGCTCATTGAATGAACAGCCTATTGATGAATTAGCTGATGACATAGAAGATGAAGAAGATTTTGAAAGAATACCACAGTCGGTCTTGATGCAATTTATAAGAGAGCTTCCCGACGGTTATCGTGCTGTATTCAACTTGTATGTGTTCGAGGAGAAGAGCCATAAGGAAATAGCCGGGATATTGGGTATAACGGAGCATACTTCATCTTCGCAGTTTTTCAGGGCAAAGAAATGGTTGATGAATAAGATTTCGGATTATTTAAAAAATGAAAGTGTATGAACAAAGAAGATAAATGGGCAGGTAATTTTAGAAAGCGGATGGCCGAATACCGGGAACCGGCTCCTGAAAATTTGTGGGCAGAGCTGGAAAAAGAACTGAATCGGCCGAAAATTGTTCCCATATATCGTCGCTATGCTGCTGTTGCTGCTGTAGTGACGGTTGCTGTTTTGTCTTCGGCAGTACTTTGGTGGATAAATTCTTCTTCAACGGAATATGTAAAAGAGATTTCAAATACAATAGCAGAGGTCAAGCCTGTACAGATATCCAAGCCTGATGTTCCTTCTGTTGACAAAGAAAAAGAATTTGTAATGAAGCAGCATCTCAGTGACCGTAAGCTTATAGCGAAAGCCGAGAAGGAAGAATCTGAATATATGCCGCTGGTGGCTACTGTTTCTGCCAATGAAGAGCAACCGCAAGAAACTGAACCAACTGTAGAAAAAACAGTAAATAAGGAAGAAAAGCTTCATGAAGAAAAGAATTCAAACCGTAAATCTGCTCCTTCCGTAAGAAGGTCCTTTTATGATGCATCTTCTGATAATTACCGTGATTTTACAGGTAAAAAGAAAAAAGAAGGCTGGGAAATAAGTGTGGCTGTAGGAAATACGCCGAATGTATCAAGACAGGGATCTGGTTATACAAGTCTTCAGGGACGTAAGGTAACCATGATTGCATCAATTGCAGAGTTTGGTCAACCTCTGATAGAGCCAATGACTCCGATAGCTGGAGCCTATAATCAGCTGGTTGCAAATAATGTTGATAAAGAGGTACAATCTAAAGCAGAACATAAAATGCCAATAACAACGGGGATAAGCGTACGTAAAAATTTGACAGACCGCTGGGCTATTGAAAGCGGAATTACATATACATTGCTTTCTTCGGAGCTATGGTCCGGTACGGAACATAATTATTATGAAACCGAACAGAAGCTGCATTATATTGGTATTCCTTTGAAAGGTATTTATCGTTTATGGGAGAACAATCTCTTTTCGGTATATGTATCGGCTGGAGGTGCTGTTGAAAAATGTGTGTCAGGCAAGCAGAATACAGTCTGTACAATTGATGGCGTAGATAAAGGTGTAGAGCGGAATGATGTTAAAGTAGATGAATTGCAATGGTCTGTTTCTTCTGCTGTTGGTGCACAGGTAAAACTTCTTAAGAACTTTGGTGTTTATCTTGAACCGGGTATTAATTATTACTTTAAGGATGGAAGTGACATACAGACTGTTCGTAAAGAACATCCTTTGAACTTCAATTTACAGATGGGAGTTCGGTTCTCGTTTTAAAAACAGTGTATACCTTATTGTTTTTTTCTGGAAACAAAAGGTTGTATAACATTGCAGAAACAGGCGGTGCATAATATATTTAGGCAGGCAAAGCTATTTTGATATCCTTTTATTCGGATATTTAGATTTATTTTATGTATGTTTGCGAACAAAAATAAGAATTATGGCAACCTGTAAAGTAGCTCCCTCGCTTTTGTCAGCGAATTTTGCAAATTTGCAACGTGATTTGGAAATGATTAATCACAGTGAAGCCGATTGGCTTCATCTGGATATAATGGATGGTGTCTTTGTTCCCAACATTTCATTTGGTTTCCCTGTATTAAAACATGTTGCAAAATATTCTACAAAACCTTTGGATGTACATTTGATGATTGTACACCCTGAGAAGTTTATCAACGAGGTAAGAGATTTAGGTACCTACATGATGAATGTTCATTATGAGGCTTGTTTGCATTTGCATCGCGTAGTGCAGCAGATTAAGGATGCTGGAATGAAAGCGGGTGTTACTTTGAATCCGGCTACACCGGTGTCTGTACTTGAAGATATTATCGGCGACCTGGATATGGTCTTGTTGATGAGTGTAAATCCTGGATTTGGCGGACAGAAATTTATTCCGAACACCATAAAGAAAATAAAAGATTTGCATGCATTGATGGAGCGTACAGGAGCTAAACCTATTATAGAAATAGACGGTGGAGTAAACATGAATACCGCTCCTTATCTGGTTGAGGCTGGTGTGGATATGCTTGTGGCGGGTAATGCTGTCTTTGCTGCTCCCAATCCAGAACTGATGATACACCAACTACGTAACTGCTGATGTTGTCGGCAGGCGGAAGGTGGTTGGAGAAATATCCTTTCTTACGATTAGATATTCCTTATATAATCGGTATTATAGCATGTAATGCCGGTTTCTTATGTACTGAATGGACACTTCCTGTTATGGTTATAGCAGGGTGTGTCTTTTTCTTTTTATTATTGGCTTTGGGAAATCATGGTTACACTTATCCTTATAGAAGTCTTTGGGGAATATTGTTGATGCTGTCTCTTCTTTTATTTGGATTTTTAAGAATGTATCTGGCGCAAAAGGATGTGACTGTGGAATGGAGCAGAGAGCCGACTGCGTATAAGGGGTGGGTCGTCGGAATTCCTGAAGAAAAAGAAAAAACATGGATGGTACCGGTTGAGGTCTACGGTAAACAGGTCTTGCTATATTTGCCAAAGGATTCATGCTCGGAGAATTTGGACTGTGGTGATGAAATCTATTTTTATACACGTATATACAAGCCTCTCAATAGAGGAAATGTGGATGAGTTTGACTATGCTGCCTATTTGTTGCGGCAGGGTATAAGTGGTACTGCTTATGCCAATTCCCATAGTTGGATGAAAACTGAAAGAAAAAGAACTTTGACATGGAAACAGTCTGCATTGAAAGTTCGTGAAAAACTGATATCAGCCTATCGTTCATGGGGATTTTCCGGTAAAGAACTGGCTGTTATAGCAGCTTTGACCTTAGGCGATAAGAGCATGTTGGATGATTCCTTGAAAAACAGTTATTCTGTAGCTGGTGCAAGTCATATTTTGGCATTGTCCGGTCTGCATTTGGGAATTGTTGCCGGAATTCTCAGTTCATTGCTTTTCTTTCGTCCTTCTTATGGCCGTCGTTTATGGTCGCGTGGAGTCCTGATAATCCTATCGTTATGGGTGTTTGCATATATAACCGGGTTGTCTGGTTCAGTCGTGCGTTCGGCTGTTATGTTTACTGTATTTATTGTTGGCCGTTGTCTGCATAGAAAAGGAGTTTTGCTGAATTCGTTGGCTTTGGCTGCATTTGTGATGTTGCTGTACAATCCGTTTTATTTATACGATGTAGGTTTTCAGATGTCTTTTATGGCGGTCTGTGGTATAGCCTTGTTTATGCCGGTATTTCAGAAATTTAGAATTATTTCAGGTAACCGCATAGTGAATTATGTGCAGGATTTGATATGGATTTCTATTGCCGCACAATTAGGAGTAGCTCCGCTTGTGGTATATTATTTTGAGAATTTCCCTCTTTATTTCCTTGTAACGAATCTGGTTGTGGTGCCATTATCATTTTTGATATTGTCATGTTCTGTTTTGATATGGGCTTTCTGCTGGCTGGAATGGGTACATGAAGTTTTAGTGGAAGGATTGCAGTTCTTGCTTGCCGGACTGAATTCTGCTGTAGAATATATCAGTCTTTTTCCGTTGTCTTCAATAACGTTTAGTATTTCATTACCGGAATTATTGGTATGTTATGTGTTGCTGCTTTTGCTGCTGATATATTATCACAGACGTTCGGCACGCCCGGTATTGTGCGCTCAGGTTGTACTGTGTGCTTTGCTGTTGTATTACAATATACGTGAATGGTATCCCCGTTCTCCTCAGTTGGCTTTTTATACAGATCGCAGTCAGGAAAATGTTATTCGTATGACAGATTCCAATGGACGTGTGCGCATAATAAAAGTTCATGAAGCTGAAAGCCGGATAGTTCCTTTTTCTGGGAGTTATATAGGCGTTTTGGGAGATGATAAATATGAGTATGCCGGTGTGGAATTTCCAGACAGTATTGATATCCTATATGTTAACAGTCATTATGCCGGCGATTTTAATCGTCAGTTGTCTGTCTTTAAAGTCAAACGTGCTGTTGTTGTAGACTCATCGCTACGCCGTTATATTGTTGATGAGATAGAAGAAATCTGTAAAGAAGAAAAAATTCCATTGATTTTATTGTCGGAAAAAGGTTCTTGTAAGTTGACTCTTTGATTTTATAAAAATATTGTACCTTTGTAGCTTATAAAATAAAGAAAGCGTAATAACAGTAAATGATATGTTGACAAAAGTTATTCTTCAAGCCAATATAGATCATCTTGAAAAATGGATTCAGAGAGCGGACAAAATAGTTATTGTATCTCATGTCTCACCAGACGGTGATGCCATAGGTTCTTCTTTAGGCCTTTATCATTATCTGGATTTTCTGGGAAAGAACGTTAATGTAATCGTTCCTAATGCTTTTCCTGATTTTCTTCGCTGGATGCCGGGAGCAAAAGACATTCTTCGTTATGATAAATACAAGGAATTTGCTGATGAGCTGATAGCTGCAGCCGATGTCTTGTTCTGTCTGGACTTTAATTCATTAAAGCGTATCGATAAGCTGGCCGATGCTGTAGCTGCATCTCCGGCCAGAAAAGCTTTGATAGACCATCATCCTTATCCAGAGTCATTTTGTAAGATAACTATTTCACATCCGGAGATTGCATCAACTTCCGAGCTCATCTTCCGTTTGATTTGCCGTATGGGCGCATTTGAAGATATGAGTAAAGAGTGTGCCGAATGTATATATACCGGAATGATGACTGATACCGGTGGTTTCACGTATAATTCCAATAACCGTGAAATCTATTTTATAATCAGTGAACTTCTTTCCAAAGGAATAGATAAGGATGCTATTTATCGCAATGTTTACAATACTTATTCAGAAAGCAGATTGCGGTTGATGGGTTTTGTATTGTATTCAAAAATGATTGTGTATCCGGAATTTAATGCGGCATTGATAACCTTAACAGACGAAGAGCAGAAACGCTTCAATTACGTAAAAGGCGATTCGGAGGGATTTGTAAATATACCTCTGTCCATTAAGAATGTGCGTTTTTCTGTATTCTTGCGTGAAGATAAGGATTCAGAAATGATTAAGATTTCTTTGCGCTCCATAGGTGATTTCCCTTGTAATAAAGTTGCTGCAGAATTTTTTGGCGGAGGGGGACATCTGAATGCTTCCGGTGGCGAATTTTATGGTCCGATGGAAGAAGCGGTAGAGCTATTTAAAAGAGCGTTGGTTAAATATCAGGAAGAGTTGATAAAAAAATAGTTATATAACTATAATAGTCATAGAAAATAAAATGCTATAAATCTTGATTTATTACTTTTGTAGCACATAATCGATAATATAATATGAAAAAGTTAGGTTTTTTATTGCTCTTGTTTGTTTCTTTTGGTTTTGTATTGCAATCATGCGATGATACAGAAACTTATGCCGAAAAGAAAGAAAAAGAGAGAAGATGGATTAAAAATTATATTGAGAAGAATAATATCAATGTAATATCGGAAAGTGATTTTAAGGTTGATACCATTACCGATGTTTCCAATAATGAGTATGTATATTTCGATGATAGCGGAGTTTACATGCAGATTGTAGAAAGAGGTGAAGGTGAAAAGATGGCAGATGGTGATCATTTTGAAATTATCATGCGTTTCATAGAAGGACTTGTTGAAACGGGCGATACATTGTCTACCACTAACATATATGATCCGAGTGCATATGATGTCATGATGTGTTCCAAATCATCTGGCTCGTTTACCGCGTCATTTACTCAAGGAAATATGTATTCCAATTATGGCCAGTCTGTTCCTACAGGATGGCTGGTTCCTTTGAATTACATTAAATTGAAGGCACAATTGCCCAATGAGTATTTGCCGAAAGTTCGTTTGATTGTGCCTCACAGTGCTGGACATTCTACGGCTTCATCGTATGTGACTCCTTATTTTTATGAAATAACTTATCAGAAGAAGAGATGACATTAATAAAATCCATATCAGGTATTCGCGGAACGATTGGCGGACATGTAGGCGACGGGCTAAATCCTTTGGATATTGTTAAGTTTACGTCAGCTTATGCTACATTGATTCGTCAGAGAAATACTGCGGGGAATAACAAGATTGTAGTGGGACGTGACGCACGCATTTCCGGTGAAATGGTGAAGAATGTTGTGTGCGGCACTTTGATGGGAATGGGATTTGATGTTGTTAATATTGGCTTGGCTTCAACTCCGACAACAGAGTTGGCTGTGGTCATGGAAAAGGCATGTGGCGGAATAATCCTTACTGCCAGTCATAATCCCAAACAATGGAATGCACTCAAACTTTTAAATGAGCATGGTGAGTTTCTGAATGCGGAAGAAGGTAACGAGGTATTACGTATAGCAGAGAAAGAAGATTTTTGTTATGCGGATATCGATTCCATGGGCCAGTATACAGAAAACAATACTTATAATCAAAAACACATAGAGGCCGTATTGAATTTGCCTTTGGTTGATGTAGAAGCAATACGTAGGGCTGATTTTAAGGTTGCCATTGATACCGTAAACTCTGTGGGCGGAATAATTTTGCCGGAGTTGTTAAAGGCTTTGGGAGTTAATACCGTATATACATTATATGGAGAACCTACAGGTAACTTCCAGCATAATCCCGAACCTTTGGAGAAGAATCTGGGTGACATAATGTCTGTGATGAAGAAAGGTGATTATGATGTGGCTTTTGTTGTAGATCCGGATGTTGACCGTTTGGCAATGATTTGCGAGAATGGTGAAATGTACGGTGAAGAGTATACGTTGGTTACCGTTGCTGATTATGTATTGAAGCATACCCCTGGAAACACAGTCTCAAATTTAAGTTCCACACGTGCTTTGGCCGATGTAACAAGAAAATATGGTAAGGAATATTATGCAGCTGCAGTGGGCGAGGTGAATGTGGTAACTAAAATGAAAGAAGTTTCGGCCGTTATCGGAGGTGAAGGCAATGGCGGAGTTATTTATCCGGAATGTCATTACGGACGTGATGCATTGGTTGGTATAGCTCTTTTCTTAAGCCATTTGGCACATGAAGGAAAAAAGGTGAGTGCATTGCGGGCTACTTATCCATCTTATTTTATAGCAAAGAATCGTATTGATTTAACTCCAGATATAGATGTTGATGAGGTACTCAGAAAAGTAAAAGACATGTATCGTAATGAGAAAATCAATGATATTGACGGTGTAAAGATTGATTTCCCTGATAAATGGGTGCATTTGCGTAAGAGCAATACTGAGCCGATAATCCGGGTTTATTCGGAAGCTGCAACAGAAGCTGCTGCGAATGCTATAGGGGAAGATGTGATGCGTGTTGTTTATTCATTGGCTAAGGAACAGAAATAAATAACTTGATTCGGTATTAGAAGAATTCTAAAATAGAAAAAATAGTGACCTAAGAATATCAATTCAGGTCACTATTTTTTTTGTTGCTGTTCGGCATGCTTGTTGATAAGGTCGGTATTATCAAGAGAAAATAGAGAAGTTGTTTTGTCTTGTCTTTGAATCTTTGATTGTAAGAACAAAGGGAGAGAAGTATGGTGAGTAAATTTATAAAGTAAGTTATGAGAGGGAGAAACATAGGCTATGTTTTTTATTTTTATAACTGATGAGTCCATGAAGTATAGGCCTATATTTTGAAAAAGTAGGCTATAAAAAATTTATTTATAAGTTATGTTTTTATTCTTTTATGTGTTTGATTTCAGTATTGAACTTAATTATTCATCACAACAATAAGTCTGCTTGTATGTTTTCGGTAGAAGTTGGCTGAGAGTTGTGTTTAAGCAATGATACCCTTAGAACTTTAGTTGCCCCTTTTTCTCGAAGTTGTGCCGTCATAGAGGAAAAAAAATATATATATGAAAAAAGGTTGTTTCAATTATTGAAACAACCTTTTTTCTTGAGCCTCTTGTCGGATTCGAACCAACGACCCCGAGATTACAAATCACGTGCTCTGGCCAACTGAGCTAAAGAGGCGGGTGGGTAAGCTTACTATATCGCGCCGCTACAACCAACTACCTTTGCTGCGATCAAGCCCTGGAGGATTCGAAGGGAGCTGGCCGTATAGGACTTACCCGACTGCAAAGGTAGATATTTTATTTTAAGTAGCAAGCATATTTGCCATTTTTTTTCGATATTTTTTTCTCTATTCTCTAAGCGAAATCTTATATTGTTGATTTATAGATATATATTGATTCTTTGTATTCTTCGCAAAAGACATTGTTTTAAATAAGGAAAAGTTATTCTACGTATATTTTGTTATCCTTGATGTATATTTTCCCCTTTTCCATGCCATTAAGGAGTTTGATTACGTGATTTATATCCTGATTCCGGTCTGCAACATAATGCATTTTATAACTCATAGCATCTGCATTGCGAAATATTACGGTCATGTTATACCATCTGCCTATGGCTGTCATTATTTCAGCAAGGCTAACATTATCATAATAGAAGTATCCTTCTTGCCAATATATATAAGGATCTAATTCAACCTTTTTAATCGTAAAATTTCCGTCCTCTTGTATGGATGCTTGTTCACCGGGTTTTATTTGAGTCGCATTTTTGCCCATAACGTCTGCTACTTCAACTTTTCCTTTTATTAGAGTTACTTTTGTTGCATTGCCCGTATAGCTTGAGATGTTGAATTCAGTTCCGAGAACTTTGGTTTGCATATCTTTGGTTTGAATGATGAAAGGGTGTTTTTCATCTTTACTTATTTTGAAATAGGCTTCTCCTTCAAGGTATACGCTTCTTACATTTCCTGTGAATCGGGTAGGGTATATAAGCCGGCTGTCGGCATTCATGTCAACTTCACTGCCGTCGGACAATATGATTTTAAATGCTTTTCCTTTAGGCACACTTAAAGTATGTGTTTCCGGTATTTGTGATTCTGCAATTTTCTGCAAGTTATCAGTTTGTTGGTAGTTTAATGTATTGGGAGTTGTCGTATTCCAGTATGAATTTGATGAATTCTCATTATTCTTTCTTTCTGTTTTTAATGTAACTGACATCGATGCGGTATCTGCCTGAAATACGAGTATTTGTTTTGCTTCTTCTGTATATTGCCAATGGTTTGTTGACCAAATGAATGCAATGATAGTAATAGCAGCAAGACTTGCAGCATATAAAACGTACTTACGTATGGCAATGTTTTTTTTCTTTTGTTTTTGTTTGAATTTTGTCAGTAAGTCATCAATGTCCAGGTTTTCTCTTTCAGTGCGTGAGATAGCAGCCATCATTTGCAGGTTACGGCATTCCTGCATAAGCTGTTCATCGTTTTTAAGCTTATCCAATGACTCTTTTGTTAAAGAAGGCAGTTCTTCCATTATTTTCAAGAGTTCATCGTTGTGGTTATTTATATCTTGGTCGTTCATATGTTGAATATATACTTATCTATATATTATACGTTTGAGTGAAGAAAACGGGTACCCTATTTAGCTTTTTTTAAGAATTTCTTCACGTAAAAGTTGCATTGCTTTGGTTATATGTTTTTTTACCGTATTTGTACTTATGTTAAGTTCAATAGCAACCTCATTGTATTTCTTTCTTTCGATATAGCACGCTTCCAGAATCTGCCGTGTATGTGGAGTGAGTTTTTCCAGGGCATTTTTTATATGTTCTATCTGGTTGTTGTATTCTATTTGTTTTTCATCTTCTTCACTGGTCTCTTCGTTTGACTTTTGGCAGAATTCAATGTATTCTTCGTGTTTGTTTTGGTGACGAAGATAATTGATACATTTAGTCTTCACTATTGTATATAGATATGTCTTGGCAGATTCTTTTTTTATTTTCTTGAAGTTTGCCCATATGTATTCATATGCAGAACTTACGATGTCATGACACTCTTCCTGGTCATTAATCATTTGTAATGCATACGAGAATAGTTGTGAATAGTAAAGTCTGAATATTTCGTCGAATTCTGTGTTTGTTTCCATGTGTCGTGTTGGATATGTCAGATAGAAAAGCAGTATTTTATTTCCTGCATGTTTTCATTCAGTTGTCAACATTGTCAAGTGGAACCGTCTTTCCACTTTCTTTGTATGAAGCAAATCCTTTTACTCTTACCCGCTTTTCTTTTTCCTTTTCATCGGAAGCGGAGCTCAGTTGCTTAAAGTTATCTTTAATTACATCGTGGGTAGCAAAGAACTGATCAAGCAATACTTTCAGATATTCGTCAAGAGGTGCTTCTTTGGGAGTAAACAATGTTTGGCATTTTGAATGGAAGCCGATATTTTTCTGCTCTTCGTCCGTCGTATATATGGTTGTGACTAAAGAGTCGACGTTTACCAGATTAATGATTTCTTTTAAATAGGGTAGTGCTGGATTGTTGGGCTCCATAGTTCCCCACCATGGATTCCATATGACAATAAACCGGTTGTCTTTTTGGGTTGCTATATAGAACTCGTCACCTTGATATTTAAAGCAAATATGTCCTTCTTCATTTAGCTGAGGCTGACAACCGATTTGTTGCAATACGGTAATGACAATATCTTGAGTTGAGATATCGTCAAGCTCATCGTTTGTTAAGTGTTCTATTATTTCTTTCTGTTTTTTTCTTATATATTGAAATAATACGATGGGCCAAACAGATAGTGCAATTACAGCAATGAGTATAGTTAATTCTGTCATGATATATATATTTTTTAGTTACACAAATATATATCAATGCTTTTAATTAACCTAAAAAATATGTAATTTATTTATTAGTAGTGTCTGGAATGAATGGCTTTCTGTTTTTTATTAAAAATAATTGGATATAGATCTTGCCAGTAACTCCAGATAGTATTGGTCTGTCTGGTCAAAACTGTTTAGTTCTTTGCTGTCAATATCAAGTACAGCAGTCACGGTATTGTCTTTAATAATTGGTACAACAATTTCAGAACGTGATAAAGAACTGCATGCAATATGTCCGGGAAAAAGATTGACGTCTGGGACTATTAGGGTTTGTTTTCTATCCCACGAAGTTCCGCAAACGCCTCTTCCTTTACGGATACGGGTACATGCCAGAGGGCCTTGGAATGGTCCCAGAACTAAGACTTCTTCAGCAGATAAATTATCTTTTCTTGTTATGTAGAAGCCAACCCAGAAAAAATTGAAGGCTTCTTTCAGTATTGCTGAAATATTAGCCAGATTGGCGATAAGATCTGTTTCGTCCTCAATAATGGATTGTATTTGGGGCAATACTTCTTCGTATCGCCCCTTTTTGTCTTGTGCATTAAGTATTAATTGTTCTGCCATAAAATCATTTACTGTATTTCTGTAAAATGGTTTCTGCATTCTTGTCACCAAGTTCTTTGGCTTTCAGCAGGTTTTTCTTTCCTTCTTCTTGTTGTTTCAGCTGGATTTGGCTAAATCCCATCATACGGTATAAGTCTGCATTGTCCGGGGCTAGTGTAAGTCCTTTCTGAGCAGCTTCTATCGCTTTGTCAAATTGGCTGAATCTGGTATATAATGCAACCTGTTCTACTATGTATACTATCTGTTTGGGATCCATAGATACGGCTTTTTCTATATCGTTTAGTGCCTGTTGATACAGTCGGCACTGCATTTCTGCTTGTTCGCGGATATAGTAAAATTCAGCTGTAGCTTTTCCGAGAGTCAGTTTTTCATATTCATTGTAATCAAGAACAGCTTCGCGATACTTTTCCATAGATGCTTTCATTTGTGCGCGCTGGAAAACATATGGAGCTGCCTTTTCAGTGAGCAATGTTCCGAAAGAGTTGACAGTGCTGTCCATAAGAGCAAGCGCTTCTTCATTTGCTCCCATTATTTGTTTAGTACGTGCTGCACTGAAGAGACTTTCGGCCGAGCGGAGTGAGGATTGATTTACTTTCTCATAACAGGTATATGCTTTTTCGTAATCTTTCATTGCAAAAAAGATATCTCCTTGAACTTGTATATATAGTGGCAGAGGATTGATTTGGTATGCTTTCTCTATATACTCCATAGCCTTTTCCAGATTCCATGCGGGATATTGGATATTTTTGGCTACGGCCTGATATGCTATTTTACATGCATTGTAATATGCATCATCTTTTTTGCCGGATACTTCTATGGCTTTTTCTATATCCTCTTCTGCCAGTTTGTAATGTTCTTCATCTTTGTAGTTGTCAATATAAAAATTGGCACGGTTAAAGTATCCGTCCTGGCTGTTGGGGAATTGGGTGATATATTCATTTATTAATTCAAAATAAGCCTCAGGCTTTAATGAATTAGACATCATCAGAAATACTTGCGCCTGTTCTTCATCTTCAGGGAGTCCTTTTCGTATGCCTATGCTGTTTAGAGTATAGTCCATTCTTGACAATGCATTCATGGTTAAGTCGGCTGCAAAAGATGCTTCCAAAGCGTAACTGGTTGTTGAGTTAGGATCGGCCGATTTTTGAATCATACCGATAACTTCTCCGTTAGCATTGGTTATGGGGCAACTGACGGTTTTTTCAGTAGTCTTTAAATGAAGAGTATAATATTGGTATTTTCCTTCAATTTGCGTAACGGCATCTACTGTTCCTCTTTCAAGAGTATTTTCTTTTTGTGACGCATATGGCAACAAATAGATGGTACTGCCTAATGGAGAAGGCTCTTTAGCCAAGGTTACAAAATCTACTTCTTTATCAGTTTTGATTCTGAATTTTACCACATCATACATGGAATTTGCTCCTAAAATGCAATCTATTGGAAATTCTTTACCGTCGGAATTTATAACAACAGCGCGTTGGGCACCATCGAAAAGTCCGTAGTCTGCAACTCCTGTTCCGTTTGGTTTTACAAAGAAACCGTTTCCGGTACTTATGATTTTGTTGTCTTTATCATAGGTAATGATTGAAACGATTGCTTTCTTTGCCTTATTGACCCATTTTGGGGTTTGGGCGTATCCTAATGATGCGAATAGAGTGAAGATAAATATGAGTATTTGTTTCATGGGTATGTTTATTTATTATGATTCAAAGGTACGTTGTTTTACAGCTTCATATATTAATACTCCGGCAGCGACCGAAACATTGAGAGAGCTGATTTTTCCGAAAAGAGGTATTTTAACCCATTCGTCGCATAGTGACAGATGTTCATATGGAATGCCTGTATCTTCGGCTCCCATAATAATACATGTTGGGGTCTTATAGTCAGCTTTTGTGTAGTCATAGTCTCCATGTTCTGTAGCTGCAATAATCTTGAATCCGGATTCTTTCAGGTATTTGATGGTTGATAATATACTTTGTTCTTTACAGACAGGTATGGAATGCAATGCTCCGGCAGATGTTTTTATGGCATCTGCATTTACTGTAACACTGTTTTTGGCAGGTATAATGATGGCGTTTACTCCGGCACATTCACAGGTTCGTGCAATGGCTCCAAAGTTTCTTACGTCTGTAATACCATCCAGCATAACAAATAACGGATTTTTACCTTCTTCAAATAATATAGGTACGATATCTTCCGTTTTTTGATAGGTTATGGCAGACATAAAAGCTACTACGCCCTGATGATTTTTACGTGTTATTCGGTTTATTCTTTCAACAGGAACTCTCTGTACGGGAATCATTGTCCCTTTTATTGCAGTAAACAGCTCTTTGGAAAGGTCGCTTTGTATGTCTTTTTTTATAAGAATCTTATCTATTTCCTTACCAGCTTCTATTGCTTCTATTACGGCTCTTACGCCAAATATCATTTCATTTTTTTCATTTTCCATCTGTGTCATAGTTTAATTGTGGTTTTGATTCTGAAGCAGTGCTTTTGCGTTATTGATAGCTGCTTCACTTAAAGTTGCTCCACTTAACATGTGGGCAATTTCTTCTATACGTTCGTCGAAATTCAGTTGACGAATATGGCTTGTTGTTCCATTTTCATCATCTTGTTTGTATACCTTATAGTGGTTGCTTCCCAATGCTGCAATTTGTGGAAGATGGGTGATGCTAATGACTTGTCGTTCTTTCTGTCCCATTTCTTCCATAATGTGAGCCATTCTTTCTGCTATTTGTCCGGATACTCCCGTGTCTATTTCGTCAAAAATAATAGTCGGAAGTTTTACAGCGCCAGCGATGAGTGCTTTGATTGAAAGCATGACTCTGGCAATTTCTCCTCCGGATGCAACAGAAGCTACATCTTGAAGTATTCCATTTTTGTTAGCCGAGAAAAGGAAGGAGATATTGTCAAGTCCATTGGTATCCGGTTCTTTTCTTGGAGTGAGCTGTACTGCAAATTGTACATTGGGAATACCTAATGGAATAAGGCGTTGTTTCATTTCTTTTTCAATTTTGACAGCTGCCTTCTTCCGTTCTGCTGTCAATTGAGCAGCTTTTTCCAATACCTCAGTATAATCCTTTTGTTTCTGTTTTTTCAGTTCCGCTATTTTATCATCTGAAGATGTGATTTCATCGAGGCGGGTTTGATAAGAGTTTTCTATTTCAAGAAGCTCTTTTATACTTTTGGCATGATGTTTCTGCTGCAAGGTATAGATTAGGTTCAGGCGTTCGTTTACAAAATCCAAACGTTGTGGGTTAAACTCTACATCCTCGTTCATGCGACTGATCTCATGTTCCAAATCTTTTAATTCGATGTAACAGCTTTGCATACGGCTGGTTACTTCTTCAATAGGTGGAAAAATAGAACCAAGTTCCTGTAGCTTGTTTTGGGCATCTTTCAGATTTTGTAGCAGTCCCCCCTCATCGTTTGCCATTATGGCATCCACTTGATATAAACTTGATTTTATATCCTCGGCATGGCCAAGTATTTCAGATTCCTGTTCCAGCTCTTCCTGTTCGCCGTCCTGCAAATTTGCTTCTTTCAGCTGATTCAGCTGAAAGCGTATGTATTCTTCGTCGGCCTTGTTCTTTTCGGCTGTTTCGATGGCTTCGTTTAAAGCTTTGCAGCTAAGCTTGTATTTGGAATAACATTCCTTATATGAAGATAGCAAAGCTTCGTCGTGAGCTATGATATCTACTACGTTAAATTGGAAACCTTCTGTATTGAGTAGTAGATTTTGATGCTGAGAATGTATGTCTATGAGCATCTCTCCCAGTTCTTTCATTTGGGAAAGCGAAGCAGGAGTATCATTTATGAAAGCTCTACTCTTTCCGGACGCCATTATTTCTCTTCGAAGGATACATTCATTATCATAAGATAAGTCATGCCGTTCAAAAAAATCTTGCATATTATATCTGGCTATTTGAAAGTGTGCTTCAATGATGCAGCGTGAAGCACCTTTCTTGATAGCTTTGCTGTCGGCCCGTTGCCCAAGTAATAAGCCGATTGCTCCAAGAATGATTGATTTACCGGCACCCGTTTCACCGGTAATAACAGAAAAGCCGGTTTGAAACTGGATATTCAGCGTATCAATTAATGCATAGTTCTGAATGAATAGAGATTGTAACATATCTTTTCGTTTGAATATACTTTAATTAGAACAGCTCCTTGCAAAGTCTGTCGATAATATCAACAGCCACTTCTTTTTTGCTTTTCAAAGGGTAAGAAGTTGACCCTTTACCGTCGATAATGGTAATTTTGTTGGTATCATGTTGAAAACCTGCACCGGTATCACGCAAAGAATTGAGAACAATGAAATCTAGATTCTTTCGTTTCAGCTTATCTTGTGCGTGACTTTCTTCGTCATTTGTTTCCAAGGCAAATCCAACAAGCTTTTGTGCCTGTGTTTTTATTAGTCCTAATGCTGCAGCTATATCATGTGTTGGTTTCAGCTGTAGTATCAGATCATCTTTTTCACGCTTTATTTTCTCCGAAGCAACTGTTTGTGGAGTAAAATCGGCAACGGCTGCGCATAAAATACCTGCATCTGCATCTGGAAATTCTTTGATTGCAGTCGAATACATTTCTTCAGCACTTTCTACATTAATCCGATGTATATTGGGATGCATGCACTTCATTTGTACCGGGCCGCTTATAAGGATAACATTAGCTCCTCTGGACGCACATTCTTCAGCCAGAGCATATCCCATTTTTCCGGAAGAATAGTTGCCGATAAAGCGTACGGGGTCTATTTTTTCATAAGTCGGTCCGGCAGTTATTATTATTTTTTTTTTTGCCAGATCTTCCTTTTTACTGAAATATTCTTCCAAGACGCGAACAATATTGTCTGGTTCCTCCATTCTTCCTTTACCGACTAAATGGCTAGCCAGTTCACCTTCTCCCGGTTCTATGATATGATTTCCATAAGAGCGTAGTGTTTGCAGATTTTTTTGAGTTGCAGGATGTGCAAACATGTCTAAGTCCATCGCTGGTGCTACGAATACAGGTGCTTTCATAGACAGGTAAGTCGTAATGAGCATGTTGTCTGCAATTCCGTTTGCCATTTTGCCAATAGTGGAAGCTGTTGCCGGAGCAATTATCATGGCATCGGCCCATAACCCCAAATCTACATGGCTATGCCATGTCCCGTCACGCTGTGAGAAGAATTCACTGATAACCGGTTTGCTGGTTAAGGCAGACAAGGTAATGGGAGTGATGAATTCTTTTCCTGCCGGTGTGATGACAACTTGCACTTCAGCTCCTTTTTTGATTAATGCACGAATAAGATAAGCCGCTTTATATGCGGCTATACTTCCGGTGATACCCAGTACAAATTTTTTTCCTTTAAGCATGATGTTTATTTAATGGCTTCTCGAATTCTGATTTTTGTTAGCATTTGTTTTGTATTTAATGTGAAATCTCCCTGGAGAATCCAACTGTAATAACCTGGATCTTTGCGAAGAACATCTGCGACAGGCATACCTTTATATTTTCCGAAATTGAATACTTCTACTCCATTGTCGTCATAAACCATTCTTCCGGCAAAATCCACATTGCGGTTATAGCTTGAATAATCGGCAAGAAACGCAATGTCATTTTGAAGAATATCAGGATAGCGATCTAATTGAGCTTTTAGTACTTCATACGTTGCTCGTGTATCTGCTTCTGCGGTATGAGCATCTTCCAGATTCTTGTTGCAGTAGAATTTATATGCTGCTGATAATGTACGTTGTTCAAGTTTATGATAAATAACCTGTACGTCGACAAATTTTCTGCGGCTCAGATCGATGTCTATACCGGCTCTTAAAAATTCTTCAGCCAATACGGGAATGTCAAAACGGTTGGAATTAAATCCTCCCAGGTCACAGCCTTCAATGTCCTTTGCAATGTTGGCTGCAACCTCTTTAAAGCGTGGACAGTTGGCAACATCCTCGTCGTGTATTCCGTGGATGGCTGTCGACGCTTCCGGAATGTGCATTTCCGGATTTATTCTGAGTGTTTTGCTTTCCTCGTTTCCGTTAGGATATATTTTGAGATAGCAAATTTCTATAATGCGGTCTGAGTTTATATTGGTACCGGTTGTTTCCAAATCAAAGAAAACAATCGGATTTTTCAAGTTCAATTTCATGATAATATATTACTAATATTAATCGTTAAGCATCATTGGCATAAGTAACATCAATAAATTGCCTTCTTCTTCTTGTTCAGAAGGAACGATAACACCAGCGCGTGAAGGGTCGGCTAACTCGATGATGACTTCCTGTCCTGGAGTATTGTTTAGAATATCAATCAGGAATGGAGCCTTGAATCCGATGCTCATTGGTGTTCCGGAATATTGGCAGATTATTGATTCTTCGGCTGAAGTTGAGAAATCAATATCCTGTGTAGATATAATCAGTTTGTTTTCTTCAAGGCGAAGCTTAACAAGGCTGCTTGACTGTGAAGAGAATACGGAGACGCGTCGCATTGCGCTCAAGAACAGATTGCGGTCAATGATGATTTTGTAAGGATTGTCCTGTGGAATTACAGAGTTGTAATTAGGATAACGACCTTCAATCAGACGACAGATCATTTTGAATTTTTCCATTGTAAAAACCGCGTTGCGCTCGTCAAAATCAATGCTTACAGTATTTTCTTCTTTGGTAAGAATATTCTTTAGTAAGTTCGCAGGTTTTTTGGGCAGAATGAAAGCTGCTCTGTCACTGCCTTTAACTGCATAATTTTTATTTCGTACCAATTTATGACCATCAGATGCGACCATGGTAACATCTTCCGGGGTGATATCAAAATAGATTCCGTTCATGACAGGGCGAAGCTCGTCATCGGCAGTAGCAAAAATGGTACGGTTAATTCCGTCAAGCAATATGTTTGCCGGAATATTAAGATGCACGGAATTTTCTCCCAAATGTACAGGGCTTGGATATTCATCTGCGTTTTGTCCTATAACTGAATATTGTCCGTTCATGTATTGTACGGTAATTTCCAGACTCTGCAGATTTATGTTGAATGTAACAGGCTGTTCGGGAATTTCTTTCATTGCATCAAGCAATGTGCGGGCTGTTATGGCAAAACTTCCATTGCTGTCACTTTCTGTTACTTCGATTGAAGTTGACATGGTTGTTTCTGTGTCTGAGGCTGTAATATATAAGGTTCCATCTTCCAGATTGAAAAGAAAACAATCCATGATAGGGAGTGTATTTTTTGAATTGATAACTCGGCTGATAGCTTGTAAATGGCTAAGAAAAGCTGTGCTTGAAACTATAAATTTCATATTTATGTTATTTAAGTTTATATGTTATTATTAGTCTACAAAACTAATCATTTTAAATGTAACACTCATAAAAAAACATTTGAAAATTCGTTTAATTAAGAGGAAAAGTGTACATTCGCAAACAATTTAATAATGAGAAATAATGGAATTTACAGGTAAGATTATTGCTATACTCCAGCCTAAAGGAGGCGTTTCAAAGAGTACAGGAAATGAGTGGAAAGCTCAAGAATATGTGATTGAAAACCATGACCAATATCCTCGCAAAATGTGTTTTGAGGTTTTTGGTGCAGACAAAATAGCACAATTTAATATCCAGATGGGTGAAGAGCTGACTGTGTCATTCGATATTGATGCCCGTCAATGGCAAGATCGCTGGTTTAACAGTATTAGAGCATGGAAAGTAGAACGTGTTACAGCCAATCCTATGGCAGAACAGGTTCCACCAATGGCTGCTCCATTCCCGTCAGCAGCTCCGGCTGATTTTGCAGCTGATGATAAAGATGATTTACCTTTCTGAAAAAGCGAAATGAATTGCTGAAAAAATAATGTCTGTAAAATTTTGTTTCTGAAGATTGGCATTATTTGAACTATAAAAAAACAGAGACTGATTCGTTGGAAATAAGAAGAATCAGTCTCTGTTTTTTATATGATTGTTTGATTATTTGTCTGTTGCTGCATCATTTGCCGGTTTAAGCCATTTGTCTAGCCATTTAAAGAATGTGCGTTGCCATAAAACGCCATTTTGTGGTTTCAGTACCCAGTGGTTTTCATCGGGATATATCAACAGTTGAGCCGGGATACCGCGAAGAACAGCTGCATTGAATGCAGACATACCTTGTGATGCAAGAATACGATAATCTTTTTCTCCGTGAATGCATAGGATAGGAGTATCCCATTTATCTACAAATTTGTGAGGAGAGTTGGCAAATGTACGTTGGGCTATCTGATTGTTCTTGTCCCAATAGGAGCCACCCATATCCCAATTGGCAAACCACATTTCTTCTGTTTCCAGATACTGTTGTTCTATATTGAATATTCCATCGTGAGCAATAAAAGCTTTAAAGCGTTTGTTGTGATGACCGGCCAGCCAATATACGGAGAATCCGCCAAAGCTTGCTCCGACACAGCCCAGATGGTCTTTGTCGACAAACGGTTCTTTGGCAAAGGTGTCAATAGCTGTCAGGTAATCTTTCATACATTGTCCTCCGTAATCTCCGCTGATTTCTTCAAGCCATTCACTTCCGAATCCGGGAAGTCCTCTTCGGTTGGGAGCAACAACGATGTATCCGTTTGCTGCCATTATTTGTGGATTCCAGCGGAATGACCAGAATTGGCTTACAGCACTTTGTGGTCCTCCTTGACAATAGAGTAGGGTAGGATATTTCTTGCTGGCGTCAAAGTGAGGTGGATATATAATCCATACCAGCATGTCTTTGTTATCGGTAGTTTTCATCCATCTTTCCTCCACTTTTCCCATTTGTATTTTGTCGAGGATATGTTTGTTTTCAGTTGTTAGCTGAGCAATCTTTCCAGATGAGGGCTCTACACTGTATATTTCATCAGGTGTGCTGAGAGAGTGACGTTTACTTATCAGTTTGTCTCCTAGTAAGCTTACCGAATTATAGTCGAACATGCCATCTGTCAGTTTTTCTACTTCTCCATTAAGATTCGTTTTATATATCATGCTTGTAGCATGCCAAACTCCGGTGAAGTATAATGATTGTGAATCCTTGTTCCAACAATAGCTGTCTACATTGGAATCAAAACTTTCGGTGACATAAGTCTTGGTTTGATTCTTCAGGTCGTATACGCAGAGTCTGTTACGGTCACTTTCATATCCGTCTCTGGCCATACTTTGCCATGCGATGCAATTACCGTCGGGAGAGAATTGCGGGTTGGTATCATATCCCATATTCAAATCTTGCGGTTTGCCGTTTCCTGTTGCTTTTTTGGCTGATTCGCTCTTGCAGAGATTTGAAGTCTGTTTGGTGTCGAGACTATACAGATATATGTCTGAATCGGTAGACAAGGCATAATCTTTTCCGGTCTTTTTCCTGCAAGTATATGCTATGCTTTTTGAGTCGGGACTCCATGCAAGCTGTTCGATACCTCCAAAAGGTTTCATGGGTGATTCGTAAGGTTCTCCTTCCAGTATGTCTGTTACATTGCTGATGGATTTCCCATCAAAATCGGCAACAAATGGGTGAGGAATGCTTTCTACCCATTCATCCCAATGTTTATACATCAAGTCGTTTACTATGCGTCCGGATGCTTTAGGCAAGTCTGGATAGATATCAGCGGTTGTTTCTCCGTATTTTACTTGTGCGATAAACAGAAGTTTCTTTTCATCGGGTGAAAATGCGAATCCTTCGATGTCTTTGTCATATGAGGCTATCATTTTCCGTTCACTTCCGTCTGGATTCATTTCCCAGATTTCATTCTTTCCGTTTGCTGAACTCAGGTAGGCTATTTTGCTGCCATTTTTTATCCAGCATGGTTCTCCTTCATTGTTGGCGTTTTGAGTCAGCAATGCATTATCGCTGCCGTCAGAATTCATCAGATAAATTACATTGTGACTCTTGTTTTCTGGAACGCTATAGTATGCTACGGTGTATGCAATCTTTTGTGCGTCGGGTGATACGGCAATACTGCCAATTCTTCCCATGGCCCATAGAGCTTCGGGGGTTAGTTGTCCGTTTTCAATTGTGACTTCCTGTTTCCCGATAACAACAGCGTCGTCGGACTTGTTCTGAGTGCCGTCTGTAGAACATGATGCTAATAGCATTGCTGCAGACATCATTGCGGTGTAAGTCTTGTTCATATATTCAATTTGTTTTGGTTTATATGCAAAAGTAGTAAATTGTATATAGAAAAATTTCTTTAAAGGAATGTTTTTGAAAACATAACTGACTGATTTAAAAAAGGACGGGAACTTTTTAAAAAAGTTCCCGTCCTTTTTTAAATTTATAACTTATAAATCATATAATTCATAAGTTATGGCTTAAAAAATAATAGCCTTGATTTTATTTTTTATAAGTTATAATTATTCGTTGTATTTACTGTAAATGATAGATAGTTTTATATCTTCTCTTTTCAGTTTGGTAAAGTTCAGGCTCAAATCATGGAGCACTCTGACTATTGTGGTGGTGCTTCCCGAAGTCTGGGTTACTTCTGTGATAGGAACCAATACAACTTTATTCCAATCTTCGTCTTTATTATATGTTTCCGGATTATCCCGTTTCTGTCTTCTCAAATAATTTATCAGGTTTGTTATATTGGAATATGTATATTGATTACCTGACAAATATGCAATATAAGATGTCTTGTAGTCTGGAACATTTTGTTTTTCGAAGAAATCTTTCAATTCACATTTACGTACCATCATCAGCTCACTTGGTGTTCCCATCTGATAGGGGGTGCCGTTAAGATTGTTTTTTCTGTATATGGTAAGTGAAGCAGAGTTGATGGTGTCGTTTAATGATACATCATCAATCGGTAAGGTTATTTCAGGGAATATTCCTCCCGGTGTTTGAATGTATGCACAACTTTCGTCTTCAAGTATCTGTTCCAGATTGTCTGTTTGGAAATGATTTTCCTGTACAACTTCCGGTGTTGCGATAAATTGGCTGTATGCCGTTATAAGAGAGTCAACCTTTCCACTTGAACTTTCAATATTGTATTCGAAATATACATTCAAATGCACGTAGTTGATATTTAAGATTGCACCGTCTCCCTGTTCGTTCTTTATATAGAATCCTTTCAATACATTGTTGATGAATTTTTCAGAATTCTGGAAGTTCTCTGGATTGTCATAGTATGATTTTATTATTCTGTTACCAAAACCTTTAGGTAACTTAATAGAAACCATATGAACTCCGTTTGTTTCATAAAGAGAGTCGCCATTGACCATATCTATGGCAGTGTATGCCTGGGTTGCCAAAGGTGCCTGACTAGCATCATAAAATTCGGTTGCATCGAGATTGGTATAATACAATTCGTCCGGCAACAGAACTTTGTTTAACTCATATACTGCAAGTTTTTGCGGTGAAATCGAATCTCCAAAATAGGTAGAATAATATAAGTTAAGTTCTATATCTTTAGCTTCTGGAGCATCCGGATTTTTCATTAACTCCTTGTCTGGAAATTCAAAACCCTCCGGACAATAGAATTGGGTAAGGAAGTCTGATTGAAAAACCGTACCGGTATATGGATCGGTAAACTTTCCCAAATAGGCAGTGGTACTGCGCGCCAGAATACTATCTACTTTGTAAGAACTGATTTCACTGGGATAGCTTTCTTGAGTGCTGATAGTAAAATCGTTGTCTGGCATAACTTCCAAGCCTAAATTCGATGTGTTGTCATCACATGATATGGCACATGTGGTTAAAATGCCAACAAACGCTCCTTTAATTATATTTTTAATTTTCATTGTTTGTGTTGTTCGTTAATATGGAGAATACAGAATTTCACTCTTTTCCTTTGCTCCACACTTCATCATAGAACTTGCTGCAAGCGTCTTTAAACATTTGGTCATCTGCCTGATATTCCAATACAGGCTTGTTCAGTTCGCGTGCATAATCTGCCAGCTCTTGTTTTGCGTTTTCGCTATTCATGATGAGTCCGTCAGAATATGCGATAGCTATTTTTTCTATGTCTAGACAGTTTTGTGCGGAGTTTAATATTTTAATATCGTTTTCGTCAATTCCTTTTAATGTAACACGTGCTCCCAAATCTTTTCTTATTGCCGATTGGAAATCTGTGCCATAAGTTGAATATATGATTTTGGTATCTCTGAATGAGGGCTCGTCACAATATGCTTTTTTGATATATAGCGGTGCCAAAGCACTCATCCATCCGTGACAATGAATAACTTCCGGACACCAGCGAAGCTTTTTCACTGTTTCAAGAACACCGCGTGCATAAAAGATTGCTCTTTCATCATTGTCATTATATTCCTCTCCATTTTCATCTGCTACCATTTGACGGTGCTGAAAATAGTCATCATTGTCTATGAAGTATACCTGCATGCGGGCAGCTTGTATTGATGCAACTTTTATTATCAATGGATGGTCTGTATCATCAATGATGAGATTCATACCGGAAAGACGGATAACTTCGTGAAGTTGGTTTCTACGCTCATTGATAATTCCCCATTTTGGCATGAATGTTCTGATTTCACGTCCGGTCTCTTGAATATATTGAGGTAGTTCTCTGCCTGTTACAGACATTTGAGATTGAGGTACATAAGGGGTAATTTCTTGAGTAATAAATAAGATTTTATTTGCCTTCATTGTTATTTATCTTTGTCATAAATCGTTTTGCAAAGATATAAATTATTGACGAAAAGGACAATAAGGTACCGTTAATTATTCTTTTTTAAGTCAATAGAGGATTTGTTTATGAGTGTTTTTGGTGACATAAAAAGGTTTGTGCTCATTTTTTATTGACTAAAATTTGTCTTAATATGTTTCTTTATATGCTAAATAATAGTTTATTTTGCAGCGATTTTCAAACGTGAAAATCAATAAAATATACAAGGATGAAATTAGTACATACTATTCAAGAATTACAACTTGCGCTTGATGCATTGAGAGTGCAGGGGAAAAAGATAGGTCTTGTACCTACAATGGGAGCTTTGCATGCAGGTCATGCATCTTTGGTGAAACGTTGTGTTGCAGAGAATGATGTAGCGGTAGTTAGCGTTTTTGTAAATCCAACACAGTTTAATGACAAAAACGATTTGATTAAATATCCGCGTACATTGGAAGCTGATTGCAATTTGTTGGAAAGTGTAGGCGCATCTTTTGTGTTTGCTCCTTCTGTTGAAGAAATGTATCCTGAACAAGATACTAGACACTTTAGCTTTGCGCCGTTAGATACGGTTATGGAAGGTATTTATCGTCCGGGACACTTTAACGGTGTATGCCAGATTGTTAGTAAATTGCTTCTTGCAGTAAACCCTGACCGGGCTTATTTCGGTGAAAAGGATTTTCAGCAGTTGGCAATCATACGTGAGATGGTACGTCAGATGAATTTCCCTTTGGAAATTGTCGGATGTCCTATTGTGCGTGAAGAAGATGGATTGGCTTTGAGCAGTCGTAATGCATTGCTTTCTTCAGAACAACGCACTACAGCATTGAATATATCAAAGACATTATTTGCAAGCTTGGAATATGCGAAGACACATACTCTTGCAGAAACTAAAGCTTGGGTAGAACATTCTATCGATGCGGTAGAAGGTTTGCGTCTGGAATATTTTGAAGTAGTAGATGGACGGACTTTACAGACAGTTTCAGACTGGAACGATTCTGATTATATCGTTGGCTGTATTACGGTTTATTGTGGTGAAGTTCGTTTGATTGATAATATTAAATATAAGGAGTAATAACGATTTCGGTTTTTGCTTTATAAAAAAGAATATAAGGAAATGATGATTGAAGTATTAAAGTCGAAACTTCATTGTGTACGTGTAACAGAGGCCAATCTGAATTACATGGGAAGTATTACTATTGACGAAGATTTAATGGATGCCGTTAATTTGATTGCAGGTGAGAAAGTTGCAATCGTTGATAATAATAATGGTGAGCGTTTTGAGACTTATGTGATAAAAGGTGAAAGAGGAACGGGGTGCATCTGCCTGAATGGTGCTGCTGCCCGTAAGGTTCAAGTAGGAGATGTGGTAATTATTATGTCATATGCAATGATGGATTTTGAGGAAGCTAAGCAATTCAAACCAAAAGTCGCATTTCCTGATTCGGAAAACAAAATTTTGAAATAAATATTTTACTTCCAACGTTTATCATAATTGATTATAAATAAAACTGCCGATATGGATATTTTTGATAATTCCATGTCGGCAGTTGTTGTATTCGTATTTCTTTATTATAAAATACGGGGTTACATTAAGAATCCAAGTAATATACCTGCAGCTACGGCTGAACCTATAACACCGGCTACATTCGGGCCCATTGCATGCATTAACAAATAGTTTGTCGGGTCATATTCCAATCCAACTACTTGAGATATACGTGCAGAATCAGGCACTGCTGATACTCCGGCATTACCGATTAGCGGATTAATGCGTTTATGCTTGGGTAATACCAGGTTGAAAATCTTAACGAAAATCACACCGGATGCTGTAGCGATAACAAATGAAAGAGCTCCTAAGGCAAAAATCTTGATAGAGTCGAATGTCAGGAACTCTGATGCTTGTGTTGAAGCGCCTACAGTTAATCCAAGTAAAATAGTAATAGTATCAATCAGCGGACCACGAGCTGTTTCTGCCAAGCGGCGGGTTACTCCACTTTCTTTTAGTAAGTTTCCGAAGAACAGCATTCCCAACAATGGCAAGCCAGAAGGAACCAAGAAACAAGTCAGCAATAAACCTATGATGGGGAACATTACTTTTTCTGTATGCGATACGGCACGTGGTGCAGGCATACGCATAACGCGTTCTTTCTTGGTTGTAAGCAGGCGCATGATAGGAGGCTGGATCACTGGAACCAGAGCCATGTATGAGTATGCCGAGACGGCAATTGCTCCCATTAGATTAGGTGCCAGTTTGGAAGAAAGGAATATGGCTGTCGGGCCATCTGCTCCTCCAATAATACCTATTGCACCAGCCTGACTGGGGGTAAATCCCATTTCGAGAGCAATCATATAAGCTCCAAAAATACCAAATTGGGCAGCTGCACCGATTAATAACAATTTGGGGTTGGATATTAGCGCTGAAAAATCTGTCATTGCTCCGATACCTAAGAATATTAACGGTGGATACCAACCGGATGTTACTCCCTGGTATAGAATATTCAATACAGAGCCTTCTTCGTAAATACCAACTTTCAGTCCCGCTTCGATATTAAAAGGTATGTTTCCTATCAGGATTCCGAATCCGATAGGAATCAGTAGCATTGGCTCAAATTCTTTTGCTATGGCTAGGTAAATGAACAACAATCCAACCAGGATCATTATCAGATGCCCGGGTGTAGCATTGCAAAAGCCTGTGTATGTCCAGAAGTCTGCTAGATTATTTACTATAAATGATATAAATTCTCCCATATGTTAATTATTATCCAATCATCACCAGGTCAGTTCCTTCAAGAACTGAATCTCCTTGTTTTACGTTAATGGCTGTAATCTTTCCGTCGCGATCTGCATTGATGTTATTTTCCATTTTCATGGCTTCGAGAATCACTACAGTCTGTCCTTTCTTAACTTCATCGCCAACGTTTACTTTAACGTCCAAAATTACGCCTGGAAGAGGAGATTTTACACCTTTACCGCTGCCTGCTGCTGCGGGTTGGGCTGCTGCTGGTTGAGCTGCTGGTTTTGCTGGAGCAGGAGCAGGTTTGGCAACCGGACGTACTGTCGGTTTTTCAGCAACTTCTTTTTTCTCCATTTCTACCTTGTAAGATTGACCGTTTACCTCTACATTGGCAATATTTCCTTCTATTTCGCCAATTGTTACTTTGTATTCTTTACCGTTGATGGTATATTTATATTCTTTCATAATAAAATATCATTAAAAGTTATTGTTTTAATATTTTTTCTCGGGGGCTACACGCAAAGCTGTATATCTTGCGTTCCATGGTGATTGGATATGACGGATTGTCAGTACATTAGATTCAATGTCATGCACTCCTCCCAATTCTTCATGAAGTGCCATTGCAATAGCTGCATATACTTCATCCGTACATTCAACTGTCTTTTTTGCCGTTTCTTCTTGTTTCATATTTGTTACAGGTTGTTTGTCAGTTTTTTTATTTTTATAAACTGTTTTTCCAAGAGTTCGGAAAATGATGTATAAAAGAAGAAGCCCTACAAATACAACTGACATTGCAGATATAGACATACCGATACCGGTACTGTCATGTTGGGCAAACTTTTCAACTTTTTCGTTTTTGTCAATGGTCTGGTTATTCGTACTTGGAGTGACATATTTAGCGATGCTTCCACCTTTTACCTCCCATTCTTTATCAGCATCCTTGATGCGTGCATATGATTTGTCTGCATCAAGTATGGGAACTGTAATCTGATCTAACAGTTTATTGCCAGAATCATAGAGACCTATCCAATTCGGACGTTCAGTATCTAGTTTAAAGTTCGTATGGAAGGTTCCTCTACTAGGTTTGGCATCTGCCCAAAAAAGAGCATGTTGACGAGGCTTGATGCTTGTCAGAACATCTCCTTTAGGAATAATGTATACAGTTGTGTCACCTGGAGTGTTGCTTACTTTTAATAAGCAACCTGCCAGGTCAACACTTCCATATGATTTGTTAAATATTTCAATCCATGCACTATGAATGCCATAATCATCCTGGAAATTAGTTACATTATCTGTTAACACCTCATTAATTAATAATTTAGAGGCGCTTTCTTGATTGTTACTACAAGAAACAAATCCTATAGCTAATAATATTCCTAAAAGATAATTTTTGTATTTATTCATATTTTGCATGTTTTTATGTAAATGTGATGCTGTTACAAAGGAATATTACCGTGTTTCTTTGCTGGATTTGTAACTCGCTTAGTTTGTAATTGCGCCAATGCCCGTATGATGCGGAAACGAGTATTACGCGGTTCAATAACATCATCAATGTAACCATATTTGGCTGCATTGTATGGATTTGCAAAGAGTTTGGTATATTCTGCTTCTTTTTCAGCCATGAAAGCTTTTGGATCTTCAGCTTCTTTAGCTTCTTTAGCATAAAGCACTTCTACTGCACCTGCACCACCCATAACTGCGATTTCTGCAGAAGGCCATGCATAATTCATGTCGCCTCTCAATTGCTTACAGCTCATTACGATATGTGAACCTCCATATGATTTACGCAATGTAACTGTTACCTTGGGTACTGTAGCTTCACCGTATGCATACAGAAGTTTTGCTCCATGCAAGATTACGGCATTATATTCTTGGCCGGTACCTGGGAGGAATCCCGGAACATCTACCAATGATACGATTGGAATATTGAATGCATCGCAGAAACGTACAAATCGTGCACCCTTTCTTGAAGCGTTGCAGTCAAGAACACCTGCATAACGACATGGTTGATTAGCAACAATACCTACAGATTGGCCGTTGAAGCGTGCAAAACCAATGATGATATTGGTTGCATAGTTCTTCTGCACTTCCAGAAATTCGCCGTTATCAACGATAGCTCCAATAACATTATACATATCGTATGCTTTATTGGGATTGTCTGGTATAATCTCATTGAGAGAGTCTTCCATACGATCGATAGGATCTGTACATTCTACGTAAGGAGCTTCTTCCATATTGTTTTGTGGAATGTAGCTTAACAATTTACGTATAAGAGCAAGACCTTCTTCTTCTGTTGATGCTGTGAAGTGAGTAACACCAGATTTGGTTGAGTGTACGCTGGCACCTCCAAGATCTTCTTGAGAAACATCTTCTCCGGTTACAGTCTTAACAACTTTCGGTCCGGTCAAGAACATGTATGAAGTTCCTTCCATCATTAAAGTAAAGTCGGTCAAAGCCGGTGAATATACTGCACCTCCGGCACATGGTCCGAAGATACCGGAAATTTGCGGTATAACTCCTGATGCAAGAATATTGCGTTGGAAAATCTCTGCATATCCTGCCAAAGCGTTGATTCCTTCCTGAATACGAGCACCTCCTGAGTCATTGATACCGATAACAGGAGCTCCCATTTTCATTGCCAAATCCATTACCTTGCATATTTTCTGTGCCATTGTCTCTGACAAAGAACCTCCAAATACGGTGAAATCTTGTGCGAAAATATAGACCAAACGTCCGTCTATTGTTCCATAACCAGTAACAACACCATCTCCAGGGAATGATTTCTTTTCCTGACCGAAGTTTGTACATCTGTGGCGTACGAACATATCCAGTTCTTCAAAACTACCTTCGTCCAGCAACATGGCAATGCGTTCACGTGCGGTGTATTTTCCTTTTTCATGCTGTTTGCCAATAGCTTTTTCACCACCACCCAAACGAGCTTGGGTACGAAGTTCTACGAGCTCCTTGATTTTTTCTATTTGTTTACTCATAACGGTATAAGTCGTTTTATATATAATAAGGTGTTATTTTTCACATAATTCTGTAAGAACTCCCAAGGTTGACTTTGGGTGAAGGAAGGCGATGTTTAATCCTTCAGCTCCCTTACGGGGTGCTTTGTCAATTAAACGGATACCTTTTTCTTCTGCTTCGGCAAGAGCATTAGCCACACCATCTTCGATAGCAAATGCAACATGATGTACTCCAGCACCTTTGTTCTCTAAAAATTTAGCAATAGTGCTTTCTGGGCATGTTGGTTCAAGAAGTTCGATTTTAGTTTCTCCAACTTTTAAGAATGCTGTTCTTACTTTTTGGTCCTCTACAGTTTCAATATTATAACATTTGAGACCTAATACATTTTCATAATAAGGAAGAGCTTCCTCTATGCTTTTTACAGCAATGCCTAAATGCTCAATGTGTGAAATTTTCATGATTCTTTCTTTTAGTTAAAAATACTATGTTTTTAAATTGGGATAAAAATAGTGTTTTTGCCCTGAATAAAGAAATTTTTCTTCAATTATTTTGCAGCAAAGAAATGTTATTTAAATCTTAATAGTTTTTCTTTTGACTATGCAAAATGTAATCATTGTCGGATGATATAAGATAATGGAGTAATTATATCCTGTCTATTTGTTGGATTATAATCATATATAGCATTTGGTAATGATTCGGTTTAACCATTTCCATCTGAACCGGAACCAGCGTCTGGTCCCGTATTGAATACCCCCAAATCGAAGGATAAAATCCGGATAACCATAATATTTGAATGGAAGCCCTACATCCATAAATTCCATATGCTTATACCCATTATCATATGCATATGTCAATGCTCCCCAAACGGCAAGAATTCCCGGATATTGTCTCGGATAGCTTTTGCGTAAACCTGCCGAAAACCATAAATATGCATTATCGTTTGAGAATATGCAAAATGAGCCTCCTATTATTTTATTCTTATATTTGACAATAAATATTTTCCCGGTCTGAGGATATTCGTTAACCAGTTCAAGGAAGAATTTAATATTGGGAAAATGTTTGCGTACTTTGGAAGCGTAGTATTTTTTTAGAAGTTTGAGGAATGCTTGTATTTCATTCTTATCCTGAGCTATGTGGATGGATGCTCCATTTTTCAGCCCGCTTTTTATTTGTTTTTTTCTGGACGAACTCAAACGTTCTTCCGGCTTTTTGCTGTGTAACGAATTGTGTATTCGCAGCCAATTGATGGGGAAATATTGGTTGGCTCTGAAATGTTTGTATGCGAATAAGGGATTGTCCAGATTACGGAATTCGATGAGAAAGCATTTTTTTATGGCTGTTAAGGTCAAACTATGTAGTAATTCTTTAAAAATATCTTCTTGAGGATAATTCTTCTCATATTCGCCAGTTCCATAAATTTCACACCTTTTTATTAATGAAGGAGGAAATTTTCTTATGCTCTTCCGTATGATTCCCAACAGTTGTCCTATGGGGCGTTCATTTTCGTATGCTATAAAAAACAGAGGTTGGTAACCAGGAGTTTTTTCACAGATTGTAAAAAACTCTTTGGAATGGAAAAAGTTGTCCCCTTTTATATTGTCGGGAATATCCTTACTATGATAATATGTTTTTATATTTAACTTCACTTTGCAAAAATAGAAGATTTTTTGAATTTTGTGCAGCTATTTATTTTTTTTGTTATTGCTGTAGGCTAAGTTTCAGTCAAGTCAATGTGGTTAGATTATTTCTTTTTACTTTATGATATTGAATTGTCATAAGGAATATTGCGATGCTCTGTTTGATGGCTATTTGTATATTTAATGTTGATGAATATAGCTCTTTTTGAAAAGCATATTATGATAGTCTCGTTTTTTTGTTTAGTTTTGCTTTTATATTTTTATTTTTAATATATGAATAGTTTCAGTGAATTGATAACAAAGCGTCGTAGTACTCGCAAATTTACGGAGGAAGAGTTGTCGCAAGATGAAGTCGTGGCTTTATTGAAAGCTGCGTTAATGTCTCCATCATCAAAACGTTCTAATTGTTGGCAGTTTGTTGTTGTTGACAAAAAAGAATTATTAGAGGGCTTGTCTCATTGTAAGGCTCATGGTGCAGAGTTGATAGCCAATGCTCCTTTGGCAATTGTAGTCTTGGGTGATCCTTTATTGAGTGATGTCTGGATTGAAGATGCTTCAATTGCATCGATTATGATTCAGCTTCAAGCCGAAGATTTGGGCCTTGGCAGTTGTTGGGTACAGGTTCGTGAACGCTATACGGAAGATGATATTCCTGCTGATGAGATAGTACGTGGTTTGTTGAACATTCCTTTGCAGATGCAAGTCTTGTCGATTATTGCTGTTGGACATAAGGCGACAGAACGCAAGCCTTTTGACGAGGAACAGCTTCAATGGGAGAAGGTTCACATAAATTCATTTGGACAAGAAGATTAAATTATGGCCCATTCAAATAATAAAGATACTTATTTGGCTACAGCAATAACAATGATTGTTGCAGGTTTGTTGTTCCTGACAGATAAATTGATAGACTTTTCTTCCATTGGGTATGGATGGGTTGTGTCAAAGGATAATTTGTTGCTTTTTGCATCAATTATATTTTTGATAGTAAAGAGTGATAAGTCTGTTGGAATCATATTGTTTGTCATATGGGCAATCTTGAACATGGGATTAATAGTCCGTTTATTAGGGCACATGTCTGGATATCTATTGCCTGTAACATTATTGGTTGTTGGTTTATTCTTATTCTATTTGTATAAACGATGAAAATAGTTTTGGTTGGAGCCGGAAATTTGGCAACTCAATTAGGGAAAGCTTTAGATCGTAAAGGGCATCAGATACTTCAAGTATATAGCCGTACAGAGGCATCAGCTTCCAGTTTGGCCAATATGCTGCATACAAAATATACTACATCGTTGCTTTCGCTTGATAATCGTGCAGATATTTATATTGTTGCTTTAAAAGATTCTGTGTTTTCAGAGAATGTAGAGCAGATTGTAGGTAATCGTAAAGATGCATTGTTCGTACATACAGCAGGAAGTTTGCCTATGTCTGTATGGAGTGGGCATGCGTTGCATTATGGTGTATTGTATCCTATGCAGACTTTTAGTAAAGTACGTGATGTAGACTTTACTGCTATACCCATATTTGTGGAATCTAATGATAAACTTGATCTGTTGAAGAGTTTGGCTTTATCTTTATCGTCCAAGGTATACGAGGCGGATTCCAGACAGCGTGCAGTTTTACATCTGGCTGCAGTTTTTGCATGCAATTTTACCAATTATATGTATTCTGTATGCGAGCATATGTTGGATAATGCAGGCTTGCCGTTCGATGTCATGCTACCTTTGATTGATGAAACGGCAGCGAAGGTGCATGAGCTTATGCCTTCAAAGGCACAAACCGGGCCAGCTGTACGTTACGATGAAAATATTATAAGTAAGCATCTGGATTTGTTGAATCAATATCCGGAATGGCAAAAGCTATATGAGTCAATAAGTAAAAGTATTCATTATGATAAATTACGATTTGAACAAAATTAAGGCATTGGTCTTTGATGTAGATGGTGTATTGAGTTCTGAAACAATTCCTCTTCATCCGGATGGATTACCGATGCGTACGGTAAATATTAAGGATGGTTATGCCTTGCAACTGGCTGTAAAAATGGGATTGCATGTTGCCATTATTACAGGAGGCTGTTCAGAAGCTGTACGTAAAAGGTATGAAGGACTGGGGATAACAGACATCTATATGAAAGCTGCCGTAAAAACAAATGAATTCAGTCATTTGTTGGAAAAATATAAGCTGTTACCTGAGGAAGTATTATATATGGGTGATGATATTCCTGATTATGAAGTAATGCGTATTTGTGGGCTTCCCTGTTGTCCTGCCGATGCAGCACCCGAAATAAAAGCTATATCTGTTTATGTATCTCACCGTAATGGAGGATATGGTTGTGGACGGGATGTAATAGAGCAGGTGCTTAAAGCTCAAAAGAAATGGATGTCTCATGAAAAAGCTTTTGGATGGTAGAAATATATAACCTTAATTCCGCAACACTATAGTTTAACATTATTTATAAGTGCCTGAGCAACAAA
>OBKR01000535.1_pt1 | contig 41609 bp, 66 predicted proteins | sample 1518991 | NCBI WGS metagenome assembly OBKR01 (sample SAMEA2452117, study PRJEB22498) | human gut metagenome | biome: human feces; feature: human gut; material: feces | place: Australia | collected 2012
GTTGACTACTCGCAAGCCTATAACGACCTGAAAGAGCAGGGTGCCTCGCAGAAGGTTCTTGACAAGATTGAGGATTATCGTGACCAGAAGGTTGAAGATGTTTATGGTGGAAAAGACCCCAATCCAGATTGGAAAAAGAGCTATGATACCGGCGGAGTTCTGAATGGACTTGGTGGTATTAAGGCAACAGAAAAGGATGAAGTGGTGTTTGAGCCAGACATTGCTTCCAAATTGTTGAGCCCAACAAAATCGAGGGAATTCTTAAACTCTGCGGAAGCTCTGACGAAAATCATGGATAATTCTTCCGGTCTCAGCCGAATCATGAGTGCTCTTAGTGGCATTGTATCGCACAGCCAAACCTCCTATACCGACAGCCACAATATTGTTCTAAATGGTGACATTGTAAGCAAGATTTCCAACGAAGATTTCAATTCCATTTCTTCTGTTTTGAAGAGATATATTCCTGTTATGAAAGGGGTGTAATGCGTGGGACAATTTAGACCATCTAGTTTGATTCCGTCAACTTTAACATCAGATTATACAGTTGATGCGACAGTAGATAACATTTTTACTTGTAAGATCAACGGAACAAGCCCAACTACAAAGTACCGTTTGCATATCATGAAAAATGACTCTGCAAGTACCAATGTATATGATACTAACATTGTCACATTAGACACGCCCCTATATCCAGTAAATTTTGATGGCACAGAAAACCAGTTATCGGTGACTGTGCCATCAACTTCTGGCATGATAAATGGCGAAGAATACAAGTGGACAATTACATCTTATTGGTCTGATAATGATTTTTATGAGTCATTTGACAATGTATTCAAAGCATATGCAACGGCCACAGTAGCCATTGATTCATTTCCGTCACCGTTGACGCAGAAACAACACACATTTAAAGCAACGGTGACACAGGCTCAGGGCGTTGGTGTTGAAAGATTTGGCTGGATCATCAAAAATAAAACAACCGGCGAAGTTATGGTTGACACCATCACGTCTGGAAACGTCTACTCATCTGATGTAAAAGTTTCCTATGATGGATTCTTAAACGGTGAAGAGTATGAAATCATGGTTCACTGTTGGATGGCAAATGGAACATCAATCCAGACAGAATATCAGACAATTACTGTTTCTTATTCCGTAGAACCGTTTGAATCTGTTGTTACGTCAAAGCAGACAGAAGATTCTGGTGTTTTGGTGCAATGGTCAAATATCTACTATGTTTTCGGCGTTCCGTCTAATGATGATTATTCCTATGAGCTGGAATATCCGTTTAATCTCTATTACGATAATGTATATTTGAAACTTGCGGCTGGAAACAGTTTAACCTATCGTGAAATCACAGGACAGGCGATCAATTTACCAAGCACGATTACACATACGATCTGTTTCTACTGCGAAGAAGATAATGCAAGCATTTATAAGGCAAACGGACAAGATTCCACAGGTACGTCATATTATCTGGAACTGAGTCAATCTTCTGGACAAATCTGGCTGGATATTAACGGCACAAAGAAATCTATTTACACAATTCAAAATCAGGATAGGTTTATCACACTGTCTATTGACCCAAATCAAGTGAGAATTCAACATATGCAAGGCGACCTTAATGGTCTATATCCATCAGAGACGCTTTATCCGTCTGATATACTCTATCCAAGAGATCAGACATATAGCTTCAAAGAGGAGACCCTTGTATCTGTTGATATTATCACAAACGGAACATTCCAGACATTTGTGTTAAGTGGCCCATCAAGACTGAGATATTTTTGGATTCGTGTTGCTCCAATTCCAAGTGATATTTGGACAAATCTTCTGAATCCAAAGTGTCTGCCAGAGTGGGACCTAGACACAAGAATTCTTGCAACATTCCAGAATACATTGTCTGCCGGTAATGCACAATCATCTTCCGAGGTTGTTGGATGGCTTGTATATCGTCAGGATGAAGATAACAGCACATTGCGGTTTATTAGAGAAAATGAACCAGAGAGAAACTACTTGATTGACTACACAGCAAGAAATATGGTATCGTCGGAGTATTATGTATTCCCGTCCTTTGAGACAGAAATTGGTATTCCAAACGTTTCACAACCGTTTACGCCAAAATGGTGGTCTTGGGATTTGATTGTGTGCAGCAAGTATGGAAACGATCAATACTATGTAGATGAAGTGCATAAATTTGATCTCGATGTATCTTCTGGACAGCTTACAAATAATACACAAATGTCAGTTTTGCAGAACTTCACTCCGTATGCGAAGATACAGGCTAACACATCAAACTACTGGTCTGGACAATTAACTGCATTACTTGGAAACTGTGCAGTAACATATTCAGATACTGTTGCAAAGATGAACGCAATAAAAGCTCTTTCTAATGACGGGAAAGATAAGTTCCTAAAAGATAGAAAGGGTAACTTCTGGAAAGTAAGAATCAATTCTGCAATTCAGGAACAAATGACAGATGCTTATATCGAGCAGGCTGTCAATGTAACATTGATGTGGATGGAAGTAGGAAGCTCCGCCGCTAGTAGTGTTACAGAATATTTAACAACAGAATTTGAATCTATTGAAGCGAAAGGATGATGGACATGGATATTGTTGTTGGTTTGCAAGTTACCGGACAGTGGGTAAAGTCTGATGGAATAACATTTGTATCTTCAAGCTGTAATATATATTCATGTTCTTTCGACTTTTCAGAAGATTGGCAAGAATATACAAAGACTGCGGTGTTCCGTCTTAATGACGGAACACCCATTGAAACTCCAATATCAAACAATACCTGCAAGATTCCATGGGAAGCCTTAGATAACCCAGGTGTTTTGAGAATTGGTGTTTATGGATTATCTGGACAACAACCTGATTTAAAACGATATCCAACTGTTTGGTCAAGAGAGATCAGGGTTGTAGAGGGCGTTCCAGACGGGGATGATGAGCAACCTCCGTCTCCGAGTGTTTACGAGCAGTTTGTTGAGGATGTAAAGGATTCAGCAGATAAAGCACAATTAGCCGCAGAAGAAGCCAAAGAAGCAGCCGAGAAATTTAAGCAGTACGATGTTGGACATGGACTAAAACTCGAAGATGATGGACAAACTCTTGCTGTTGATGCTGTTAATGATTTTGATGGAGATAATACGCTCCCGATAACAGCGGCCGCTGTTCAGGCTTCTATCGGAAACATTGAAATTGTGCTAAGTAAAATTTAATTGGGGGGGGCTAACGTTATGAGCGTTGCAACACAAATTGAAAGAATTCAAACTGACAGAGATACTATACGTGCAAAAGCAGTAAATTTGGGAATTGCGCAGGATAATGCAAATCTTGATGAGCTTGCTACTGCGATTAGCGGAATTGCGAATAATGGAGCCGTGTCTGCGGAAGTAAAAGAAGGCGAAACTTATACAATTCCAAAGGGCTACCATAACGGTTCTGGTACTGTTAGCGGTGTTGCTGGTGGCGGAAACTATAAATTGCAATCTAAGACTATTCAACCCACAAAGCAACAGCAAAACATTACACCCGATAGTGGATATTATGGTCTGTCAGACGTAACCATCGAAGCAATCCCTGTTTCATATCAGGATGTTTCTTCTGTTACCGCTACTGCGCCCGATGTTCTGACGGGTAAGACTATTGTTAGTTCTACAGGAGTTGTTACGGCCGGTACAATGAAGAATAATGGTGCGGTGTCAAAAAAACTGGACACTACAACCACTTCTTATACCATTCCTGTTGGCTATCATAATGGTTCTGGCTCTGTTTCTATTGATACAGAAGAGAAGAGCGCAACTCCAACTACATCTGTGCAGGAGATTGGACCTACTGCTGGCAAGGTCTTGTCCAAGGTAACGATTGGGGCAATTCCTGCACAGTTTGCCAACACAAGTGATGCAACTGTTGTTGCTGAAAATTTGCTTGATGGTGTAATTGCATATGGTTGTGTTGAGGAGGGCGACGAAGAGAAGGTCAAGAGGGCTGTCAAAGTTGAGGGTACGATGCCCAATAACGGTAGCGTTAAGCAGACGCTGAATACTACCACAACCTCTTATACGATTCCTAAGGGATATCACGATGGCACTGGTGCAGTTTCTATCACAACCGAGACTAAGACAGCTACGCCAACTAAATCTTCGCAGAGTATTACTCCTACAACTGGAAAAGTCCTGTCTAGTGTAACTGTTGCGGCCATTCCAGATGTTTATCAAGATGTGTCAGCCGTCACTGTTACCGCAGATAAAATGTTGGTTGGAAGCGTTGCTGTTGGAGCGGATGGTTCAACCATTGAAGGTTCAATGGTAAACAATGGGGCTATGAATAAGGAAATTGATGGTCTTACAACTTCTTCTGTTGCAATTCCCGCAGGTTATACTACTGGCGGAACTGTGTCTTTGACAAGTGATATCGAGGATGCATTAGCCGCCATCTAAGGAGGTCGGCTATTTTGTCTATTCAAACAGAAATAAATCGCATTAACGAATCAAAGGTTGATATTGCTCAGGCCGCTATAAACTTTGGTCTTGATGTGCCGGATGGTTCAAAAATAAATGATTATGCGGAAGCTATTTTGGCATATTCGCAGAAAAGCAACAAATATATTCACTCGTTTAGTGGTGCAACAACTGTGTCTATCCCAGCGTCAAATCACGGTCGAGTGCCACCAGTAATTGATGTTTATATACTGGTTGGGTCAACATATGTAAAAACAGTCGGTTATCCGACAGATGGTTACAAGGTGGCTGTCGATTCTTCCGGAAATATAACAATTACATTTAACGCCAAAACAAGTGGAAAGGTTATTATAATGTAAGGTGGTGAGCATATATGCCGAGTAGATATGACGAATATTTACAATTATTGAAAACTAATTTTACCCCAGCAATACGATTAGAGTGGTTGAATCCAGATGGAACGGCATATGGAGAGCTTACCAATCAATACGTTGATATGTCTGGAACCTTAACGATTGGAATGGAAAATGGTACAAGACGTACTGCAACAATTACGTTGGAAAATACAGATGGGGAGCTGGCTATTGAGGCCAGCTCCATCTGGTATGGAAAAATGGTAAAGTTGTGGATGGGGCTATACCTTTCTGACGGAACGCCGTACTATCTTCCACAGGGCGTATTTTATGTAACTGGCGTACAAGAGGTCAATTCTCCTGGACAAAGGACATTAGACTTGACATTGGTTGATAAATGGTGTATGCTAGATGGTACAATGTGGGGAAACTTGGAAGGCATTTATTTGTGTCCAGTCGGGTCTAACATTTATGAAGCAATCGAAGCACTTCTAAAAACGTCAAGATTTACAGGACAAGACGTTGTAACAAACAATGAACCGCTTGTAAATGCCGTTGATTGTATAAAGCCGATGTTTTCCTCATATTATGTTGATAAGACATATACAGACTCAACGCAAGACCCACCAGTTACCTATAAGTCCATTGAAACACCGTATGAAATTCGAGAGGAATATGGAAAGACATATGCAGATATTCTTCTTGAATTTGCAACTATGCTTGGTGCTTATATCTATTATGATGTAGATGGTCGTCTAACGATTGAGCCAACACAAGACGATATTTCCGATATGTCAAAGCCAACGCTATGGACATTTACACCAGACGAACAGGAGTTTATGTCTGAAACGTCTATGCACGATTTCACGACATTTTACAACGATATTATTGTCATTGGATATATTACGGATGGGTTGCAGGCAAAAGGAAGAGCGCAGAATGTGAATCCTTCTTCGCCAACGTCAATTCCTGTTATTGGAATTAAAACTTATCCACCCTATCAAGATACCGCCTACTACACCGATCAACAGTGTGAAGAGCTGGCAAGTTATTATCTCAAAAGACAGACAATTAAACAGAGAAGTGTTACTATTACTTCATCGCCTATGTATCATTTGAGAGAAAACAGGTTGGTTCAGTGTATCAGACCATATACGAGAGTAGAAGAACCGCTTTTGGTAAGTGGTATCAGTCTGCCAATCGGAACCAATGGTACAATGTCTATTACGGCAACATCTGTAAATGAATTCAACTTTGATTCTTCAATCAGAGAGACGTTTAATGTAACGGCAAATGAAACAATCCTCAAAGAGTGGGCATTTGACATTGATAAACCGTTTATTGATACTACTGGTGACACGGTAACTGTCTATTGTAGAAATGAAGATTGGGAATCTGGTGCAAAGACCTTGACATTTACTTCAACTAATGCTACAATAACAGCAGTAGGCGGAAGTACATCGGCTTCTCCGTCTATGACACCTGCTGGACATACTGGATATTTCCAAGTTCAGCTTACAAACATTACTGGGCCAGTTGTTATGACAGTAACTAATATATAAAGGAGTGGTAAAGTGAAAGATCAGGGAGCTATGGAATTTATCAATCAGGTAAAAGACATGGCAAAAGAGGAGATGAAACAAAGTTCTACCGGATATATTAAAGTTGTTCCTGCTAGAGTTGTTGGAATAAGCGGAGACAATGCAGTAGTTCGGCTCTCATATGCACCAGCAGATGGTAGCGCAGATTTTACCATTCCAATTATCACAAGGCAGACGATCTCTGTGAACGATGCGGTAAATGTGGCATATTGGGGAAATCTATCAACTGGTATTGTATTATCGAAGGGGTGAAATTATGTATAGAATTATTAAGCCAAAGAAGTTTCAGCTTTATGTAACATCTAAAAATAATAAGATGCGTGCAAGTCAAGTTCGTGCAGAAACTGGCGCAGACATTGTTATCAATGCCTCTTTGTTTGATTCTGACAAGTGGACTGCTCTTTGTGATGTGAAGGTAGATGGAAAAATTCTTTCTAATGACAAGTACAATTATTGGGGCTATGGTTGGAATGCGAACGACAATCGTATGCACATGGTAAACGACATTAACATGTATGCCAACTATGTAACATGTGCCGCCCTTATCAAAGACGGTCAAAATGTAAAGATTACCGCTGATGCCGCAGTCCGCAGAGCCGCAGGAAGAACTGCGATTGGTTTCCGCGAAGATGGCATGATGGTTGTGTTTTGCACCAAAGAGGGCGAAAACAACATGTCTCTGGAAACCCTGAGATCAAAGTTCTATGATTTTGGATGCGTAGATGCTCTTGCTCTTGATGGTGGCGGAAGTTCTCAGCTCAGTCAAGAGGGAAGCGAGTATGTATATTCTTCTCGCTATTGCCACAACTATATCTGCATTTGGATTGATAAAGAGGAAACAAATCCTGGAAACGTTGAGACTCCAAATGAATCCAATGAGAATCCATATAGAGAACCAGCCAGAAATCTCAGCAACGGATGTTCTGGCGAAGATGTGAAGTGGTTACAGTATGAACTAAACAGGAAAATCAAACAGGAGGTTGATGGTATATTTGGAACGAATACCAAAGAGACCGTAAAGCTGTTTCAACGCCTGAATGGTTTGTCTGTTGATGGGATTGCTGGACCCAATACGATTTCTTTGTTGAAATGAGGTGTTTGTATGACTGATAAGGAAAAGATTGCAAAAGTAATGGAACTGGCGTTCTCCTATGTTGGAACGAAAGAGGAACCGCCTAACAGTAATAATGTGTGCTTCAACACACGGTATTATGGCAGAGAAGTTTCTGGTAGTAACTACCCGTGGTGTATGGCTTTCCTGTGGAGTCTGTTTGACGAAGCAGGTTTGTCAAAGGAGTTTGGAAAGAAAACTGCCTCTTGTACTACGTTTAGAGATTCTAATAAAGACAAGATTATTACCAAGGGCTTTAAGCGTGGCGATATTATTCTGTATAATTTCAACAGCAAGAGTATTGACCCGTTTACGTCTACTTGCTATCACTGTGGTATCTGTGTGTCTACTACCTCTACCACAATTACGACCATCGAGGGTAACACTTCTGTGGAGTCCAATGACAATGGCGGTAGTGTCATGAAGCGTATTCGTATGCGTGATTGGGTTGTATGCGGAGTTCGTTTGATTGGAGAGATGAATCCTGTGAAGTATCAGAGTGCAACGCTTCCTATTTTGAAGAACGGTCACACTATGCAGGCTGTTAAGGCTTTGCAGGGTGCTTTGAACGCTATTGGCTATGAATGTGGAGATTGTGATGGTATCTATGGTACGAAAACCGAGGCCGCTGTAAGAAAGCTCCAAGGTGACACCGGAATCTATATTGATGGCGAGTGTGGTAAGGACACCTATGGCAAAATCTTTAAAGATTGCTAAAACACTGTTTGACCACTTGACAAGGGGTTAAAAATGTGGTATACTCCTAATAGTAGGAGGTCGATATGTATATTATAAGCATTTATGACGGCTACCCAGATGGGGATAGATACTCCTCTGTTCCTAAGATCACAAAGAAAGATGCTGTTCAGTATGTGGTAGATGCAATGCAGACAAAGTACCGTTCTACGGACAATGTTGATAAGCGCATTGAAATCAGAAATTTGATAGAGCATGTCAGCAACGGAGATATGTCTATGATTTCTGACAAAGAACATACGATTGCATATGATATTGTGACAAGAGATGAATGGGAAGCCAACAAGAAAAGAGAAATTGACAAAACAAAGCAAGAAATTGAACGTCTGCAAAAGTTTATTGCAGAGAAAAAGTCTGAATTGGCTCGACTTGAAACGGTGGGGCATCTGTAATGGATGCCCCATTTTTAGCCAAAATTAAAAGTTTACAAAACGTTCATATTTGGCCTTGACAACGGCGTTTGAATGTTGTAAAATAAGAAAACGGAGGATAAAAAGATGAAAGTAACACTATATGGTAAAAATGGATGCCCTCGCTGTTTCTATTGTGAGACTAAGATGAAACAAATGGGCGATATTGAACTTGAAGTAATTCAAGATGAAGATGCGGCAATTAAGCTCGTTGAAGAAAATAATCTACTGGGCGAATTTCCTATCCTGATTACAGATGATGGGATTTTTCAATCATCCGATGCAGTAGATTGGGTGAAAAATAGGTAAGGGGAAGATTGGATTGCAAATTACTTTAAGGCTAGATAAAGATTTTGAAAATTTTCTTGATGATTTAAAGCATAAGTACGGAGAGGCGTTTGAATATATCAACGGACTTCATTCAAGCCAGCTCGATTTTTCTGAATTTATTGATAATTTTGTTGACAAAGATACTCTTGCAGATGCATCTATTGACCCTAATGCAAATGCGAATCATAAAGATATTCGCAGCTTTATGACGGAAAAAGGAAAAAGCGAGGACAAGCTATTTGGGCTTAATAAGATTTTTATGACCATTAAGAAGCAATGGGGATTGAAAACGGCAAGAGAATGGCTTGAACAAGAATTTAATAAGGGGTTTTATTTAAATGATTCTGCAACTTCTAGTTATTTTGGATATTGCTGGGCCAATGATTTGACTAGGCTTGCCAAAGAAGGTCTTTTCTTTCTCGATAGATATAATAATCAGCCGCCTAAACATATGACAACATACTTCGATTCAGTCATTGAATTTTCAAGTTTCTTAGGAAATCGGCAGTCTGGAGCTGTTGGTTTGCCAAATGTTCTTATTTGGGCTTGGTATTTTTGGCAAAATGATGTTAAAAATGGATATTATATGAAAGACCCAGATTATTATGCAAGACAAAATTTCCAAAAATTTATTTATAGACTCAATCAGCCATTTTTGAGAATTGACCAATGTGCGTTTACTAATGTCTCTATTTTCGATAGACCATACCTAGAGTCATTGTTTGGAACCGTTCAATTTCCTGATGGTGAATTTGCAATGGATCATATTGAAGAGCTTATTGAATTCCAAAAGATGTTTATGGAGGTTGTAAGCGAAACACGTGAGACAAACATGTTTACATTTCCAGTTCTTACATTTTCGCTTCTGTATAAGGATGGAAAATTCCAAGATGAAGAGTTTGCTCGTTGGGCATCAAAACATAATATAAGATGGTCAGATAGTAATTTCTTTGTAAGCGATAATGTGGGAGTTCTTAGTAATTGTCCTGTCGCTGGTTCTACAAAAATTCTTTATTGGTCTGAAAGAATTGGGAAATGGTGTTCTGCACCAATAAAAGAAGTCTATTCAAATATGTTGAGGGATGGCAGAGACAGTATTATCGTTCTTAGCAATGGAAAAGAAATTCGTTGTAAAATTAACAAGTTTATGGATAAACCAAAGTATAGAATAAAACTTGTTAATGGGGCAGAAATTGTAACAACTGAAAATCATTTGAATAAAACTCTTAAAGATGAATATATACCGAGTAAAGAACTAACAACAGAGGACTATCTTCCGTTTTCTATGACTGTATATGAAAAAACCAAAAATATGACATATGAAGATGGAAGAGTGATCGGCATGTTTCTTGGCGACGGAAGTTTTAATGGTGAAACCGGTGTTTGTTTTAGTCTTAATTATGAGACAAAGATGGATGCTGTTGAGTTTGTCAGAGACTATTGCACAAAACATTTTAATGCTCGTATAAGAGAAGAAAAATGTGTAAGTGAAATCTCTGGAAAAGAGTCATGTGTAAACGTATATGTAATTTCTAAATATCTTGTTGGGCTCATAAGACAGTTTGTTTATGGAAATAATGCGCTTGACAAAAGAATAAATTTGGATGCGCTTAGCTGTTCTATTGAGTTTAGACAGGGAATTCTTGATGGGCTGTATGAAACAGATGGTGGAAATTCAAATAGAATTTATACGTCATCATCAAAACTTCGAGATACGCTTGTTACAATGCTTTCAACAATGGGAATGTGTGCAACAATAAGTGAAGATAATAGAGAAGGTAGACTTGGAGAAAATACAAATTATACTATAAGATTTTATACCCCATCCGGAAGAACCTCATATAAGGACTTTTATGTTATTAAAGATAATATGATGTGGTTTAGAATTAAAGATATTCAAGAAGTAAATAACATGGATAACAGTTATTGTCTTGAGGTTATTGATGACGTAGAGCCTATCTTTATGTTAGCAAATGGTATTCATACGCATAATTGTCGTTTGCTTAGTGATACAAGCAAACTAAATGCGTTTATTAACTCTATTGGTGGGACCGCACTTTCGGTTGGGTCTTGTCGTGTTAGTACAATCAATTTGGCTAGAATTGCATATGAAAGTAATTTCGACAAGGATAAATATATTGAAATTCTCAAAGAGCGTGTTTTGCTTGATTGTAAGGCTTTGTCGTCTATGCGCCATATTATCAAGAGAAATATTGAAAAGGGCTTACTCCCCAATTATCAAGATGGTGCAGTTGAGCTAGACAAACAATTTTGTACTATTGGCGGAATTGGAATTTATGAAGTAATGGATATGTTTGGACTTATTAACGAGGATGAATTTGGCAATAAGTCTTATTCTGATGAAGCTATTGAGTTTACAATAAAAATTCTTGATACGATGAATGATGTTAAGGATAATTTCAAGTGTGACTTTACATTTAACATTGAGATGATACCTGCCGAGAATTGTGCAGGAGTTATGTGTACGGCTAACAATCTTTTATATGAAGATAATAAATACTCAATCTTGTCGAATCAATGGCTACCATTAACAGAAAAATGCACAATCCAAGAAAAGTGCAAACTTGGTTCTTTGTTTGATAAAAAGTGTGGTGGTGGGTGTATTGCCCACATTGATATTGAAAATAGGTTTCCGAATGAAGAAACTGCGTGGGACGTGTTGAATTATGTTGCGTCTATGGGTGTGATTTATTTTGCATTTACAACAAAAATTTCTGTTTGCGAGCATAAACATGCTTTTATTGGTTCAAAGACGTGTCCGATATGCGGTGAGCCCATTGCAGATACTTATGCGAGAGTGGTAGGGTAAACGGTGTATATTGCCCAATTTTGTAGTAATACATTAACGCCACTATAAATAAGAAATTGCGAATAAACGGGGAAATCCTTAGAGCCTTTACTACTAAGCAGTAAAATCTGTGGTGCTTCTAATCAAAGCAGGATAGTAATAATGTAAAGGATTGGGTAATCCGTTGGCATAGTCTTTTTGATGATGGCCTCAACGACTACCAAGCAACAGCCCGTATGGGTTGATGGTATAGTCTAATCCGAAAGGAATGGAGATATAATTCTTATGCGATCAGAAAAATATGTTGGGCAGATATTTGGAACAAGGAAAGTAATAAGCAATAAATGCACAAGCGAGGATTTTGAAAGGGCTGGAATGGAAGTCCCAAAAAATGATATTTACAAGTATGTTCTTGCAGAGTGTTTATGTTGCGGTTCTATAAAACCAGTTCTTATAGAAAGAATTAAAAAGCATCCACCAAAAAGATGTGCAATTTGTTCCAATATAACCAACAAAACAAAGATAAAGTCGATAACAAATCAATTTATCCAATACGAAGAATATTCTGTTATAAACATATTATACAACGGTGAAGTTATAAATGCTATCATAGACAATGATGATTTTGAGCGTTGTCAACAAAGAAGTTGGAGAATTTCAAAAAAGAGAAATAAATTATATGTTATATCTGGTTCAAAATCAAAAAATGATATGATTTATTTGCATCAATTTATAATTGGGAAAGCTCCGGACGGATATGCGTGTGACCATATTGATGGAAATTCTCTAAATAACAGAAGAAATAATTTAAGGTTTATAACAATATCTGAAAATGCAAGACGAGTTTCTGTGAGAATAGACTCACAAATTGGTATAAGAGGTATTACATACAATAAAAAAGAAAAAAGATATGTGGTTGATTTTGTATTTGATAAAAAAAGATTTTATTCAAAACACTGGAAAACAATAGAGGAAGCCGTTTGGTGTAGATATTGCTATGAAAATTATTTTGGACTAGATACGCTTACAAGAAACCCGCTGTTTGAAAAATACAATACATTAAAAGACGATGAAAAAGAGGAAGTTAAGAATTATGTCTTTGAAAATATCGGGAAACCGACGGTATAAATGTTTACACACCAGTTAGCAGTTATCAAAAAATTCGCAAGAAGGAATTTGATAATCGCAAGTGGTACAACGTTCTTACAAAACCAGAGGTAATGTAATGAATATAAAGGGTCTAGTGGAAGAGGATTTTGTAAATTACAAAAAACCTTGTATGTTTATCTCTACGTCCATATGTGATTGGAAGTGCTGTAAGGATGGAAACTTTGACAAGAACGTTTGTCAGAACTTTGGAATGTCAGATAGAAAAACGATCAGTATTTGTGACCAAACAATATACGAACATTATATTTTTAATCCAATAACAAAGGCGATTGTCCTTGGCGGATTAGAGCCGGTTCTTCAATTTGATGAAGTTTTTGATCTTATTAAATATTTTCGCACACACGGGTGCGAGGATGATTTTGTAATATATACCGGCTATAAGAAAAACGAGATATATTATGAAATTGACCAGCTTAAACAATTTAAAAACATCATTGTCAAGTTTGGTCGTTATGTTCCAGGCCAAGAAAAACACTTTGACCCTGTTCTTGGTGTAGAACTTGCATCTAACAACCAATATGCAGAAAGGATTTCTTAACATGATTGAACAATATATATCCGAACTGCAAGAGTTTGGTGAAAATGCGCCACATATAGAAGATATTCGGAAAGATCATCCATATCTTCTTGGCTATTTGAAAGTACAAGACAAGATGGATTTTACAGACGATATTGGGTTGATTGAACTGGTTGGAAAACAACTGGTTCAAGACCCACATTGTCCGTGTTCTATTATCAAATCAGAGAAATCCGTCTGCCCCTGTCTTGCTTGTAGAACTGTACAGCATTGTCACTGTGGAATGTTTGTGAAGAAAGTTCCAGTTGTTGGTGAATTGCAGTACGCCTAAACAGTAAATTTTCAAAAACGGTGTTTAGGGGTATTGACAAGACACAGAATATATGCTATAATATAATCAGATCAAGCGAAAGGAGTTCAATAAGTTGAAATTTGAAAAGGTTTCACAGAAGCAATACGAAGCTGATGCAAAAAATCTTGGTCATGACGGAGATTATTGGGCAGAATACGATAATCTGAAAACCCCAGAGAGAGGAACAAGACACAGCGCATGTTATGATTTCTATGCGCCATATGGAATCAAACTGAATCCTGGCGAAGAGGTCAAGTTTCCCTCTGGTATTCGTGCGGCTGATATGCCAATCGACTCCGTTCTTCTGATTTTTCCACGCAGTAGCACTGGAATTAAGAAGAATCTGATGCTGAATAATACGGTAGGTGTCATTGACTCCGACTACCAGTATGCAGAGAATGAAGGGCATATTATGTTTGCTGTGCGAAACTATGGAGATCATGTTCAAGAAATTGCGGCAGGAGAAAGATTTGCGCAGGGTGTATTTGTCAAGTATCTGATTACAGATGATGATAATGCGACTGCAAAAAGAAGTGGTGGAATTGGTTCTACCGGAAAGTAAAAAAGGAGAATGTTTATATGAATGACGTGGATAAGGTAACAAATAAGGTAAAGAATAGAATGATTGACATGGAACTGACCTATAAGTGTCAAGACTGTGGCAAGGAAGAAAAGATTTACCTGAAAGAAATTTTCAAGATTGACGACATGGGATTACGTATCAGTCGTCGTTGCAAGGAATGTAGAGAAAAGAAAAAGGGAAATTTTGAAAAGAAGGACTAATTATGGCAGACGAAAAGAACTATTTTAAAGAACTACTCGACATTGATGTAAGCCCATATATAGAAAAGAAAAATGGTCTTGACTATATTTCATGGGCAAGATCATGGAGCGAGGTTAAAAAGCGTTATCCAGACTCAACTTATACGATTTATGAAAACAAAGATGGTCTGAACTATTTCACAGATGGTAAAACTTGTTGGGTAAAGACCGGCGCAACTGTCAATGGAATTGAACATATTGAATATCTTCCAGTTATGGACTATCGCAACAAGAGTATTCCTGTAAATACAGTAACTTCTTTCGATATTAACAAAGCGATTCAGCGTTCTCTGACAAAAGCACTTGCACGTCATGGTCTCGGAATTTCTTTGTATTATTCCGATATTGCTGTTGATGATGCGCCAGAAGAGGAAAAGTGTGAGTCTTGTGGAAAGCCGATTGTGTCAGAACATGGAATTCCTGTTGAAAAGCTGATTGCAGGGTCTGTAAAAACCTATGGCAAGAAGCTGTGCTATCAGTGTGCTATGAAAGCCAAATCAGATATGAAGAAAGACGGTGAAAAAGAATGATTTTTGCAACATCAAATAGTTTTTGTAAGATTTGGAAGATTGAACAGAGGGATAAGGATTGTCTTGTTCAGTTTTCTACCTCTCGAAAGGATCGCCGTACTGAGGAATATCTGAACTCTAATTGGAACTTTGTTGTATTTGTCAGTAAGGCAAATGATAAAGTTCGCAATATGGAAAAGGGCGACAGGATTACGAACCTTAGCTTTGGTCTTTCTTGGGAACCATATGAAAAAGATGGCGAAAAGATTTATGCAAAATCGCCACGAATGGTTGTGTTTGACTTTGATAAGGTAGATGCGCCAAAGAAGCTGGACAACGAAGCTCTGGAAGATTTTGGTCTTTCAGAAGATGAACTGCCTTTCTAAGAACCTCTAAAGGGGAACATATTACGTGTTCCCCTTTTTTTTAGCCAACTAAAGAGGAGGTGAAAGATTGGCAAAGCTGGAAGATTTGGCAGATGTAAGAAGTGAATCTGGAATCGTTGCGACCTTAATCTGTATGCCAGAGATGTTGAATTTCAGTGAAACACTGACAGGAAAAGAGTTTACAGATGTTTTAAATGGTGTCTTATATGATACCATCAAAGATTTGTACGAAAATGATGTTGTGCAGATAGACGCTTTTAACATTGTTGCGTCTATTGGTGCAAATGAAAGCAGAAAGAAGAAACTGGGCGGTGAACCGTCCATAGAAATTATATCAGAGATTGTAGAAAATGCAAAATACATTGCACGTGGAACGTCAGAGGAATATATACTTCTAGTGTCTAATGTGATGGGTTTAGCCTATCGTCGTGCTTTATATAAAGATTTAAACTCTGCACAGGCAAAAGTATTAAAAACGACAGATATTACACAGCTTCAAAAAGATGTGTATGATTGTATAGATAGAGATACAGATAAATATATTGTTGGTGGTGAAGTTCCAAGTCTTGGGTCACAGATTGATAAGATTTGGGATGAAATTGAAGAAAAGCAAGCGGCGGGTGGCGGATATAAGGTAAAGTGTGTTCCAGAGCTGAACTCTTACTTTACCATAGAGAAACAGGAACTTGTCTTGTTTATGGGAAGAATGAAACAGGGAAAGTCTATGTTTTCTATGAATGTTGCCATGGATGTGATAGAACAGGGCGGAAAGGTTTTATATTTAGACACAGAGCTTTCTGACACTTTGTTCACAAGACGCTTATTGTCCTATCTGTCTGGTGTAGAGGCTGATGTTATCAAATGTGGTAAATATGAGGGAAATGATAGGGAACTTGTTGAAACCGCAAAAGATGCCTTGAGAAAGTTGCCTCTGTATCATTTATATATTCCAAGCTATACGTCAGATTCTTTGTATGGAACCATTAAGACCATGCAAAAGAAGTGTGGTATAGATACTGTTGTATTTGACTATATTAAACCATCAGAGGGTCATAGCGATGCATATTCAACCTATGCTTCTTTGGGAGACTTAACAAATCTCCTGAAGAATAAGGTTGCAGGCGATATGAAACTCCATGTAATTGCAGTTTGTCAAGCGTCAAGATCAGGTCAAGTTGCGGACTCAATCCGAATTGCACAATATTGTAGCTGTTTGATGTACCTAGAAAGAAAGACACTAGATGAAATTCGTTCAGATGGTTTTGATTGTGGAAATTATAAATTCAGGGTTATGTTGAATCGCCTTGGTGCGCAGATGGATGAAACTGAATATATTTCTGCAAAGTTTCTTGGTCAAATATGCAAATTTATGCCAAGTAAACAAAAGAACAATGATGAAATTTTCGATTAAGGAGAACAATTATGGATTTTTCTCAGGAAGTTGCAAAGGTTTATAATAGGATTACAGACGGTGCGTTTTCTGATATGGAAACGCCAGCAGAGGATATTCTGGACGAATTTGAATTCTGTTATGGCCGTCTTGCAAAAGATGCGGCTGATTTGGAAGATAAGCTGGATGAACTGTTTAAGGATTGTCAGACAGTAGACGATTGTAAAGAGGCGCTTGGCGATTATTTCGGTTGGGACACATATTGATGTAAATTGAAAGGACGGTGTTCTTTCGTGGATTATACGGATATGAAGAAAGCTATCAATATCGTTGAATATATTGGACGATATACAGAGCTGAAACAAATTCCTGGCGGGGAGTTTGTTGGATTATGTCCGTTACACCATGAGAAAACACCGTCCTTTTTTATCAACGAAGAAAAACAGCAGTTCTGCTGTATGGGATGTAATGTTGGCGGGGATATTCTGACATTCATACAGGCATATTATCATGTTCCATTTGAAGAAGCGGTTGAAATTCTTTCTTATGAAACAGGAAAATCACCAAATGTGTCAAAGCACATATTAGAGGAGATTAAAAAATTCAAAAAGAAGGATGAACCGTTTGTGCAAAGAATTTATCTGATGGACGACTGTATGAATGAATATCCAGAATCCCACCACATCAATGAATGGATGGCAGAGGGTATCTCAGAGGAAGTATTGACAAGATATAATGTCCGATACAACAAAGAGAAAACAAAAATCATGTTTCCAATATGGGATATTTATGGAAAGATTGTTGCAATCAAGTATAGAAATCTTGTTGATCTTCCAAAGTATAAACACGTCAACAAAGTTGGTGTCAAAGACTATTTATACAATATGAACTTTGCAATCAACAGCATTATAGAAGAAGATGAATGTATCATCTTTGAAAGCGAAAAGTCTGTGTTAAAGGCGGAAACGTGGAATATACATAACACGGTTGCTGTTGGAAGTCATGGACTCAAAGACGAGATACCCTCTCTTATCAAATTACAATTTACTAATCTTGTTTTGGCATACGATGAAGATATTAAGCCAAAAGAGATCAGAAAACAAGTTGAAAGGCTGAAACACTATAAAAATATCTATGTTATACCTATGGACAATTTTTCTGCCAAGGAAGCACCGGTAGATCAGGGATTTACGGCTTGGCGTGAAGCATATGAAAATAAGAAAAGGGTGATATATTGATTCTGACAAATCATTTGAATTTGCCAGAACAAATTGTGAACGCCGTTAAAAAAGATGATTATAATAACAATGGTACTTATTCAGCAACCACGCTGTTGAAAGACCCAAAAGAGATTATACTATTTAATAGACACAAGGATGAAATTACAGAAGATGTTTCAGAACATGTATATTCACTGTTGGGAACATCTGTACACTATATATTGGAAAAGGCAGAAGAAGGAGAAAACCAGTTTAAAGAAGAAAGACTATATTATAAGTTTGGTGATGACACAATTTCTGGAAAATTTGACTTCTATGATATGGAAGAGGAAATGCTTGGTGACTATAAGGTAACAACCGTCTACAAGTATCTGTTAGGTGACAATGAACATTATAGATTCCAATTATTAACGTATGCGTACCTGTTGCGCAAGAACGGTTTTCCATGTAAAGGTGGAAGAATCTATCAAATCTTTCGTGATTGGCAGAGAAGCAAAGCAAAATTTGACAAGTCATATCCACAAAAGCCAGTAAATGTCATTACTTTTCGGTTTTATGACAAGGATTTTGCATATATAGAGAATGAAATTCAACAACGCCTTGCAAATATACACAAGTATGAAGATTTTGCAGATGATGAAATTCCCATTTGCAGCAAAGAAAACAGATGGGCAACTGATGATAAATTTGCTGTTATGAAAAAAGGCAGAAAGTCCGCTATGCGTGTTCTCAACAGTAAAGAAGAAGCGGAAGAGTGGATGAAAAACAATGGTGGCGAGTTTATTCAAGAGCGTCCAGCAGAAAGTAGAAAATGTGTAGATTATTGCAGTTGTTGTGAATTTTGCAACTTTTGGAGAGAGAACTATGGACAAGGATAGTTTTTGGTTTTACAATGCAGTCATTCGGTCTGTTGCAAAGCAAGCTAACATACCAATAGCAGAAGCGGCGCAGATGGTCAAGAGAAGTTTTCTAAAGAGAATGATATTTAAGAGTCCGTCGATTGTCAAAGAACCAGTAGATAGATGGGCTGCTGAAATCATCTATTTAAAATCGGAAAAAATTCTGTAAATTTTTCTTGACAAAACAATAACCCGTATGCTATACTAGAAATATGAAAGGTGTGGTCGTTGATGATCGACTGTCAACCAAGATACGATATCATATGGTCAGAATATAATGGCTATGAATATAAACAACTGACAAGTATTGTTGTCGAAATTCCAGATATTGATATAGACAGCTACTTTGTTGAAAGGGTAGAAATGGAGTGATGCCAAATGATCTGGTATCATCTTCATAGCGATATAAGCAACTGTGTTACCAATATTGATTCTATTACAAAGTTTGGACAATATGTCCAATATGCAAAAGAACTCGGTATGAAAGCCATGGCATTTACAGAACATGGCAGTTGTATGGAGTGGTATCATAAGAAACAAGCCATAGAAGCCGCTGGGATGCTGTATATTCATGGTGAAGAGTTTTATGTAACAGAGTCATTAGATGATAAGATTCGTGACAACTACCACTTAATTCTCTTGGCGAAAAATCAAGACGGTTTTCGTGAGATCAATAAACTTGTTACAAAATCGTTTAACAGGCAAGATAATTCATTTTATTATGTTCCACGCATTACAATGGAAGATGTTTTTCATACGTCTGATAATATCATTATTACTACCGCCTGTTTGGGTGGCCCATTGTACAAGGGAACAGATGAGGTCAAAAGTCGTTTTATAGATTTTCTGTCCACTCATAAAGATCGCTGTTTCTTAGAGATTCAGCATCATAATGTAGATGAACAGAAGGAATATAACAAGTATCTGGTTGATCTTGGAAAGACATATGGGCTTCGTTTGATTGCAGGCACAGATACGCACGCATTAAATAAGGAACATTTATCTGGCCGAAAGAAGCTACAAGAGGCAAAAGGCGTTAGATTTGCCAATGAGGATAACTGGGATTTAGTTGCAAAAAGCTATGAAGAGCTTTGTGAGGCATATCAACTACAAAATGCTATTCCAGAAAAGGATTGGCATACTGCAATAGAGAATACAGATTTGTTGTCTGAAATGGTAGAACCATTTCAGGTATCAACAGACTATAAATATCCAAAGCTTTATGAAAACGGGGAAGATATTCTAAAAAAGAAAATCAACGAGGGATTTGTAGAGCGTGGAATTGTAAGTTTACCCAACAGGAAAGAGTATATAGATAGAATCCATCATGAAATGGAGGCAATCGAGCACAATAAAGCGAGCGATTTCCTCTTGTTGGAAGAGGACTATAAAAAAGCTATGCGTCAAAAGGGAATTGGATGTGGTCCAAGCCGTGGCTCTGTTTCCGGTTCTTTAATATGTTATTTGCTTCATATTACTGATGTGGATAGTGTAAAATATAACCTGAATTTTGATCGTTTTATGAACACAGAAAGAGTTTCGCTCGCAGACGTGGACAGCGATTGGTCTCCAGACGAGAGAGATCAGGTTATCAAATATCTATATACAAAAGAAGGATTATATTGCGCCGATATTGTAACATTTAACACGATTAAGTTAAAAGGCGCATTTACAGATATTGCTAGAGCATATGGACTGGACTTAAAAGAGGTCCGTGATGTAACTAGCAATCTTGAAGGAAACGAAGAAAAGTTCCGCAAGAAATACGCAGAAATATTCAAATATGTCGATCTTGTTGATGGCGTTATTGTATCTATGGGAAATCACCCATCAGCATGTATTGTATCGCCATTTCCATTAGATGATGAAGTTGGCTTAGTTTCTACATCTACCGATGAATATAGAATCAGCCAGCTCAATATGAAAGAAATTGATTCGCTGAATTTTGTTAAATTAGATGTTCTCAGGTAAATGGTCTTGCCTGAAAAGGGGTAATATGCTGGGAAAGGCTAAAACTTGTATGCACCTTATGTTGTTTGTATAAACATAAGTCGAAACAGTTACAAGATGTTACAATGTCTAATCAGCAGGCACGATAAGTTCCGCCTCAACGAGCGTGGGAATATCCCAATATATAGGAAGTAATGACTATATATCTCCCCCTTGAAAAAGGTGCGCTCTGAACTATTGTAGAAATACAATGACTGTGGCAGAAATGACCACAGTGCCATTTATGGCATAACAAGTTTGTAGAAAACGTTGGCATCATAAACAAAACTTGCGATTTAGTTGGAATTCCGAGATTAACTCCGGATAATATGGATTTTGACGACGAAAAAGTTTGGCAAAGCATTAGAGATGATACTGTGGGCATCTTCCAATGGGAGAGCAACAGCGCATCGCAGTATTTGAAGAATCTGTTTTCCAGCGAAACAATTCACAGAATTAGAAAGATCAATCCAAACTTTTCATATTTGAATTTACTTGCGGTTGGAAATGGTGCAATTAGACCGGCCGGTGAATCATATCGTGATAGACTTGCGGTTGGCGAGTTTAACGACAATGGGCACCCAGCATTGAATGATCTGCTGAAGAACACTAACGGATTCTTGGTATATCAAGAGCAGATTATAGCGTTTTTGCATCAATTTTGTGGATATTCTATGGGACAGGCGGATATTGTACGCCGTCACTTTTCAAAGAAAACTGGAACAGAGGATGACATTCCAAAAATCAAAGATGGTTTTATCAAGGCCATGAATGAGAAATATGGAACGACAAAAGAAGAAGCTGAACATCTTGTTGAAAAGTTTCTTCGTGTTATTGAAGATGCTTCTGATTATTTGTTTTCAGAAAATCACGCTTTACCTTATTCTATGATAGGATATGCGTGTGCATGGTTGCGATACTACTATCCTCTTGAATTCTGTGCAACCTATATGAACACCTATTACGACAATGAAGAAAAACTGAACAAGATATTGTCGTATATGAACAAACACGGAATCAAACTGGAACCGCCAAAGTTCAGAAAATCTATTGGAAAATACACATATGACAAGGAAACGAACATCATCTATAAGGGGATGCACTCTATCAAGTTCATTTCAGAAGATTGTGCAAATCAGCTATATGAACTTAGATCATTGGCGTTTCCAACGTTTACAGAATTTCTTGTCTATGTGGCCGAAAACACAAATGTGAATATTCGTCAGATTCGTGTTCTTGCAACAATAGATTTTTTTGAAGAATTTGGCAAAAATGCCAAACTTTTGGCTGTGATTGAAAAGTTTTCTGACCGATATTCTAAACAGCATACGGATAAGACAAAGGTAAAGAGAATTGCAGAGCTTATAGAGTTTGAAGAACTACAAAAGGATAGAAGATTACCGCTTGCTGAACAGATAGAATTAGAGTTAGATTACATTGGGCATATCTCTATTAGGATCGAAAACATCCCAAAAAGATATTTATATGTGATAGACGTTGATACAAAGTATACACCAAGAGCAACTTTGTATTGTTTAAATACAGGAAAAACATTAGAAATGAAAGTTGATAAAAAGAAGTTTACAAAGAATAAGATCAAAAAAGGGGATGTGATATATTGTAAGAAATATATGAAGAAGGAGAACTGGTCTAAATCAGATACTGGATTTGTGCGAAATGGTACATTTAGTGATTATCTGATGGACTGGGATATTACGAATGGTATATTTGGGCAGTAAGAAACGTCTGGCAAAGGATATTGTTCCAATTTTACAGCAGGAAATTGAAAACAATCATATTGATACGTTTATAGATTGCTTTTGTGGAGGCTGTAATATTGTTGATAAGATACAGTGCAATATGAAAGTTGCATCCGATATTCACCATGGGCTGATAGAGCTGATGAAACATGTTCAAAATCATCCAGAGGACATTCCAGAAGATATCACAGAGGATGAATATAACTATGTTCGAGACCATAAGACAGAGCTTCCAGAGTGGTATGTTGCTCTCGTTGGTTTCAATGCGAGTTATGCTGGAAAATACTTTGGTGGTTTTGGAAGAGATAAAGATAACAGACGGAGACCAAGAGCACAATCTGTATTAGATACGCTCAGAAAACAAGATTTGTCTAATATTTGGTTTGTTTGCTGTGATTATAAAACATACTCAAATGTTGAAGATTGTCTGATTTATTGTGATCCACCATACAGAAAAACGACTGGCTACAAACATGGGATTGACCATGAAGATTTTTACAACTGGTGCAGAAAAGTTTCACAGAAAAACAAGGTATTTATTAGTGAAAGAGAAATGCCGGATGATTTTAAAATTGTTTGGGAAAAAGAATTCAAACAAAGAATTCCTCAAGATGGCGTTACGACAAGAGTTGAAAGATTGTTTACACTATGATACTTACAATACTTCTTATGATGCCTGCACTCTTTCTGATGGCAATCATTTTTCTATTGATTTACTTGTCAAATTGTATACCAAAGCATGAGATTGCACCAGAAGAAGAATATGAGAGAGCTCGGGCAATTCTTAAAGCAGAAGAACCAACAGAAGAAACACGAATTGAAAATAAAAAGAAGAGAGAACAACTGCTAAAAGATAGGGTACAAATTTAAGCATTAGGCGATTGCTTTCGATGTATTAAAAAAAAGTCTGCCTAGGGGCAACTAGGCAGACTTCTAATATTTGTGTTGTCAACATCAAGAAGTCCACCGCTTTCCATTTTATTGCCTTCTTTTTGCTGAAAAACTTTTGTTACTATCTTATAATACTTATATGGATGTGCGGCTTTGGCGGTGGGCTTCTTGATGTTGATAAAAAGGATGGGGCGGGCTATGTTTAATAATTACCTTTCTGTTGAGAGAATGATCGAATTAGAAGAAAAACTTGTTGGAGAAGAGTGTCAAAATACCAAAGAAATGAAGTATGTGTCTAGGGCCCATGCCATGCCATTTGCACAAATAAAAAGGGTGATTCAGAATTATAGCAACAGCACTTCTAAGGTAGATGAATTGGTGTTTATTCAGGATTTGTGCGAACGATATGACCAGAGCCGAAAATCTGTTTTAAGAAGAATTCGTGAAGTGAAGCGAATCGACAAATATAAAGAAAAACAAAAGAAAAAGATTGAATTTATAAAAAAGAACTTATTTGAAGATGAAGGGATAGAAATAGATGATGCAAACTGAGGTGTAATTAAAAAAAAGAGGTTTAGAATAATGTTTTTTGTTGGAATAAGTTTCTTTTTGGCGGCATTGAATATTTATTATAGAATAAAAGGAACTGGTAAGGCCGCACTGAATTTGGCTGTGGCAGTTTTTATGCTTGGATATGGTCTTATTGAAATCATATCTACACTATAAGGGAGAAATAACCAATGAAGATATACGGCTGTCAAGGACGAGATCGCAATTTCTTTGAGACTAATAAAATAAAAGACTATACAACAGATGATGTAGACTTTAGCAAATTAGGTGCAAAAAGCGGTTTTGATATGATTTCTGACCTGATAATTGCAACCGGAGAAGAGAACCCGCCAATGGTATTAACTCTTGTTGATGGAACAATTATAAGCGGATCATTTTATTCTTATGACGGCAAATATATTTCTCTTTTAGGATATTATTTGACCTCTGAAAACCGTATACAGTATAACGATTCTATCATTGTTGTTGGTCTAGAAAGAATTCTATATTTTGAGACAAAAAAAACAGTAAATTTTTCTTGACAAAACACTGTTTTGTATGCTATAATATAAGTATAGACAGGGACGGGGTGAATATTGTGTATCGGTATATTATAGATTACGATGCCAAGGAAAAAGAGGTCACAGTTGGAAGTATTGTTGCTACCAGCATTGGTAGTTTATACAAATACTGTGTTATCAAAGAGCGTGCGAACGGAAATGTGGATGTACAGTGTTTGTCCGATGGTGAAATATACAAAAATATACTAAAAACGGCATTTGGTGTCAAATTTTCCATGGGACAAGAAATGGAGTAATCTATGCCTATATATCAATTTTGTAACAACACATATGACAACGTGAAAGTCGGCGACATTGTTTCTGTAACTCACGACGAAGCATGTTTGGCAAGATATATCATTAAAAAGAAAAAGCGAACAAATAAATGTCTTGACGTACAAAATATTAAAACAGGAACTACATTCAAAGATGTTCATGCAAACACATTTTCTTATATTGTTATGTATGATGCAGAGATGGAGTGATAATATGCAATGGATGCGCTGTCCATGTGATAAAATTTACAAGATGGCAGATATTGGCGATTTTTTACAGCAATATATCCAGTCTGATGTTTTTTATAGAATCATTAAAAAGAACAGTGATCGTACATTTGATTTGATGGTTCTTATCAGAAGAGCAGACGGAGGTGTATATGAGGAACGCTGTATATATAACATAAGTTCATACCACTTTTCATTCATTGCTAAAAACAATATCAGCATGGAGTAGGATGGTAAAGATATGGGATGGGAAATGTATGACGGAATAGATATGTATCGTGTGGCAAACATTGGAGATTGCATTCGGTTTGATTACGGCTCAAGATCCGTATACGAGGTTATAGGAAAAAGTAATGGGGCACTCGATATTAAACATGTGCCAGATGGCAAGATTTATCGGCAAGTACAGCCTACATTTTTTACGCTAATTAGGCGAAGAGAGGTTGGTATGGAGTAATGGCCAGACCAAAGAAGGAAAAAGAGGTCGCATTTTGTCCAATTTGTGGAAAAGAAATGTCAGGTGGAGACCCAATTAAGCTGAATTTAGAGCAATTATCTGGCAGAGCAGGGTATCATTTTTCTTTTGAGACAAGAATGGAAATGTGTCCAGAGTGTTCGTCTAGTCTCATAACATATTTAGAGAGGTGGTTTAAGGCAAACGACAAGACGCACAAGTATAAGAAATTTGTCGCAAAGGGTTGATAATTGTGAAAAGTGGAATGTATAACCGAGAAATATTTTGGCCTGACGACTTAGAAGAAGCTGTTCAGGACTTTTTTAGCAGAAAAATGACCATTTGCAGAACGGAGCATTATGACCAAAGAGCGCAGGAATATGGGGTCAATAAGGGCGCATATAGGACGGCTTTGAGCGGAAAGGTTATTGAAGTTACGGTTTCTGGTGGATGTATTGTAAAAGCTGTTACAAGAGTTTCTAATAGAAAGAAAGAGGGTCAAGATATGATTTTTCCAATTTCTTTTTGTTGGGACCCATATCTGGAAACTTTTGTGGCGATTGTAAAAACAGTATGGGAGAATAATAGTGAGGATCATCATCCAACAAAAGACATAAAAAAGTATGTTCAATCCTAAAAAAAACAGCAAATTTTTCTTAACAAAACACTGTTTTATGTGCTATAATAGAAATATAGAAAGGGCGGTGAAAAGATGTTCGATTTAGATGACATGATCTTTGCGGAAGATTACAAGATACATAGTACGAAGAGGGGTTAATATTGTGAAGCGTTCTGAAAAACTTTCTGAATTTCTCAACTTTATCTGTCAAGTAAAGCCTGAATATGATTATTATTTAGATGTACAGGCGGATGCGGAGGCAAAAATTCTTGATCTTCTTCATGAGATTGAACTTGTTCCACATAATGCCTTCGATATGGTAAAAATCTATAAGCAGTTGCGGGAATCCAGAAAGCAAAGACGCTTGGCAAAAGACTCTATTCGGGAGCTAACTCCGCTTGTAACATGGGTGGAGGACAATAAGAAAGAAATCGAGGCCCTCAAAAGAACGCTTGGCGACGTGCGTAAGGTGGAGAAAATGGAAGATGGGCGGATATACCTATACCGCACTGAAATCGTTGCAGAGACGCTTAAAAAGAACGATAGGGCATAGTTTTGGACGCTTAGCCGAATTGGTCAAGGCAACCAGCTCATAACTGGTAGAATACGGGTTCGAGTCCCCTAGCGTCCACCATAAAAACTATAAGAGGGAGGTTATAATATGCGTAAGTTGGCAACGCTCAGAGAAATATCAGTTTTAAGGTTATCAACCCAGATTTTCTGCTTGCAGAAAAAGACTAATTTTGTTCATCCTTTCATGTTATAGATTTGTATTCCTATCCCAGCACCCACCCATCCACCTTCAATGAAGTTTCAAAGATGGCGTCGCCTCGCTTTCTTTGATGGTGGACAAGTGTTTGAGTAAGAAACACTTGTCCGCTATGGATGGGATAACTTAAATTGTGTTTCATATAACCAATCCTTTCATTCTTCTGTTTTGGGGTGGGTGTTTCTGATACAAGCACTCACCCTTAACGGAAGAAAAACTTGTCCTATGATGAAACGAAGTCACAGATGGTAGGGCGGGACACGTCCGAACCTATACGCTCGGGGAGAGTGCATAAGACGCAACTGCGGCGCAATACTCAGCGAACCGAGAATCCTATGGCTTTAGCTGTGGGGAGTGTCAAAATGACTGTTGTTTCTAATGCATAACATGATATCGTTCTTTTTTTTTACCGTTATGGTGGGATTTATTCTGTGGCTTCGTTTTGTTATAGGATGTGATTGGATGATACTATGTAACCATGGCTGTATACCCTGTTGCGATTTTTGTATCTATGCAATTCATGAATATTTTACCATAGATGGAAAAATGCATAAAGGTGGCCCAATAGGGTGTTCTTTACATAAAGATGAAGAACATCAAGAAATAGCTGATTCTTGTGGGTTTTGCAACGATTTTCACTGTTTTCATGTAAAATAGGGAGGTAACAAACATGAAAGAGTCTCCGGATAAATATATGATCTATAATATTCGACCTGTTGTTGGCAATCTGAAGCCAATCCATAGAAATATCCTTGAGCTGTCTGTTCAAACACGGCTGTTAGAAAAAGGTCAACCGTGGGTTGCCTATGCAGAAGATTATGGCGCATTTCATACCTCTACTGTGGTAGATATTGTGGACAATGGGGATGATTTATGCATCGAGACGGCAAACACAAAATATTTTTTGAAAAAACTGTAAATTTTTCTTGACAAAACAGTGTTTGGTGTGCTATACTAGAATCATGAAAAACACGGCCCCTAAGACAAACTGGTTGCGTCGCCAGCCCTTCAAGCCGGAGAAGCGGGTTCGAGTCCCGCAGGGGCTACCACTAAAAAAAAGAGGTTGGTTGAAATGAGTAAAGGTCATCGCTTTAATGTTGGCGATATTGTGACGCTAAAACCAGGAGTCAGTAAATATCGTGTGACTGGTCAAGGGTGTATATGTGAAGTGCTTGATCTACAGCAAAATGACATAATCTATGTATATGTAATTAGGGCATCAGAGGGTGCAGAAGATGGTCAAGGGGAAAGATTTTCAGTAGATGGAAGCTGTTTCATGTATGCTGATGCATTGATGGAATAAGAATTGAACCTCGAAAACAGAATATTGTCTATCGCCTAACTATGTGAAGAAGGTGTCAACTTGCATAGAAGTGGTGTATGTGGCGGCGGTAAATGACAGATATGTTATTGTTCTAGCCGTTCTGACATTGGCGACAGTGTTGGAAAATCTGGAAACCGGAAATCACAAGCTGCTGTGCTGGTTCTACTGGTCACTAAAGGTCGGGTACTGCTGGTCTGGATAATAGACGCTACTGTGTAGAATAAGCCTGATTGGACGGTGTGGAAACCGTAAACCATAGGGTAATCCAAACAACCAGATTCGTCTTGATGTTGTGGAAACGCAACTATAACAGCAGTCGTTCGGTGGAGTAGCCCAATGACGTTGCGAGCAGTAGACAATATTCTGTTTTCGAGGCAATATGAAGCAAGCAGTCAGACCCAAAGGTTGTGCTTTCGTTCACACAACCGCCTCCTAATAGCTGATTGCCTTGCTTTATATAATGGGATTAAATATTTGCCAGATATTTAATCCCATGCCGGAATGGGTACACGATACCCGTTCCGGCATATATGGCACCATCGTCTAATTGGCCTAGGACGCAGGACTCTCAATCCTGAAATGGAGGTTCGATATCCTCCTGGTGTCACCATTCAATTTCATTTGTAGGAGATCAATATGAAAATTACATTTGAAGGTAGAGAGGGTCCATTTGTCGCAGAAAAGTTGCGGAATGGCGAATCCGGTGTTATCACCAAGATCAACAATCAGTTGTCTCCAATCATTTCTATCAATGACAGGTGTGTAACTGTTCCACCGTCTGCCAACTATAAATACCTTATCAATCAGATTGTGTTTTGTAAGGTTGGCGGAAATTACTTTTTCTACAAGATTGTCAACATCAAGGGTTTGAAATATCAGGTTGGCGACAATCATGGGAAGTTGTATGGTTGGATTGGTAAAAAGGATATCCTGGGTTTGTATATAAGAACATTTGAAGAATAAACAGGTTTTGATGGCATCAAGAGGCTGGCAGACATTTTCTCACCTCCAAAACACATATTTAAGAAGCCGACCAACAATACAACCTCTTTCTTTCTTTTCTTGCCAGCCTCTTGATGCCATCAAACAAGGAGGATCTACCATGTTTCATGTTGGTGATATTGTTTGGTACATAGACGCAAACCACAACTATTTTCATAAACCTGGAGTTGTTATGGAGCGATATGCAAAGCATCATGCTCTTCGTGTTAGGTTGTTAAGAAAAGACGGAAGTGTGTCGCCAATTTCATTCTTTGGCCCAGAAGAGAACTTTGAATATGTAAACTTGGCGTGTTGGCAGAGTGGCTTAATGCAACGGTCTTGAAAACCGTCGAGGTGAAAACCTCCGTGGGTTCAAATCCTACACACGCCGCCAAATCAGCAAATCCCAAATAAGTTGAAATGAGGTAGAAAAATGAAAAAGAATCAGTTTGGAAAAGAAGTATTAAAGCTGTGTATAGACAGGGATATTACGCTGAAGGACTTGTCTGCAAAGGGCAATATGAGTTATGCCACACTGTTGAACGCCTGTACCAAGGAAGGCCCAACGGTAGAAACGGTATATAAGGTTTCTGAGGGCCTTGGTCTGTCCGAAGCTGGAACAAGGAAATTGACTCGGTTTGCCAGAAGTGCCCATACGCAAAGTCTTACCATTGGAAAGGTCAAGATGCGTGGACTTTCTGACGGAAAGAGAAACGCAATCATCGAGCTTTGCCATCTGCTTCGTGATACTGACGAGAAGCAGATTTGGAAGATGGTTGACGGTTTGAAGAAATGATTTCAAATTTTCCACGCTGGTTGTTGGAAAATTGAGACTTTTGCATTTTCTTTTCGCCCTGGTTTCTTTTGGCGGTTCCTAAAAGCAAACCATAGTGGACAAGGTGGTGTTCTGTGTGAAAAACCTTAAAGCCAAAGACGTAAACGGTCGAACATATCATGTAGGCGATTGTGTCAATGGCGTTGACGAGTTTGATCGCTTTAAAGGCGGATTCCTTGTCCACGAAGAAGATGGGTACTTTGTCCGGTTCAAATATATGAGATTTGAGCCAACAGATCAATTTGAGATTGTTACGACAGATATGGAATAACTGGGTGTAGTGCAGTTGGTAGCACACGTAATTTGGGGTTACGGGGTCGCAGGTTCAAATCCTGCCACTCAGACCATATGGAGGCATAGTACAACGGTAGTACATCAGACTTTGACTCTGTTGATAGTGGTTCGACTCCACTTGCCTCTTCCATTTTTAATAGTCAGGGGGGGGGCGTGTTGAGCCTCAAAGAATTTCGCATAACCCTTTACATCCTTGGTGCTCTTTTAGTAGCGTGTGTCATTGTTGCCTGCTATCAAAAAGAGCCAGAGGTTGTTACTGAGACTCAAGTTGTGTATAAAACGATTGAAGCCGAACCAGAAGAACCGTATTTCTATGTCACGTCTGTTGAACGTGAACTTCTTGCAAGAATGGTTTGGGCAGAAGGAAGAGGGGAACCGCTGGAAGCACAAAAGGGAATTGTGTCTGTTGTATTTAATCGTGCTATGTCTTGTAACAAGACAATTACAGAGATTATCTATGCAGAAAATAATGGTATTCCACAATTCTCAACAGCAAGTTTATTAGACCACATTACACCAACAGAAGATCAGTACCGGTGTGTTGATGAAATTATTTGGGATGGACCATCTATGCCAAGTTGGGTACAGTATTTTCGTGCTGGAAAGCATCATAACTGGTCAAGTCAATATGTTGGGTATGAGGTTATAGGAAATACGTATTTTGGAGGCTTCGAGATGGGAGCCTAATATGCGTGAAGATTGCGTTGGTTATTTTAGAGGTAAGTGTGGCATTTTAAGCCCAGCAGATTGTGATGGATGCAAATTTTTCTGTACAAAGCGTGGTGCAGAAGCCAGAAGGTATCATGCGGCAGAAATCCTTGAGAGAAAAGGTTTGACACCGTGTATAAAAATTCAAGAAGATGGAAAAATGATAATGTCTACAAGAAAAGTATAAAAAGGAAAAAGGTGGTCGTATGGCAAAAATCGAATGTCTTTCTGCAATTCCATATCTTCGGTTTACGAAACCTGGACAGCTTCGCCTCTTAAAAGCGATAGCAAGTCAAGGAGACAGATGCACGGTCTTTCTGTTTACAGAGCGGAACGGTGCGGCTTTTGATGTAAAAGAGCTGTATGTTCCAAAGCAAAGTTGTGGGACTTCGCAGAACATCGTTCAGGAAGAAGAACTGAATATCTTGAAGAAAGGATATGGCGTTTGTTGCTGTCTTGGAAATACGGTCAGTTGTGGCATTGACGCAAATTCAGAAAAGACATTTAAGGCGTTCTTTGGTCCATTGAAAGAACAGATTCGTATGAATATGACGAAATCTGGCTCATTCTATGTTGACATTGTGCTTGGTGATTTTGTGGTCAAAGAGGCAAGCGTTGTAAATATTGACCCAATGACGCAGGACGATGTTGATAAGGCCAAGAAAGTTCTGAAAGAACAGACAACGGCGTGGAATTATAAGGATGGCTACGACCAACCTCCAAGAATTATCTATGAAACTCCCGACTTTATTGCCAAAAACTATGATTGGCGGAAATTGGTAGGTGTGAAATGATTTACAAGAATGGATTCGTTTCTTTGTGTAAGGCCAACAAGAAAGATTTGTATCGTTGGCTGACGCAACAGCTTACCAGTTATTACGGCAAAGATCATGTTGTGGCAAAAGACGGGTATTTATTTTGCCATGGAAACATTGGTGTATGTTTATCTGCACACATTGATACGGTGTTTAAGCAACCACCATATGAGTTCAAATTTGATGGGGAAATTGTCTCTTCACCGCAGGGAATTGGTGGTGACGACAGGTGTGGAATCTATGGTGTCCTCTACATCATGTCAGAGATGGAAAAGAAGAAGCAAAAGCCATATATCTTCTTGTCTACTGACGAAGAAGTTGGTGGAAGCACAACAAAGATCGGCGCAAAGGATTGCAAAGATTTGGCAAAGGGTATCAATTTCATCTTGGCTCTTGACCGCCAGGGAAGTGTAGACTCTGTATATTATCAGTGTGATAACAAAGAGTTTAAGAAGTGGATTGACGATCATGGGTTCACAGAAGCACAGGGGACAAGAACGGATATTTGTACCTTGTGTGACGAGTGGGATGTTGCTGGTGTAAACTTTAGTGTCGGTTATTATAGCAACCACACAGAAAGGGAAACTGTTCATCTTGATGAATTATATGTTACGCTGGAAAAGTGTATGTATATCATCAATGATATGGACCCAAACAAAAAGTTTCCATTTCAAAAGAAAGCCGTTACAACATCTAAGCAATACTACTATGGCGGCAATCAGAGCATTTATGATGAAGAATTCATGGTAAATGACAATGTTTTCACCAAGCAATATCTTGTCCGTGCATATAAAGAGCCAATTTACAACAGTACATGTCTCTTTGAAATTCCTGCATATACCAGCCTGCGAATTTCTGCGATTAGTGGAACGTGGTGTAAGGTGGAATATAAGGGAAAGTATGGATGGGTCAACCAGTTTAATTTGCTCTTGAATTACTATACGTAATTTCCAAAAATAGGTTAACAGAGAGGAGTGGTCGCCTTTGCTTGTGTAGAGGCGTTTTGAATAGTAGGTGCAAACAAGTTGTTACAAAGATGGAAAAAACAGGAGGAAAAATTTATGATTAACACTTTCAAGGATGTTCTCCCTGGCGCAATCGTGACCTCTGCTCAGGGCAAGGAGTATGTCGTTCTGGTGGACGATGCTGGCAATCGTGGCCTGTTCACTCAGAAGGGAACCTGGATTCGTCCCAACGATGGCGAGCTGACCTTCGGCAAGAATCACATGAATGTGCAGAAGATCGAGGATTTCGACACTCTGCCTGTTCTGGATCGTGTTTCTGAGGGTCTGAAGTATATCTTCACCGGTCGGGCGAACTGCGCACCTCTGGCCGTCTCCTACACCGCAGAGAACCCTCGTGTTGCTGAGGCTCGTGCAGAAATGGCTCGTCTCAGGGAAGCTATGGATGCACAGCAGGCGATCATTGATCGTTATCGCTAATCTATCTCGCAGAGGCGGGCTTTGTCCCGCCTCTAAATCTTGGAACTGGTGTTTTACTTTGGGTTCAATCCCCAAGTCCGAGAATATGTAAAAAGGAGATCAAACATGGAACACAGTGTAGTCGTTGACGAGAAGAAAGAAAAGTTTACCAATGTTCCACCAGCATTGGAGGGAATTGAATTTGGCGATTATATTGTCATTTCTCAATTTCCAGATACCCATAAGTATACAAAAGAACAGTTGTGGCTAAAAGACATTCGGTTTCGTGCGAAAGAATTGTTCCGAATTTGCCTCGCAAATGGTGATCCAATCCCCATTGCAATTAAGCCCGATATCCCTGAAACACATAAGAAAATTTTGCGTGAGAATGGCTACACTGGTGATTTTGCATATCAGAGCATTACTTTTTATGCAGATCAGTGTACATTTTATGACAAGGTTCCTGGCGAAAAGAAAAAAGAGGATGTAAAAACTTATTCTATCCATCATGAGCGGCAGGATCGTAAAATCATTGATGAAATGATCGCAAAGGTGGATCGTGAACGTTTCATCAAGCTCTGCAATATTGCCATGGGTCGTGGTGCAAAGGTAAATGACAAGGTTGTAGACAAGTATCTGGAAGAGTGGGCAAAGGCAAAGTATGACTACTATGTTGCCTTTGGCAATAATCTGGTAATTGCTAAGCCCATCGAGTTCAAGATGGACGATACAGAAATTTCTTCCATGGTCTTTGATCTGTATAAGAAATATCCACGTTATGCGGCAACAATGGAAAAGATTGTGGAGGATGGCGGCGGTATGAAGCCGTTTATTGAAAACGCCATGCCTCGTTCTTCTTTCTTTTCTAAGTATTGCGACAAGAAGATGTATCAGCAGGGCATGAAGGTTTCTAAGTTCTTGAAGGAACTTTATGCAACACCTCGTTCAGATGATGGAAAACTGTCTATCTCTGAACAGTTTGACATTGATTTGTCCGTTGTGATGCAGAACCGCATCATCAAAGGATTTATCAAAATCTCCATTGATCCGTATGATTTTCTGACTTCTGGAACCAATATGCATGGGTGGTCTACTTGTCAGAAGATTTGGGGTTCTATGGCAGGCGGTGTGTTTACATGGCTGACTGACCCAAATGCTCTTGTGGCATATCGTGACAACGGAAAAGACTATGTTTACGACAAGGTTTTTGCAAAGGGTGTTGATGGTCGTGAGGAGTATGATTTCCGGCAGAATTCTTTCACCGGAAACTCAAAGTCTTGGCGGCAGATTATCAACGGTGATGTAAACACCTGTGCGTTCCTGTTTGGCCGTGAATATCCGCAGAATAAGAAAATTTCTGCGGCAACTGATACAGCTCGCGAGCTGTTAGAAGAGGTCATTGGAAAATATCTGGGAATCAATGATTGGGATAATTTTGGTGATTTGAGATATATCCACCAGAATAACTATTTTGGTGCTGGCCCCATTTATAAGGATGTTTCACATCATCATTATTCCGACATTGAGAATTTTGAATCTCTGCGTGGTCGTTACAATCTGAAAAAGACGTTGATTGCGCCGACCGGCTCAGATAGAGAGAAGATCAAGATTACCGCAGGTGGTCCAACTTATTGCTTAAATTGTGGAAAGAAACTTTCACAGACTAGCAGTTATGTTTTGTGTGGTGATTGTAACGGATGAAAACGACTGATAAGATGATCTCCATGGTGGACTTTGATGGGTTCTTAGAATCCATCAAAGTCACCGCAGAGCGAAATAGTGACATTGATGAATCTGTTGTGCGTCAATATTTAGAGGATTGGGCAGAAGCTAAAAAGGATTTGTTCAAGTTTTTTGGCAATAAGCTCATTATGGAAAAGGAAATTGACCTTGAGATGACAAGAGATGTTGTCGATGGTGAACTTGACAAAATCAAAAAGGCGTTTCCTCAATATGCGGCACAAATGTCAGAGTTCAGTAGCGATGAATATATCAAGAACAAGGTAATTGATGATGATTATGATAGAATCGCCAAGGCTTTGTTCCCAAAGGTATATCAACGTGGTATGAAGTTGTCAAAAATTCTGTCAACAATTTTCCAAGATGAAAACTTTGATATTGAACTGTCAAAGATTCTTCAAAACAAGACTGTAAAGGGAAAACTTTGTATTTCTATTCATCCTCTGGATTTTGCGACAATCTCTACATGTTCCCACAAGTGGAATAGTTGTATGCATATTACAGAGGGTTTCAACAAGTTCGGCGGTTATTCTCTGATGTTAGATCAATGCTCTTTTGTTGTATATCTGGCAACAAGCAACTATACCATCGAGAATAAGTATGGCTCCTTTGAATGGAATGACAAAATTTGGCGACAGATTTTCTATTTGACACAAAAACATGGTCAGTTGACAAAGGGACATTATAATGGAACTCCGCCAAAAGACCTTGAAAAGATTGTGTTTGATGCTTTAAACCTTGGCGATGACTATGAGTTTTTTAGCGGTTATCAATATGCGCAAAAAATGGGGGAATTCTACTACAACACTGAGGCATATTCACATTATTTGAAAGAGGGCTTACATTATAAAGCGCCAGAGATGGGTGTAAAAACTCTGCGTTGTGTTGTTTGTGGAAAACCATTCGCAAAACTTGTTGGATATAAAAAATGGCTGACATGTCAAGGTCACTCTGAACATGGAGAAGAGAAGAAATGAAAAACGTAATTCAGTTTAGTACATTCAGACCCAGCAAAAGTCTTTGCCTTAGGATGCAGAAAAAAGTCGGGTTTCATGGAAAACTCGGCTACATTTCTGCTTGGCCAGGAGAACAAAAATATTGCTATAAGCATGGTCATATCCCATTTCATTTTGCAATGATGGGATTCTCTGATATGGCCGTCTATCCTATTGGATTTCATTATAATCGCCATGACTTGGACGATCTCTTGAAGTGTGACGCTATCGCTATTGGTGGCGGAAATACGTTTGAACTTCTCTATATGTTACAGACATGGAACCTGATTCCTGTACTTCATAACTATGCAACAGAAGATGGAATCCTGATGGGTGAATCTGCTGGTGGAATTGTCCAGTGTCCGTCTGCCAGAATTGCTCTGTTTGCAGATGATAACTACTTGGAGTTAGATGATCTGAAATCTCTCAATTTGGTGTCTTATGAAGTAAAGCCGCATTGGGATTTTTGGAAACAAAAGCGTCACCTGTTTTCCAAATATGTGAAAGAAACAGGTGCCCTGTTATATGGTCTTTCTGAGGGTCAGGCAATCTGGGAAACTAGCAATGGCAGAAGGTTTTATGGTGGTATGCCAGAGGTTGTTGTATGATTGTGGCATATGTATACAACAACAACCCAAAGAGCAAATTCTTTGGCCAAATTGGTTGGTGCCACCTAAATGCAGAGGGCGAATTGCAAATTGCTCCGGTTTACGTCAGATATAAATTTCGTAAAACAATTTATACAAACGCATCGTCATTCCCTGTTATAAGAACGCTTAAAAGAGGCAATAAGATTCTCTGCTGCGGCAGATATTATAAAATTATGGGTTTACAAGCTGACGACTATTTTTCTGTCATAAATGATTTAGGCCAAAGATGTAATATCGCTTATTCTGGATTGCTTCCAGAGGACATGGTGCATATGGAATGAAAAAGAGAAAAAAGGTAAATCTCATAGACAGACTTCGCAGGGCAAACTTCCAAATCTGTACAATGTGCAGAGATTATGAGGGCGGAGACTGTGCAACATGTGAATGGCGACAACCGATCAATATATTTGGATTTACAGATTATATTGTTTCAGAGGATATTATCGGTGATGGGCTTATCATCGAAACAGTATCATCAGGAACGATTTTTCGTTTTCAAGAAAGAATTGTTTGTGTTGTTACAGAAGATTATGTGATGAAAACGGCAGATGTTCCATATTCTGCTGTGGCAGATTTTCTGGATTTGGTTTTTGGCGAAATGGATGAAGAAGAGTGGAATGATTTAGAGGTGTATGACGATGAATAAAATACGAAGCTTGTCGGATTTATTAGTTCCTGGCTACAAATATTCCAGTCCAAGGTTTTGTTGGGCCTTGTCATATTATCTGACACTTCATGTAAAAAAGGCAAAGATGGGTGATACTTCTGTTTACACCTCTAATGAAATCATAGAAGCACAAGAGATGATGATGGACTGTGAAGTTATTTGTCCTGCATTGACACAAGATCAGGTTCGTGTAATTGCGGACATTGGCAAAAAACTGGCTCAATATGGAAATAACAAGACATATTTCACCAGAATTTCAGATGCGGATTATAACATTCTTCATACTGCTGGTGAAGAGTGGTCTGGTGGAAAGATCATGTTCAAGAATGGCAACTATCGCTACATTCTGAATGTAGACAGCAGAGACGGAAGTCATAGTGTTGTTGTAAGAAAACTCGGCCTATGATTGTTAATTTTGTGGAAACAGTCAAAGATGGATGGATTTTTAGAGGGAAAAATGGATTCTTGAAAATATCCTGCGATTGGTTCCGTTCAAAAATGATGGCACCTTCGGATGTTGTTGGCACAAGAATCCTATCATGGGAGATTGAGGATTCCTATGTCAAGCTAAACACATCCAGAGGTGCCATTTTTTGTGTTTTCTGGGGCGCAGAGAGCGTTAAGGTAGAAAGAGGTTGAACATGAAAAATAAGGTTTTAATATTTCTTGCAATTATGGGGCTTTTAGCCTATTGTATTGTACTTTACGCATTTTTTACAAGCAGAAATACGCCAGAGGAGAGCTTATCTTATCTTGGCGTAGAGGTGGTATCGCACACAGAGGATGGTGTAATCTTTGGAACGGTTGATTCTGATGAAACTGTTCTTGTAGAATATAAAACAACAAATCCGGAAAAATATGTAGACGATGCGCCATATTTACTTTCTATGTATGGCGAAGAAATTGCAGTTGTTTGGAAGGCTGTGGGATAAATGCGCCTGAATAATATATTGACAACGATTTGCGGCTATAGAATATGTGGTGACTGGTGCCCATTTCTCTCTAATGTACATTGCGCAATATCAGAGAAATCATCCGAGGAAATAGTGATCGCATTTGAAAATTTTATTCGTGCTCATCCGGACGCAATTACAAAGGATTTCGACTGGACAGAATATGAACAGTTCCGTTCAAAACTCGTCTGTGCTATGGAGTAAATGTTATGGAACCTCTGATCGTTTTTCTTATATCTTCAACATGTTGTGTTTTGATTACAGGCACAATATATAGAACAAAGTATAGCCGTATTACAAAGAGTATCTCTTTTAAAGAGTTTGTTTCTATGTGCGAAAAATCTCCAGAAAATTTTACATTCTATGCTACATGCGTTGTGGATAATCTAACAAACATATGCGTCCAATTCAATTTGTTTGACACTATCAGAATGAACATATATTACGCAAAGTATAAGAGAAAAAAGAAAGATGCAAAGAGTTTGGAATATGCAAAAATCCTGAGAAATTCAAGAAAAAATTCTTGACAAAACATATCTCCATCTGCTATAATATAAGTATAGAAGGAGGTATAGGTGTGTTTACATTAGGTGAAATAAAAACTGCAAAAAGACTTATGTGTGTGTATGGCGACAATGCAAAGATTGTTCCATGCACACAATCTTTAATTCTAGTTTGTGAAAATGGTAACAGTGTCCCTCTGTCAACCGCTATGTTTCCAACTGTATACCATATGAGAATTCAAGTCAGGCTTGGTGATATTCGATGAAGAACTATGTAGCCGCATTTCGTGAAATTTGCAAATTTTGCCTCTGTGATAATTGCAAGATATATGACGCTTGTATAAATTATCCTGGACGAATTAGCGCATGGTCAGAAGATATGGTAAATAAGGTCATTGAAGATATACGTGCCAACGGAACAGAGGAAGAATTAAAAGTTCTTGAAAAGTATGGTCTTGATAGTCTCAAAATGGAGTAAGGTATGAACAGATATGAAGTTGTAGATGTTCTGGAAAAGATGTGCAGGTCGTTCATCAGTTGTACCAGGATGTGCCCGATGTATACCATGAATTCAGAGACGTGTTCTTTTTCGGAGCTTTCAGATAGAGACCTGGAATTTGTAGTAGAAGCTGTTATGGAATCTTCTCTGGACGACGTGAAAAGTAGGTTGATGGAAACATGTGGAATTGCAATGGAGTAGAAAGCGAGCTCAGAAAAACAATTATTCGCATATGTGATAAATATGAAGATTGTGACGACTGCCCACTGTCAGATTGTCCGGTTGAATATTGTAGCTTCAGCAATCATGGTATGGATAAACTTGTCGAAATTGCAAAAATATTTGTAGACAGCAGGAATGAATATGGACATATGCTTGAAAAGCTGAAAATGTTCTGTGTGACTGAAATGGAGTAATAAATATGTTTGTGAAAAGCGAATGGACTGATTTTGCATCAGCGAAAATCATTGCGGACATGATGGATGGATTTGTAGAAAGCAACAGTGAAGGGAAGTTTCGTGCAATCTATGAATTTTTTTTGGGTGCCGTATGAAAGAGTTATACGATGTTCTTATCTGTGTCTATGAGGCAAAACAGTTCTTTGAAGAAAGTCAGACACCAGTAGATGGATATGTATTGGAATATTTTACAGCAATGATGAAAGAGGACTGCAACAAGCTCGGAATAGACTATAGACCATACTATGATTTACTTGGCGAAAAGACACCTAGAGAGGTATTGACGCTCTTTATGAAAAAGAGCGTATAGTGCGGTGAAAGAGAATGGAATTAGCATATAAATTTCGCATTTATCCAACAAAAGAACAAGAAAAGATAATACAAAATACGTTTGGATGTTGTCGTTTTGTATATAATTACTTTTTGCATGAGCGAATAAGTAAATATAAAGAAACGGGAAAATCTCCAACAAGATTTCAACAAGATAAAGAGTTAACGTTTTTGAAGAAAGAATTTGCATGGTTGAAATCGGCAGATTCGTCTGCTCTGCAAGAGTCTTTGCACAACCTAGATGATGCTTATAAAAACTTTTTTAGAAGTATAAAAAATGGTACATGTGGTGGTTATCCAAAGTTCAAAAGCAAGCATAATCATAGACAATCATATAGAAGTAACTGGAAGTTTAATAACATAAGAATATCACAAAATAAAATCCGTTTGCCAAAACTTGGATTTGTAAAATGTAAAATTTCTAAAAATGTTAAAGGAAGAATTTTATTTGTTGTTGTATCACAAAATCCAAGTAAAAAATATTTTGTGTCTATATGTTGCACAGATATAGAGTGTAAACCGATACAAAAAACAGGTATGCCTGTTGGCATTGATATGGGGATAAAATCGTTTGCGGTATTGTCAAATGGTGTTGAATATAAAAATTATAAATTTTTTGAAAATAGCCAGAAGAAACTTGCTCGTCTCCAGCGGAAACTCTCCCGAAAATCAAAGGGGAGCAACCGCAGAGAAAAGGCTCGTGTAAAGGTAGCAAGGCTATATGAGCACATTGCAAATCAAAGGAACGACTATTCGCAAAAGCTATCAACGGATTTAATTCGCAAATATGACATAATTTGTCTTGAAGGATTAAATGTTCAGGATATGCTTAAAAACCATAGACTTGCAAAGCATATCTCTGACACAGGATGGGGAAATTTTCGTCAACAGCTAATATACAAAGCCAACTGGTATGGAAAACAGGTTGTTGTTGTGGACAGATTTTTCCCATCTAGTCAAATTTGTTCTAATTGTGGCTACCAGTTTGAGGCAGTAAAAGACCTGTCTGTAAGAGACTGGACCTGTCCTGTTTGTGGTGCTTTCCACAACAGAGACGTAAATGCCGCAAAGAACATTTTGAACGAAGGGTTGCGCCTGTTAGCGTAACCATTACATGGTAGGGCGGGACACGTCCGAACCTATACGCTCGTGGAGACTATGTAAGACCAGTTTCTGGCAACGGTCTGTGAACCGAGAATTTTAACCTATTGTTAAAAGTGTCAACATATAATTGTGAACTCCGTATGAACATT